>Ga0315298_1002612_pt1 | contig 30268 bp, 23 predicted proteins | sample WHS_1_MG_FD_203077 | JGI IMG/M metagenome (GOLD analysis project Ga0315298, IMG submission 203077) | Extremophilic microbial mat communities from Washburn Hot Springs, YNP, Wyoming, USA - WHS_1_MG | ecosystem: Environmental > Aquatic > Thermal springs > Hot (42-90C) | place: USA: Wyoming... | reverse complement strand
GTCACCAACCAACTGCTCGTCAGAATTTATCATAGGACATTTTAAGCATAGCATCATTGCGGGAGTTAAGTCATCTTTGCAAGAGAACGCCACAAAAAGTGATAATTCAAAATTGAAAAAAACAAAATGTAAGCCGAAAATGAAAAAAGCCAAGAATTTATTTTAACAAACGCATTTAGGGGACGGTTCTCTTTTGAGCACAGTTTTTGCTATTTTGCACCTGTGTTAGACCAAAACCTCTTGTAGGGTTTGGGGTTGTTAATATATGTCAAAGAGTATTGGTAAGGGGTGAGATTGTTGAAGGCTTTGTGTGGCCTGAAGGTATTATCGGTCTTAAGGTGCTGTTTTAAAGGGACTTCAAATCCATCCTCTTTTAGCTCCTTCTGTGATAGAAACATTAGGATAGCTCATTTTTCTTCCTCCAAAGGTCTACAAAAGGTCCTGAAATTTTACACAAACTTGACAAAAAATCTGTGGATTTTTATATTAAAATCAAATGACTGGCCTTTGGCCAAGAAAATAATTTAAATTTTTAAAGGAGGGAAACAATGTCAACCCAAAGGTTTTCTATAAGTGAAGCGTTTGGCTTTGGCTGGGAGACTACGAAGAAAAATTTTTGGTTTCTTTTAGGATTACTACTTATCACCGGAATTCTGTTTGGGGTACTGCGGCGTCTTGAAGTATCCCTCGGAGCAAGGGCCTTGTTGTATTCTGGGATTGTTTTCTTGGTTGAAGTGATTTTGGGCGTAATTTTTGAGTTGGGTTGGTTTAAAATTATTTTAAAGCTTTGCGATGGGCAGAAGGCTCGGTACTCAGAAGTTTTTTCTGTGCTTCCGTTATTTTTCAAGTGCTTATTTGCATTTACTCTCTATGTAATGATGATTACCGTAGGAACCATGGCTTTAATTATTCCCGGAGTTATTCTGGGGGTGCGGTTTCAGTTCTTCCCCTACTTTATTGTAGAAAAAGAAGCAGGGGTCATCGAGTCGTTAAAGCAGAGTTTTGCCATCACTCAAGGAGTGACCGGACAGGTGCTTCTATTTGACCTTCTACTCATACTATTACAAATACTCGGAGCTCTTCTGCTGGGGGTGGGGCTTTTTTTCACCATCCCTACGGGTCTAGTAGCCTCAGCCTTTGTCTATCGCAAATTACTCCCTCAAGAAAATATTCAGGTGAACACCGAAACATACCCGTAAGTGGTCACTAAGGTGCTTGTTAGCACAAAAACGTTGAATTTTTAGTGTTATTGGTGTAAAATAGCTGTACAACATATCCAGTTCAAAGATATTAGAAGGAGATAAGATGATTTATTTGGTTTATGGATTAATTGGTATCCTTCTTATTATTTTTCTCTGGATGATTGCTGTTTTTAATTCGCTGGTTGTTAAGCGGAATCGTGTTAAAAATGCCTGGTCGGATATTGATGTGCAGTTGAAGAGGCGCTATGATTTGGTGCCTAATTTGGTTGAGACGGTCAAAGGCTACAAAGATTATGAGGCTTCGGTTCTTGAAAAGGTTACCCAGGCAAGAACCAGTGTGCTGCAGGCCCAGAAAGAGAGTGTAGCCAGTAGGGCCGAGGCAGAAAATCTGCTTTCCTCTGCCTTAAAAAACCTTTTTGCTGTTGCTGAAAATTATCCTCAGCTTCGGGCCTCAGAGAACTTTCAAAAACTCCAGCAAGAGCTAGCTAATTTAGAAAATGACATTCAATCAGCAAGACGCTATTACAATGCTGCGGTCAGAGAATTGAATAATGCTGTCCAGCGTTTTCCGGCTAATCTTATTGCTGGTCTTTTGGGTTTTTCACCAGCTGAGTTCTTTGGAGCTGAAGAAGGCGAAAGAAGCGTGGTCAAGGTTTCGTTTTAGGTTTCACCACGACTATTCCAATGAAATTCCACTGGCTTAACTTCTTTAAAATCCTCTTCGTTCTCTCTCTTTTCTTTTTGACTTTTAAAAATCCTGGTGTTGCCTTAGCAGACAATTCGGAGGCAATTGAAAGTTTTGAAGATGAAATTGTGATTCAACAAAATGGCTCTCTGCTGGTCACTGAAAAAATTGTTTACAATTTTGGTTCTCATCAAAAACATGGCATCTTTCGATATATCCCTTTTAAATTCAAGGATGCTCCTCAATTAGAAATCAACTTGGTTGATGTTAAAGATGAAGCGGGTCGGGCCTATCCTTATAGCCTCTCGACCGAAAAGGGTGTTTTCTATCTTAAAATAGGCGACCCTAATTCCTTGGTCAGTGGTCTCAAAACATATATTATCCAATATGAGGTAGCCAATGCTCTCCTTGGATATCAAGATTACGATGAACTCTACTGGAATGTTACAGGCAATGACTGGTCTGTGCCAATCAAAAGTGCAAAAGCAGCTGTTGTTCTACCTGCTCCCTTAAAAGTAGCTTGGTTTTGTTTTACTGGCTATACTAATCAAACTAATAAAAACTGTTCTGCTTACCGAGACCCTTCAAATGACTTGAAGATGATCTTCTCTGCTACCAGGTCTTTAAACGCAAAAGAAGGTCTCACTATTGGTCTCCAGTTCGATAAGGGTTATGTTAACAGTGTCAGTATCTCTAAGGTTCAAAACGTTAAGGCTTCGAAAGATAGTATTGAGGAGGAGTCGTGGGGAGAGTTTATTACAGTACTCCTTTTATTTGGTTCCTACCTATGGGTTATAGGGATTGTGCTGCGTTTAACGGGACAGGTTAGAACAAAAACCAAAAAACCAGTGCTTCCAAGTGAACTCAAAAACCGACCAATCGCTGTCGAATACCAACCACCAGACAACCTATCACCTCTTGAAATTGGAATGCTCATTGACCGACAGGTTAATATCAATGACCTCTGTGCTATTGTGATAGATTTGGCTCGTCGAGGATACCTTAAAATTCGGTACAAAGGGGATCCAAGCCAAAACAAACCCAAAGTCAAAGACTTTGAGCTGATCAAACTGAAAGATGGTTCGGAACTAACTTCTAAAGCAGAAAAAATGACCCTGGAACTCCTTTTTAGTACCGGTGACACCGTCAACTTAAGTGATCTTAAAAATCCAGAAAGCAGTAAAATCGCCACTATTTTAGAGATAGCCGACAAAGAAACAGAAAAAAACCTTCAATCAAGGGATTATTTTGATCCTGAAGGAAAAAAGAAGGCGGAGAATTTAAATTCCATTGTAAATTTACTCCTTTTGGTCTTGGGGTTTTGCCTTGTTATTCCTCCGGGTGGAAGGATTATGTGGTTCTTGACAATGCCAGGGTTATTGGTTTATGCAGGGATCTTTATTGTTGTTGACATCGTGTTGCTTTTACTTGGGATTACTGTTCGCCGTTTAATCAGCAAACTAACCCCTCATGGTTTAGAGGTGTTTTCTAAGGTGTTGGGATTCAAAGAGTTTTTGGAGCTGACTGATCTTGACAAATTAAAACTTCTTAATGCTCCAGAGCTTAAACCAGAGATATTTGAAAGGTTTTTGCCTTATGCTATTGCTTTGGGTATAGAAGACAAATGGACCCAGAAATTTCAAAAGATTCTCAATGCTCCACCAAGCTGGTATCAAGATGATACTGCCTTTAACAGCTACCTATTTATTAATACAATGCACAACCTCGTTTGGTCTTTGAATAACACTTTTTCCGTGGCTTTTGGAGAAAGTACTTATTATGAGGGTGGCGGTGGGTCTTCTGGTGGCGGCGCTGGTGGCGGTGGTGGTGGCAGCTGGTAGAACGCGCCCCCCTTTTGAGTTCAATTAAAACATATTTGGATGATCTTAAATTTTCATTATCTTTGCTCTCTTTTATACTCCAAGACAAAGTTTCCTCAAAATCAAAAAATCCGGTAGAATAAAAGGGGTATGGAAGATTATCGAAAACCGATTGAGCAAATTTTTCAAGGTCTTAAATCAGGCCCTCATGGCTTAACTGAAAAAGAAGCCCAAACCAGGCTCAGAAAGTATGGAGCGAATATTTTAAAAAAGAAGAGAGTGCGCTCTGCTTTTGAAATTTTCATGGGGCAATTTTCTAACTTCCTTATTCTCCTTTTGATTTTTGCTTTATTGATCTCCTTGTTCACCCAGCCACCTTCGCATAGCTTAGTCTTGTTTTTCATCATTCTTTTGAACGTCTTGATGGGTTTTGTCTTGGAACTTAAGGCAGAAAAGAGTTTAGAAGCCTTAAAACAGATTTTTACCCCCAAGGCAACAGTGCTCCGAGAAGGGCGAGAAAGAACGATTGAGGCGAGCGAACTGGTTATTGGGGATGTGGTTCTATTAAACCAAGGGGACCGCGTCCCGGCTGATTTAAGAATCTTTGAGTCCAGCAATTTAGAGATTGATGAATCCGCCTTAACCGGTGAATCGGTCCCGGTTTCCAAAAATCCTGCCCCTCTTCCTTCTACCCTACCACTCGCGGAAAGAAAAAACCTTGCCTTTTGCGGCACCTTGGTTACCAGCGGAAGGGGAAAAGGGGTGGTTTTAGCGACGGGTTCTGATACGGAAATTGGTCAAATTGCCTCTTCTATCCAAGAAGCACCAGAAACAACTCCTCTCCAAGAACGATTGAATTATTTGGGAAAGATTCTGGCAAGCATTTCCTTTATCTTTGTTGTGGGTATCTTTCTTTTGGGTTTTTTTAAAGGAATGAAGCCCTTGGAGCTTCTGAATTATTCGCTCACCCTTTTGGTCTCTGCAGTGCCAGAAGGGCTACCCACCATCGTCACCCTCACCTTAGCCATTGGCGTCATCAAGATGGCAAATAATAAAGCGATTGTCCGAAAATTGCCTGCAGTCGAAACCCTCGCCGGGGTGAATGTAATTTGCGTCGACAAAACCGGCACCCTAACCAAAAACGAAATGACTGTCAAAAAGGTCTGGCTTGTTCAAACCGGTGAAATAGAAGTACAAGGCGAAGGATATTTGCCGGAGCCAAAAATCCAACCAAAAGCAGACCTCAAACAACTCATCAAGGCAGGATTTCTTTGTAATAATGCGGCGCTCAATTTCAATCAAGAAAAAAAGAGATGGGAGGTGGTTGGCGATCCGACCGAGGGCGCTTTATTGGTGCTGGGCCACAAAGCAGAAATTGAAAAAGAAAGTCAAAACCACAAGAGAATTGCTGAGATTCTCTTTGACGAAAAAAGACGCCTCATGTCAGTAATTTGCCAAGAGAAAGAGAAAACATTCCTTTATACGAAAGGAGCGCCTGAGGCGGTCCTTCCAATTTGCCAACTAAGCGAGGAAGAAAAAAAGAGGGCCGAAAAGGAAATAGCCAAACTCTCGCAGGAGGGTTATCGTGTGTTGGGGTTGGGTTTTAAGGAAATAAAGGGAAAAATCCATTCGCCACTGGATAGTGAAGAAATAGAAAAAGGGTTGAGCTTTCTGGGTCTGGTAGGTTTGATTGATCCACTTGCTCCAGGGGTGAAAGAAGCAATGAAACTTTGCCAATCCGCTCAAATCAAACCAGTGATTATCACCGGTGACCACAAACTTACCGCTTTAAATATCGCTCACCAACTCGGACTACCTATTTCAGAAGAGAATGTCTTAACCGGTGATCAGTTGGAAGCTCTCAGTGAAGAAGAATTAGCCAAGAGCATTGAACGGATTGCTCTTTTTGCCCGCGTTTCACCAGCCCAAAAGACAAAAATCGTCAAGGCCTTCCAGAAAAAAGGCTATCAAGTGGCAATGACCGGGGACGGAGTGAACGATGCTCCTGCATTAAAAATCGCTGATATTGGCATTGCCTTAGGGCAAAGGGGGCAGGATATTGCCAAAGAAGCAGGTGATTTAATTTTAACTGATGATCGGTTTTCTACCATTGAAAAGGCCGTTGAGTATGCCCGGACAATTTATGACAACATCCAAAAATTTACCAGTTATCTTCTTGCGGGTAACTATATTGAAATTTCATTAGTCTCTTTGGCCTTTCTTTTCAATCTACCCGCACCCCTGACCCCTCTCCAAATCTTGTGGCTCAACCTGATTACTGAAGGAGGCCCGGCCTTGGCCTTAGCAGTAGAAAAACCAGAACCCAAAATTATGGAAGAACCACCCAAAAATCCGCAAAAAACAACCCTTTTGCCTCTTTTGGTCGCGGCTGTACTCTTGGCTTCCCTGGGTATTTTGTCCAGTGGAATTTTATTCTTGAGATATCTAGGTGTGGATGAAACATTAGCCCGGAGCACGGTCTTTGCCTTTATCGCTCTTTATGAATTAACCATCATCCTTTCTTTCAGACAAAAGGAACCGTTTTGGCAAGGAGGAGTTTTCTCTAATCGATGGATGATTGCCGCTGTCTTGAGTTCGTTATTTCTTCAACTTTTGGCTTTATATTCCCCACTCTCTCGGCCTCTTGGTGCCACTGCTTTGCCATTTTCACATTGGCTTATCCTCCTGTGCATTTCTCTGGGGGTTTTCCTCATCCTAGAGACAAGCAAACTCTTTAAAAATAAAAAATGGCTTTGAATCTCTTTGTCTTCTTCGTTACCTCTCTTTTTTTGAGCTCAAACGGTGGGGGCTTTACCTCTGAGCCATTCGACTCAAAGCAGCAGTGTTTTGCTATGGGGGTCCCAAGGGGAGGACCAAAGAGGGGGACGGTTCTCTTTTACGCACGGTTTTTGCTATTTTTTAGATCTCTTCTTTAGATGGTAACGGATTTTTCTAGTTTCGTGGTATCGTTTGAGGGTCCGATCCCCAAACGGGTTTTAGGTAGCTATTCTTGACTGCTTCATCTATGATTAGCCTCTGATAATTTTGTTGTCGAGCCAAATCATCCTTTCCTAGCCAGTCGTAAAAAATATCCTTGGTCAGTAAATCGTTTTTCTTACCCTGGGCATAATATGAATAACTTGAATAGGGGTAATCTTCTGGTTTGTTTGTCAGTCTTGCTCTCACTGGGTTTAATTCAATATATTTTCCGCATTGAATAAAATACGCATCTTTGCCAACAGGCTGACTTTTGAACCGGTTTTGCCAGAAATGACCCGACCAGCCATAAGATTGGCGATAATAATGAAAGTATGCTAGATTGAGTTTTTTCATAAAGGTAGAAAAATCACTGGCCTTATTAGTTTTAATTAAAAAATGGACATGGTTGGGCATTAAACAGTAGTGGAAGATATCAAAAGGATGTTCGCTTTTATATTTCCTAATCAGATCCAAATAATAAAGAAAGTCTTCGTGTTTTTGGAAGATAGTATGTTGATTATTACCGCGGGCTATTATGTGATAGTAGCTTTGTGATAAGAGTAAACGTGGCGGCCTTGGCATATTTATATATCCTAACCGTAATTATTTTAGCAAATATCAGGTTCAAAAGAGAACCGTCCCCTTGTTTCTTCCCCGTCCCCTTGTTTCTTCCCCTTATTTTCTTATTTTTCTTCTTTTTCTTGCATTATCTCGCTGGTCCTTCTTTATAAAACAAAAACCACTTATCGCCTACTTTAACTGGGGCGGGGTCACAAATGATTTTGCCGGCCGGTGGTCTTTGTAAGGAAACTGTCTCGTTCTGCCAAGTGATTCCGTCGGTGGACTGGGCTGAGGAAATTCCATCTTTGCAATAAAACTGACGATATTGACCAGGCGAAACTTCTATTGTATTGGAAACCGAACCCTGCTCGCGAATGTCCTTTTTATACTGAAACTGAAAATCTGAACCCGCAATGGCCAAGATATTCTTCGGACCTTTGGAAATATAAGCAAACCATAAATCGCCAATTTTTATCACATCTGGGTCTGTAATTTCCTCGCCCTCATACAAAGGACCCAAATCCTCAACAAAATTAACCCCGTCAGACGAGATAGCTGAATAGATTTTGTTGAGCATTCTAAAGCCGGCTACTGGTTTGGGTTTCCCTGCCTCTTTGGGCGGCAAGTTTTCCGGATTAACAATATAAAACAATCTAATCTTGCCATCGGGCATCAAAACGACTTCTGGATCCACGCCCTGAGCGATTTTTCTTTTTGATTTTAATTGAACCGAGGCGGTTTGCCAGGTTTTGCCTCCATCTTTTGAACGGGCAACCATGATCTGAGAATTGGATCTTCTTGCGCCATCAACCGCGTAAATCAAAATCGTGCCATCTTGCAATTTGACCACATCAGGCACTGAGGCTTTTTCTAAAATAATTCGGCCAGTATCAGTAAAATTAATCCCATCACTTGAGGTCGCTAATTTAACATTGTGATAAAAGGGGCCGTTGGGGTCAGCAAAAGGGTCCGAAGTGGCTGCCTCTTTATCAAAACCTTGTTCAAAAGGGTCTTTCGTTCTTTCTGTTTGCGTTACGGGCTGGCTGCCGATCTGGCTGGGCTTTTCGTGCGGTCCTGGTCCTAAATTTCTTAAAGCAAACAAAACCCCAAATCCAACCGCACCCAAACCAATCAAAATCCCCAAAACAATAAAAACCCTTCCCATCAGCCTCCTATTTTAAAACGGCACTATAAATCCCTTCTGTGTGGATGCCAAAATACATTCGCCACTGATTGCCTATTTTTAATATCGTCACATCAGAAGGAGCATGTTCGGGTCCCTTTGCTTTTAAAACCATCTTTGGAGAAGAAACTCTGCCATCTTCTAAAATCTCAGAAACATAAACACCCGAGAAACTTTGAAAATACAATTTCAAACTCCCATCATCCCAATAGACCAATTCCGGACCATCCACCTGACCATGAAGTTCTTCGTTCATTGAATCAACGGCAATGCCTGGCTCCTTTTGCCAAACAAGACCGTCAGAAGAAGTGGCAGACAATAACCGCGTAATCTCATCCTGTTGAGAGTATGGATCATACTTCCCTTTCACTGAACCACGATAAATCATCTTATATTGTCCGTTTTTTAATTGAATCACGGTTGGGCTGGCCACATTATCATCATCATAAGAACCCTTTTCTCCTTTTTCTATCCTTGCTCCCTCCTCTTCCGTCCATCTAAGTCCATCTTCTGAAATTGAACTTCTAATGGCTCCGGCTTTTTGATAATACATTCGCCATCTCCCATCGGGCAATTTAATGACTGAAGGAAAGGTTGCTCCTTTCATTACCTCTCCTTCTTCTTTGAAATTTAAACCATCTTCTGAAACAGCGGAATAGATTTGACCAGCAAATCCAGGCACTTCCGGCTCTAAGGCATAGTAGATTCTCAAACGCCCATCATCTAATCTAACGATTTCAGCATCACAATAGTTACCCCCTATCCTTAAACCTTCCTCTTCCCACTTTTCAACCCCGATTTCTGTTTTGGTTGACGTGGAAGTAGTTTTTTTCTTCTTCAAAGCGCCTAAAAAAACAAAACTCCCCGCCAAGATGACAAATACCAGAAGAATAACGAAAACTTTTTTCATTTTCCTCGTTTTGTTGCATTATAGCACAAAACCCTTATTTAGATAAAAAATTTTTTCTGTCAACAAATCCTACTTCGTTTACGTGGATCAACGTTTTTCAAGTTGAATTTCCTGTTGGCAAAAAAGACTGCAAAAGGCGAGGTTGTTTTTTAAGGATAGGGTCTAGGTGGCTTAATTAAAATTAATACAAGGGGTAACGGATGGAAAATATCAGAAGTTCAAAAGAGCACCGTCCCCTTATTTCACCTTATTTCCTCTTATTTCCTTCTTGTTTTCTTTTATTTTCAATCAAGGGCATTGTCTGCAAGTACCATTCCATCTCCAAACTGTGCCTTCATATAGTTTTCCAACAGGAGTAGGAAAACAACTATCAATATCCATTCGTTGACCTGTTGAATACTCATAAAGATATCCTGTGCAGCGCCAAAAATTGCCACAGCCTGTTGGAATACATTTACCACTGGTATTATTGGTGGTATTGGTAGTCTTTGTACTAGAACTTGGACTAGGTTTAGAATTTTTACTAGAGCTGCTAGCAGGTCCGCAACAATAAACCCCAGATACGCCTTCCGAACAGGTGCCTATTCGGCTAGTGCTTGCACTGCCCGTGGAGCAGGTATAACAATACCCATCTTTACCATATAACCCCTTTTGGTTGTCGACATAGCAAACCGCGCCATATTGGTGCGAATTATTTGTAAAATGAAAAACATCTCCTAAGGTGGTTTCTGCTGTTTCCATAAGGTTAGAAATATTTTTTGATAAATTTCCTGGCAATTTTATAATTCCTTTTGCAAACGCCAGTCCCAATATTCCAACAATGAAAAGAATTAACAAAATAAGAGGTCCTGCTATATGTTCACTGCTTAACTCTGTTTTTGGTTCCGGAGAGGCTAAAGACAAACTTTCTTTATTTGGAATGTCATTTTCTAACCCACCAAATGCAATGTAAAGAAAAAGTCTCCAAATGGTTACTAATAAAAAATAATACGCGATTAATCCTCCACCAATATAAAAAAGATTGAGTTTTGTTTTGAAATAAAGAAAACCTCCAACCAATATTGGGGCTATCAAAAAAAGTACCTTTAAAAGTCTATAATACCACTTTTTTTTCTAATTCTGATTTTTTGATCGGCATATTTGAGTTATAACCCTTTTTATTTTATCAAAAAATTTTTATTAAAGTGAAGATTTGGTAGTGTGATAAATTACTTGAACGAGGCATTTTAGTGAATTACTTCAGATATGTTGACAGGAAAACAAAAGAATATAAACAAAAACACCCACCAATCGAAAAATGACCCCGACAAAAATGAGGTCTTTTTTCGATCTCCGCGGGCAGGACTCGAACCTGCAACCAACTGGTTAACAGCCAGCTGCTCTACCATTGAGCTACCGCGGAACACTTTTATTATATCATTTTATTTAAGATAATCAACCAACTTTTGGGCCTCTTTGTGCTTTCTGAGTTTTTGAAGAGCCTTTGCTTCAATTTGTCGAATCCGCTCTCTGGTCACCCCAAACTCTTGACCAACCTCCTCCAAAGTATAGGTACGATCAGTTCCCAAACCGAACCGCATCTTCAAAATCTTTTGTTCCCGTGGGGTTAAAAATTTCAAAGAATCCTTAATATAACCCTTCATTAATTCATAAATTGCTGCTTCCTCTGGGGATAAGTTTTCTTTATCTTCAATGAAATCGCCCAACTGGGTATCCTCTTCTTCACCGACCGGCGTTTCAAGAGAAACTGTTTCCTGTGAAATCTTCAAGATATGTTCCACTTTCGCCACATCAATCCCCATTTCTGCGGCGATCTCTTCGGGTAACGGTTCGCGACCCAAATCTTGAACCAGTTGTCGTTGAACCTTGGTCATTTTATTAATTGTTTCAACCATATGGACCGGAATCCGGATCGTCCGAGCCTGGTCAGCAATTGCCCGGGTAATTGCTTGTCGAATCCACCAAGTCGCATATGTCGAAAACTTGTATCCTTTCCGCCAATCAAACTTTTCCACCGCACGGAGAAGACCAGTATTTCCTTCTTGGATTAAATCCAACAAACTCAAACCGCGACCAATATATTTTTTAGCAATTGAAACAACCAATCTTAAGTTCGCCTCAGCCAATTTCTTTTTTGCCACCTCATCCCCTGCTTCGATTCTCTTGGCCAAACGGATCTCTTCCTGAGCAGAAATTAATGGAATCTTACCGATCTCCCGCAAGTACAAACGAACCGAATCCTCAGCAATTTCATTTTCCAGCTCCCGCAGCTCTGCTCCGGAAATTGGTTCTTCCTGAGGTAGGGCAACCTCTCGGCTATCAATCACCTCAATTCCATAATTCGCCAAGAGGTCCAGCAACTCTTCAATCTCTTGCAAATTTTCTTCAGGATTTTCAAAAACCTGCAAGATTTCTTGGAAGGTTACAAAACCAAGATCTCTCCCTTTTTGGAAAAGGGTATAAGCCGTGGCTGAAACATCAATGGTTTTTTTAGGCTCAACAACAATCTTTTTAGGCACACTAACCTCCCACCGCAAAATCACCAAAGAGAAAATACCGCTTATTGATATTATACAACTTTTTGCTGACGGTCGTTATTTATTTGTTGGACCATCTTTCCTAATAATCTTCTCCTGAAACTCTCTAATCAACTTCTTGACTCTTGCCCTATCTCCAGCTGCTTCTGCCTCTTTGATTTTTTCTTCATACTCTTTTTGAATCTTTTCGTTTTTAGCCGCTAAAAAACGGGCGAGATATTCCTGATATTCGCGACGGAGCATTTCCTCTTCCGGGTTGGATTCAAACGGTAAGACCAAAAAATCAATTGTGGTAGCAAAATGAGGAAATCTTTTTTTGATAGAAGAAAGATTAAACGAGACATTTTGATTATAAAACTCTTTTAACTTCAAAACAAGATCTTGCAATTTTGGGTCTTTAAAATCCTGATAATTAATCCGGTTAAAAAAGTCGGCCTGAAATTCTGGCATAAAAAGAACCAATCCTAAAAGCCTCTCCTCAATATTCACTTTAGGCTGCGGCAAAGCAACCTCTGAAATCGGCTCTTCTCTTTCGGAAGTAATTTTCTCAAGAGCCTCGTAAAGAAATTTTTCGGGAACATCAACCAAAAGAGATAACTGTTGAATATAATGAGCCTGCAAAACACTATCACCAAGATTTTTAATCAAAGGAAGCAAATCCTGAACAATCTCCCGCTTGACGAAAGCATCTTGTTTTTGTCTCATTTTTTCTTTTGCTTTTTCAAAATAATAATCCACTGCATTCATTTGTCCTGCCACTGCCTTTTCCCAAAGTTGAGGATTTTCTCTTAAACATTCATCCGGGTCTTTTCCAAAAGGTATCACGATGATTTTGACATCGAAGCCCATTTGGTGAGCCAATTCAATCGCTCTTCGGGTAGCTGCCTGACCTGCTTTATCTTGATCAAAGGCAAAAGCAACGGTTTTGGTAAACCGGCGGAGGATACTCAATTGAAAGGAGGTTAAAGCAGTACCACAAGGAGCAACCACATTCTGATAGCCATGCTGGAAAAGACTAATCAAATCCATCTGGCCCTCAACAATTATTGCTTCCCCTTTTTCTTTAATTGCCTGCTTGGTTTTGTCTAATCCGTACAATACTTTTGACTTTGAATAAATCGGGGTATCTGGGGAGTTAATATACTTACCTGCTTCGGTTTCGTGCATCGCCCGACCCGAAAAACCAACCACATTGCCCAAAAGATCGCAGATTGGAAACATCAGCCGATCTCGGAAACGGTCATAGTATTCGCCTTTCTTCTTTTCAGAGGGCATAATCAAGCCAGCCTGTTGGGCGTCCAACAAAGAGATTCCTTTCGTCTTCAAAAAATTAGACAAAAGGTCATAGGAAGCCGGTGCATAACCAAGAAAAAATCGTTCGATTGATTCTTGAGAGATTTGTCTTTTTTTCAGATAATCTCTGACAAATTGCGCCTTTGGCTTGCCAATCAAAATTTTGTGAAAAAAGGAAGCGGCTAGTCGATTGACCCGATAAAGTCGCAATTTTAACTCTTGGTCTTTTCGATACTCTTCTTTTTCAAATTTCTTTAATTTCACGCCTGCTCGCTCAGCCAAAAATTTCACCGCCTCAGGAAACTCCAAACCCTCCATCTCCATAATGAAATCAAAAATGGAACCGCCTTTACCGCAACCAAAGCACTTAAAAATCTGCTTTTCCGGAGAAACATAAAAAGAAGGCTGTGTTTCTTGATGAAAGGGACAAAGCGCTTTGTAGGAGGTGCCTGCCTTTTTCAATTTTAAGTAAGAAGAAACTAGATCAACAATATCAACTCTTCTTTTGATTTCTTCTATCTCTTCAGACATAGGGCTTTTTATTTTGTTTGGGGACGGTGAAAAAACCAGCAGTAAACCCCGTATATCCAACTAAAGGTATAGATGATGCTGACCAAAAAAACGCCCCATTGGCGATGGGTTGCTGCTGTAATAAACCAAAATGGCTGGCTGCAGAGTCCTAAAACAAATCCCCACTTATTCTTCCGAGCGACGAGGATAATCGCACCTGCTCCAAAAATTAAAATCCCGGCCTGGATTAAAAAGTCCCACATGGTTTTATTATATCACTTTGGGTCTCAAGGGATTGAAGATGGCGGGGCCGACCGGATTCGAACCGGCGATCTCGTGCGTGACAGGCACGCGCTTTAAACCACTAAGCTACGGCCCCTTACTCCATTTGAATTATAACTCAAAGAGGCGCTTTTTGACAAGCGCCTCTTTGAGTTGAGATGAGCTAAACTTAGTATTCTGGCATCGGTGGGGTTGAAGAGCCTTCTTTCTTTTCCGGCAGATCAGTCACCGCTACCTCAGTGGTCAAAAGCATTGCCGCAGCAGAAGCAGCGTTTTGCAGAGCAGAGCGCGTCACCTTCAAAGGATCAATAATCCCGGCCTTAATCATATCCACATATTGATCAGTCGCTGCGTCATAACCGATGCCCTTGGGTTGTTTCTTCACGTTGGCAATAATCACCGAACCTTCTTTGCCCGCATTTTCAGCGATTTGCCTCATCGGTGCTTCCAAGGCTCGACGCAAGATATCCACACCAATCTTCTCATCGCCCTCTACCTTGAGTTCATCAAGGCTCCTGATGACATCAACCAACGCCACCCCACCACCCGGAACGATACCTTCTTCAATAGCCGCCAGGGTGGCAGATTTAGCGTCTTCCACCCGATGCTTTTTCTCCCGCATCTCTACCTCGGTCGCCGCACCAACCTTAATTACCGCCACGCCACCAGCCAGTTTCGCCAATCTTTCCTGTAGTTTTTCTTTATCAAATTCTGAGGTGGTCTTTTCTAGCTCTGTCTTAATCTGGCTAATTCGCGCCTTAATTTTTTCAGGACTTCCTTTGCCTTCAACGATGGTGGTGTTATCTTTATCCGCAATCACCTTTCTTGCCTGACCGAGCATTTCCAGCTTGACATTCTCCAGTTTGAGCCCTAAATCTTCAGAGATAAACTGACCACCTGTCAACACAGCAATATCGGCCAGCATCTCTTTTCTTCTTTCACCAAAACCAGGCGCTTTCACCGCCAAGGCATTAAAAACCCCTCTTAATTTATTAATCACCAAGGTCGCCAGTGCCTCACCTTCAATCTCGTCAGCAATGATAACCAACTCTTTTTTACCTTGATTGGCTAAAGACTCCAAAAGCGGAAGGATGTCTGAAACGGCTGAAATTTTTAAATCTGTAATTAGAATGTAAGGATTTTCTAAAACTGCTTCCATCCGGGAAGTATCAGTAATCATATAAGGAGAAACAAAGCCACGGTCAAACTGCATTCCTTCGACCACTTCCAGTTGCAAACCAAGGGTTTGAGATTCTTCTACGGTAATCACACCATCTTTACCAACCTTCTCCACTGCATCAGCAATTACTCGACCAATTTCTGGGTCTCCAGAGGAAATGGTCGCTACTTGTTCGATTTCCTGTTTTTCGGTGATTTGCTTAGCACTCTTTTTTAAAGCAGCCACCACTGTTTCGGTCGCTTTTTCAATTCCTCGCCGAAGCGCAACAGGATTGGCACCAGCGGTAACATTTTTGAATCCTTCATTAATCAGGGCTTGAGCCAAAACAGTAGCGGTGGTCGTTCCGTCACCAGCATCGTCGCCGGTTTTGGAAGCAGCCTCTTTAATCACTTGGGCACCCAAATTCTCAAATTTATCCTCAAGTTCAATCTCTTTGGCAATCGTCACCCCGTCATTGGTAATAGTGGGGCTGCCAAAACCTCGGTCTAAAAGCGCATTGCGTCCTTTTGGACCAAGGGTTACTCTGACGGCATCAGCTAATTTATTAGCGCCTCGCTTTAAGGCTTCGCGTGCTTCTTCAGAGTAGATTAATTGTTTGGCCATACTACCTCCTTTCTACTTCTCAACAATCGCCAAGATATCTTCTTCTTTAACAATTAATAGTTCTTCATCATCGACCTTAATTTCATCGGGACCGTATTTCGAAAAGATAATTCGATCCCCTTTTTTGACTGAGAGAGGAACCAGTTTACCTTCCAGCCATTTCCCTTCACCTACTTCTAACACCTCGCCTTCTTCTGGTTTTTCTTTGGCTGACTCAGGCAAATAGATGCCTGATTTTGTCTTTTCAGAAGCAGACAATGGTTTAACCAAGACACGCGGACCTAATGGTTTGATTTTTACCATCGTACCTCCTTTCCTCAAAACTTAATTAAATCTAATCAAGCTTAAAGATTAGTTAACACCAGATATGATGATTAAGATAATTTCGCCAAAGCACATTTTTTTATATCAAAGAGAAAACAGCTTGTCAAGAGTCGTTTGTCTTTTGGGGATAAAAAAAGTATAATGAAGAAAATGGCTGATTTGAAAATTGTCGCTTCAAGTTTGCAACAGGTTTCCACAACCCAACTTCTGGATAAGATTTTGGAGTCAGCAGTCGCGGCTAATGCTTCGGATATCCACATCGAACCTCAAGAAGATGGTTTCCGGATTCGCTTCCGCATTGATGGCGTCTTACAAGAGGTGGTAAAACTCCCCTTGGAAAACTATCATAACCTGCTTTCTCGAATCAAACTCCTCGCCCGGATAAATCTCAATGTCTCTGACCGACCTCAAGATGGTCGCTTCACCTTGACGATCCTCAACCGTCATTTTGACTTTCGGGTGGCTACCCTACCTTTGGTTCATGGTGAAAGTCTGGTCTTGCGGTTATTAGAACAAAAGGCGCGCTTTTTTACTCTTTCAGAATTAGGCTTTCACTCAAAAATTGAACAAGCCATCGAAGAGGCGATTCGGCGACCAACAGGAATGATTTTAACAACCGGACCCACTGGCAGTGGCAAGACAACCACTCTGTACGCCTTATTAAACGAACTCAACCGACCCGATGTCAAAATCATCACCTTGGAGGACCCAATAGAATACAAATTACCTGGTTTGGTCCAGTCCCAGGTCAGTCACAAAGAGGGTTTTGGGTTTGCTGAGGCTTTAAAGGGAGCGCTCCGCTCAGACCCAGATATTATTATGGTGGGAGAAATCCGGGATTTGGAAACAGCAGAGATTGCTCTTCAGGCAGCGTTAACAGGTCATTTGGTTTTATCCACTTTTCACGCCAACAACGCACCGGCTACCCTCTTGCGTTTGGTTGAAATCGGGGTTAAGCCGCATCTTTTATCTGGCTCAATCAATTTGATTATTGCTCAACGACTGGTCCGGAAGGTTTGTCAAAATTGTAAAGAATTAAAACCTGTTGACCAAAACATTGTGAACTATCTCAAATCCCACTTTCCCAAATTAGCCATCCCCAAGGCTCTTTATCGCGGTAAGGGTTGCGACCAGTGCGCTGGAACAGGGTATAAGGGACGGACAGCCATTGGTGAAATTCTCATTCCAACCCCAGAATTAGAAAATTTACTCATCCAGCGAGCCTCCTCTTTAACCGTTGTTCAATATGCCCGCCAGATCAATCCTTGGACCTTAGAATACGACGGCATTCTTAAAGCCTTAGAAGGAGTGACCACGCTCGAAGAGGTCTTCCGCGTCGCCAAGGAGTAAGTTTCTCTCTAAAATAGAGACTGAATATTCAAAAGGATCCGCTGAAACTCGTCAATCGCCTTAGCGTTTACTGTGTATTATTTACCGACTGCGAAAACAGCCCTGTTCCAATTGTACTTACTAATATAAAAGCTAAGGTAATAAGGATTAAACCAATTACTGCCTGAAGTAAAATGGTTTTACCTTTCTTTGCTTGTTCTTCGTTCCCAGCAGCAGTCAGATAGGTAATGCCACCATAGACAAAAAAAACAGCCGCAATTGCACCAAGAACCAAAACAAGTCCTCTTAAAATAGCTCCTAACGCATTCTGCCAACTCACGTTCGGGCTAAAAAAGAACCATTGCATGGGAATATCCGTTGCTCCCACGCCGAAGGCTACTTTTGGACTCAGCAGAGCCAAAATACCCAAGCCCATCATTGTCGACAAAAACCATTTTTTCATTTTTTCCTCCTATTTTCTATTTTTTAAGTTTTATTTTTATTGAGAACTCCCTTTAATAATATTTTTTACCCAATTAACCAGCGCGAACGCGATCAAAATCACAATCAGACCGGCTACTGCATCAATCAAAATTGTCTTAGCCCTCTTGGTTTGCTCTTCATTGCCACCAGCGGTCAAATAAAGAACACCTGCATAAATAACAAGAACCAACGTAATTGCTGCAAGAAAGCCAAAAAACCAATTAAATACCTTTGCTAACGCCTTAGCCAGGGACTCGTACTGCCCAAGGGGTTCCCAAGGCTTAGCGATACTGGTGACAGGAGCAACTGTGGTCGGCATTACTCCTTCCTCCACTGTCTGGGCACTAACCCGTCCCCCTAACAAAAAACTGGCCATTAAGCCTAAGGCAACCAATGAATAAAACCACTTTTTCATTTTTCCTCCTTTTAAATTCATCTTAACTTCTTCTTTTTGCTTTTAGGATGTGTATATATTAAATATTTGTTTTCTTAATTTTCATTGTAAAGTGGGTCATTTGGTCTTGTCAAGGGGTCAACTTCACTGGGGGCGGAGCTTTGGTTAAGGTTTTCCACAGGGTAGTAACCAACACAGCGGAAAGCGCAATGACCACCAAACCGATCGTTGACCAAAGGAGATAATTCTTTCCTTTTTGTGCTTTTTCTTCATTGCCATAGGCAGTCAAATATTGCAAAGCACCCCAGGCGAAGAAAAACACTCCTAACCCTCCTGCCAAACCCAAAATCAAATCAATGAGATGTCGAATCATCTTTTCAATATCTCCAATTTGAAGGTCGGACCACTGTTTATTTTCAAAATTTTCGGGCCAAATAGAAACCGCAAGGATAAACTGATTTAGTTTACAAAACCACCCCCTTTTCACGGCTGCTCTCCTTTCATCATCTTCTTAATCCAATTTGGTAAAGCCAAAATCAAGCCAAGAAGAATCAACCCAGCCACTGCCCAAATAAGGGTCTTTTTTGCTTTTTCTACTTGCTGTTCATTGCCACCAGCCGTCAGATACATCAACCCAGCATAGACAATCGCCAACACACCAAGTCCTCCTGCTAGCCCTAAAATAGTGTTAATTATTGTGGTTAATAAGGAGGTCGGCCATGTCTCTTCGTCGTTCCAAGAACCCCACTTCGGAACATGGATTGGTAAAGATTGAGGCTGAGAAGTGCTGTTATTCTGTTGGGCTTCCACCGGCGTAAACAAAGAAACCAATCCCACCCCAAACAATATCAAAAAGGGTAAAATTGCTTTTAAACCCTTGTTTTTCATCTTCCCACTCCTCCCCCCACCACATTGACTCCGATTGTCTTTAAAAGAAAGTAAGCCAAAATAATCATCCCCAGACCAATCAAAGAACCAACGATTGTCTCCTTCGCATCCTCCAAAACCTGAGGATTGCCGCCAGAACTCATATATTTGATGCCAGCGTAGATAATCATCAACATCGCCAATAAAGAACCAATCGAGGCGGCCCATTTAAAAATATAAAAGGTATGGCTCTCGAAAGTAACATTAGCTGGTTCTCCTGGAAATGGCGCTCCAATGGTCACACCTTCAGAAAATGCAATTTGGGGAAGCAAAAACAAGCTCAAAGCCAAACCCAAGGGGAAAATGGCTTTTTTTGTTTTTATTACCAGCTGATCTGTTTTATTTTGAATTCGCTTTTTCAACATCATCTTTATTCTACCTCAAACTGTTACTCTTGACCACCTTGAATGAGATTGGTCACCAAGCTGGCGGCTGCCTCAATGGCGGCTTGGGGTGATTGATTGTTCAAAACCACCTCATCAATCATTCTTTGAAAAATTGCCTTAATCTCGTTGACATTCTTACCCTGATACCAATTAGCAGCGGTCTCAGCCTGCGCCGCAGGAATATCTCCTCCATCCAATCCTTCTAAATAAACTGAATCAGCCTTTGAAGCAACGGCCTGGGCTTCTTTTAACAAAGGAGAGGGATTTTGGGAGCGGGCAGTGTAACGGGGAAGGTTCTCATCTGAAGTGATAAAGCGGAGAAAATCCCAAGCCACTTCAGGGTATTTACTGGATTTAGAGACCACTTCTCCCCAATAAAAGGCGTAGTCCAATCTTTGTTTGACTCCCTCAATTTGGGGCAAGGGGGCAATTTTGAACTCCAAATCAGGATATTCTGTTTGAAAGACACGCTGATAATAAGAATAATGAATGAGCATAGCTGCTTTTTTTTGAGCAAAAGCCTCGACGGAATTTTCGCTGTCTAAAGCAAAGGTGTAGGTCTCTTTGGTCGGTCGGGCAAAGGAGGTGTAATAGTCTAAAGCCATCGTGCCAGGATAGATGGTGGTGCCGTCTGATTTTTTGATTGGCAAGTGAAAAGCAGCCTTCTTTTTGTCCTCAGAAAGCATTGTCGTCCGGTTTTGCATCATCAAAAGAGATAGGATATCAAACGCCTTCAGTGTTTTTTGCCCATCGCCCCAGGCAATAGCCGCCCGCACAATTCCTCCTTGAGCATCCTTTTTGGTCAACAGTTTGGTCGCCTCAATCATCTCGGTCCAGTTCCGCGGAGGATGGGAAAGCAATTGAGCAACCCTTTGTTTTTCTTGCTCAAGACGCCTTAGAATATCTTCGTTTTTGGTTAAAGCAATCTGACGATCCAAGTCCTCTGTCTTTTCTTTGAGCGCTTCTTCAAACAAAGCCGGCTGATAGAACAAAACCAAACTGCCCATCCAAAGAGGTAAGCCATAAACCTGATTTTGGTAAATTAAACCTGAGGCTGCCTTGACAAAATGATTTTGAAATTGACTGCGAAAATCTTCCTTACTGTTTTGGCTATAAGAAAGAAAGGAAGGAGCAGGAAAGAGATAATCCAAATATTGAGGAATTTCATCGTGCTTCAACATAAATAAATCGGGAGCATTGCCAGAGCGCAAAGCCTCGTCTAATTCTTGTTGATAGCTCTCATAGTCCTTCTTCTGATAGATAATCTGAACATTGGGGTGAATTTGGCGATAGGCGGAAATTACATCAGTCAAACTCTCTTCATCATCAAAGAGACGCCAGTAGGTGAGCGTGATGGGCTCAGTCGGAAAAGAAAATGGTTGCTTTTGACTGGGTCGCAAAGAAAAAAACGAAAATTGCGGTCGCAAGAAAAACAAAACCCCGGCGCCTATCGCAAGCAAAACAATCACCAAAACAACCGAAATCAATGCTTTATTTTTCATTCACCCCTTTTTATTATTTTAAGCTGTGGATAAATTTCTTTAATCCTTCGCTAATCTCCTCCCGACGAAGAGCCATCTTGATATTGGATTTGAGATACTCAAAAATCTCACCGGTGTCGTACCTTTCTCCTTGAAATTCATAGGCATAAACAGGCTCTAATTTACAAAGAGTATTAATCGCATCCTGAAGCCAAATTTCGCCTCCTTTACCAGGCTTGGTCCGCTCTAAAATTTCAAAAATCCGGGGTGTCAAAACAAAGCCACCAACATGAGCCAAATTGGAAGGAGCCTCTTCTGGCTCTGGCTTTTCAATCACTTCTAAAACCCGATGGACTCGATTTTTGAATGGCTTCACCTTGACAATCCCGTACCGCTTCACTTCTTCTTTGTTGACCGGCATCACCGAAAGAACAGAACCACCGTATTTCTCATAGACCTCAATCAACTGAGAATAATAGGGTTTCTCCTGACCAATGATTAAGTCGTCCCCCCAGGAGACAATAAAAACCTCATCATTAATCAATTGTTTCGCACACAAGACAGCGTGTCCATTCCCCAACGGCTCCTTCTGCCTGACAAAAGTAAAATAAGCCAAATCAGCCACATCACGAATCTTGCGGTAGGCTTCCATTTTACCTGCTTCCTTGAGACGATACTCTAATTCAAAATTGTAATCAAAATGGTCTTCAATCGCCCGCTTATTCCAACCAGTCACCAAAATCACATGGGAAATTCCCGAAGCGGACAATTCTTCCACAATGTACTGAATCACCGGTTTATCCACCAAAGGTAACATCTCTTTGGGCATTGCCTTGGTAAAGGGGAGGAAACGGGTTCCGTAGCCCGCCACCGGAATCACCGCTTTTTTAATTTTCATAGAAACTCCTTTTTAATTTGGTTCTTCTTTTTCAAAGATAAATTGATTGTTTTTAAAATCAACCTTAATACTATCTCCTTTTTTGAATTGACCTTGAAGAATTTTGGTGGAAAGAGGATCTTCAATCTCTTTTTGAATCACGCGCTTCAGTGGCCGGGCGCCGTAAAGTGGATCATAGCCCTGCTCTGCCAAACGCGCCTTGGCCGCCTCACTTACCTTCAATTCCATGCCTTGCCCTGCCAAAAGGTTCATTACCTCAGCCAACTGAATCTCAACAATCTTTTTAATCTCTTCTGGGGAAAGAGAATCAAAGATAATCACCTCATCAATCCGGTTGAGAAATTCTGGTCGAAATGTTGTCTTTAAAATCTCTTTTAACTCTTCTTTGGCTGCCTCGGCTCCTTTTTCTTGAATCAGATGGGAACCCAAATTAGAAGTGCAGATGATGATGGTGTTTTTAAAATCAACCACCTTACCGCGACCGTCGGTCAGTCGCCCCTCGTCAAGAATCTGAAGCAGGATATTAAATACATCAGGATGAGCCTTTTCAATTTCATCCAACAGAATCACAGAATAAGGCCGGCGCCGGACCGCTTCAGTCAACTGTCCTCCTTCTTCATAACCCACATAACCGGGCGGCGCGCCAATCAAACGGGAAACAGTGTGTTTTTCCATATATTCGGACATATCCAGGCGGATTAAAGCATCTTCATTGCCAAAAAGAATCTCAGCCAGCGCCTTTGCTAACGCTGTCTTTCCCACGCCGGTCGGACCCAAAAAGATAAAGGAGCCAATCGGTCGGTTAGGTCTTTTTAATCCTGCCCGACCGCGACGGACCGCCCGAGCCACTGCCGAAACCGCCTCCTCTTGCCCAACAATCTTCTGGTGGATCCTCTCTTCTAGTTTAAGCAGTTTTTCCACTTCTGCCTCTTTCAATTCGGAAACAGGAATACCCGTCCAGCGCGAAACAATATCTTCAATATCCGCCTTGGTCACTGTTTGACGATTATCCAAATGCACCTTAGCCGCTGCTTCATCGATTAAATCAATTGCTTTATCTGGCAAAAATCGATCGGAAATATAGCGGGCAGCTAAAAAAGCAGCAGCTGAAAGCGCCTCTTCTTCAAACTTAACCTTATGATGGGCTTCGTATTTATTTTTGAGTCCCTTTAGGATTTCAACCGTCTCTTCAGGGGTTGGTTCTGAAACCAAAACAGGCTGAAAACGACGCTCTAAGGCTGGGTCTTTTTCAATGTATTTGCGATATTCATCGAGGGTCGTCGCACCGATACAATGGAGTTCACCACGGGCTAAGGCTGGCTTTAGGATATTGGCAGCATCGATGGCTCCTTCTGCTCCACCTGCTCCCACGGCATTATGAAGCTCGTCGATAAAAAGAATTACCCGACCTTGGCTTTTCTTGACCTCATCCAGAACCTGCTTTAATCTCTCTTCAAAATCACCGCGATAGCGCGTTCCAGCGACCAGTGCCGGTAAATCTAACGCCAAAAGTCGTTTATTTAACAAAGCAGGAGGAACCTGTTTTTCCACAATCTTTAAAGCCAATCCTTCCACAATCGCTGTTTTGCCTACCCCTGGCTCACCAATGAGCACAGGATTGTTTTTTGTCCGACGGGAAAGAATTTGAATCACCCGTTGAAGCTCCTCAGTACGACCAATCAAAGGGTCCAGTTTCTTTTCTTTAGCCAAAGCAGTCAAGTCGCGAGAATATTGGTCTAAAAAGGGGGTTTCTGAGGGTTTTTCACTCTTTCTCTGCTCTCTGTGCTGGTTCAAGCGATCAGCCATCGTCGCTCGGGAAGAAAAAGGCTCAAAAAAATCAGCAAAAGGGGTTTCGAAAAAATCATCAAAGATAGAACGACCAAAAAAGGTCTCCTCTTCTGCGCAAGCATGACAAAGGTGGCGGGTTTCCCGCTTTCCATTCTGGGTTTTAATCAAAGTAACCGTTGCCTCTCTCAAATTACACTTTTGGCAGCGCATCAAACCTCCTTCCAAAAGAAGAATCCAAAGGCACCAAGACTATTCCACGCGGACCTTCAGAACCTTGGTCTTTGAGGCCTCAATTTTGGGAATGGTGATGGTCAAAATCCCGTCCTTCAGGGTGGCAACTGCTTTGGAGGTTTCAACAGCCACCGGCAGAAGATAAGAGCGACTAAAACTGCCCCAGTAACATTCTTGACAGAGATAGTTTTCCTTCTTTACCTCAAGCCGCTGTTTCCGTTCACCCTTAATGTTGACCATCTCATCCGAAATAGAAACCTCCAGGTCTTCTGGTCTGACGCCGGCAATTGGCGCCTGAATGACAATCTCCTTGTCTGTTTGCCAAACATCAATCGCTAACTGACCTTCGTACTCTTCACTCTTGCCGGTTTCTTCTTTCGTCATAGACCCTCCATTCATTTATTTAACCTTCTAATAAAAGAGTAAAGCAAAAGCACTAAAAGGTCAAGAGCAGGCAGAAAAGTTCACTGAAACAGATTTTTAATTTTGTTTTAAGAAGGCGGAGCGACGATGGTAAATCGGAAACTGTAGACCAAGGCGGCGTTGCCGGCGTAATCACTGGCCCAGACAGAAACATAATAGGTGCGACCGACCTTGAGATTCAAAGGTGGCTGCCAAGAAAGACGACCGGTTTCGGGATCAAAGGTGGCAGAAACAGCCACCCCATTAATCCGCATCAGGAGAGTACTCGGATTAATCCCTGAGCCACCACTATCACTTATTAAAGCAGAGACGACTGGCTGAAGTTCTGAGGTTTCGCCTTGCGGTGAGCCAGCTGAAATGACGGGCGCGGTAAAATCACAAACAACTGCTTGATTTGTTGAAGATTGGTTGCCGGCTAAATCAGTCGCTACAATCTGAATCTGGTTTTCTCCTTCTTGCTCTGTTCCAGTAACCAAATAGCTGCAGGTGTAGTGTAAACCTTCGTGCGTGCAAGTCAAAGAATGTCCCGAAAAAGTGACCACCAAAGAGGACAGCTCTTCGGAAACGGTGAATTGAACTGTTAAGAGGCTATTCGCTTTAAGGTAGGTCGGGCTGACGGAAAGGTCTGAAAATGAAGGTGGCGTAGCGTCAGTGGTCACCGGGTTAGAGGTGGCTTTGTTGCTGTAGTTGCCAGCCGCATCCTGAACATAGATGGTGTAGGTGAAGGTGCCGGTCAAACCATTTGGTTCCTGCCAGCTGGTTTGGTTAATATCGGTCAGGGTGTCAACGAGGGTATCGTTGCGGTAAATGAGATATTGTTGGGCATCAGCGCTGGTTGTTTTGGTCCAATCCAAACGAACGCGACCGTTGGCGATAGGGGTGGCAACGAGGTTGGTCACTGGTTCGGGCAGGGTGGTGTCAACAGTGGTTTGGGTGTCTGCTTGAGAAGGCGCGGTTTCATAGCGGCCTGTTTTATCCTTGGCACGGGTGTAAAACTGGTAGAGTCCGTCGGAAGAAGCGGTAAATTGGAAAGAGCCACTCTTGGATAATTCGCCATTCAGACCGATTGAACCAGCTAATCCGAAACTAGTATCCGAAGGTCCTTTGACCCAAAGTTCCACCAGGGCCAAACCAGAAAGATTATCAGACGCGGTGTAAGGCACATCAAAGGTTTTTGTTGTCTGATAAGTAGTCAGAGGACCGGCCGAGGAAGAAGGATCGGCTAAGTCAACCAGAATCTGGCTATCGCTTTGGGTCCGATTCAAGGCAAGGTCGACTACTTCAAACCTCAGTTGATAAACTCCTGATTGGCTTACCGAACAGGTCAAGCTGCCGCTGGCCGAATTGCCCGAAAGGTTTTGACTAGCGCAAGGTGTATAGTCTGAATCTGAAGGTCCCTTAAGATAAAGGGTGACCTTGGAAAGACCAGAAGGGGTATCAGAAACATCATAGGAGGCAAAGATGCTGGGGGTGTGGGAGTAGGTGGGATGCCCCCAATATTTAATTGTGGGTACTGTCAGATCAATCCGAATCCCGTCGCTCCAACCGTATCTATTGGGGTGATAATTTCCGGCATTATCATAAGGCTTTACCTTGGCGTAATAAGAAGTGTCCTCTGAAAGCGAGCTAGCTTGTGCTTCAGTCAGGGTGTAAGAGGTGACATTGCCGATATTAATTCCGCACAATTCCTTCACGCATCCGTCTTCATTTGGGGCGGTGGAAAGGTAAAAGAGATAATAAGCAATACCTGAAATCGCATCAGTCGAAGCGGGCCAAGAAAAGGTTAACTGCTTGGTGTTGGACCACAAACCGGTGTCTGAGGTTAAAACAGCAGTAGGTTTTTCTGTATCCACCTTAAATCCAATGGAATGAATCTGGTCTTGATTTTGGGCATTGTCAATGGACCAGAAGGTCAAAAGGTGGACGCCTGCAGGTGCTCCAAAAGAGCCGGTATAATCCTGAACCTGTCCGTCATCCCAGCGATACTGGATCTTTGAAATACCAGAGAGGCTGTCAGTCGCAGAAAGAGTGAGAGAAGGAGTGGTTTTATACCAACCGTTTGTGCCATCGGGGTCTGAGGGATTGACAAAGAGACCGGTCTGGGGTGGAGTGGTATCCAAAATAATCGAATCAGAAGCAATCGCGCTCAGATTCCCGGCAGCGTCCTTAAACTGGACAGAAACTGTCTTTGTTCCGTCGCCAGATTGAAGAACCCAGCTTTTGCTCGAAGCGTAAGCCTCCCAATCCGTCCATGCCCCAGCATCCTCTTGAAATCGCATCGAAAGCGCATCCGAGCCAGGATTACCTCCTTGGTCATCGGGGTCCGAGGCGGAGAGGTTCAAAGTAACGGTCGCGGAGTTGGTATAGTCGGCGTTGTGATTAATCAAAATGGAACCGGCGGGCGGTTGGGTGTCAATCTTAAAGGACCAGTTTGCGCTTTGGCTGTTGCCCGCTAAATCGCTGACGCTCAAGGTAACATAATAAGGTCCGTCTGGCGCTTCAGGATCAGTGTAAGTAATCCGCTGGGTGGTTGAATTCCAGGTTAATCCTTGACCAATCGTCAGGGTAACATGATTAACTGTCATCACCACGGAATCAAGGTTGATTCCAGAACTGTCATCTGCTAAATGAGCAGAGATTTCCAAATCATAAGCGTTGTCGTTTGAGCCATCAGAGAGATTGGATTGGTCGAGAGGGACAAGGTCGGAAATGGAAACTGGCTGAGTATCTTTCAACCCTGAAATGGACGTAGGAGAAGAAACATTGCCGACTGCGTCTTCTGCGGTAACAACAATCGTGATGGAGCCATCCGAAAAGCTGGTTAAATCGTATGGTCCGAGGGAAAAATCAATTTGACCTGAAGCCAGTTGCACAGAATCAGTGATCCGACTATCTGAACCAACAATCTCTAAGTCAACTTTTGCACCGGCTTCAGCGCTGCCGGTAACCGGACCAAATTGGGAAACATTGTTTTGGTTGACATAAAAGTTTGCTGATGGTGCACTCAAAGAAGGAGTAGAAGGAGTAACGGTATCCTTCAAAATCGGAACCTGAACCGCTGCGCTCTGGTTTTGAGCCGCATCTTTCAAAACAACGGTCAGGGTAATCGCTCCATCAGACAGAGAAGAAAGGTCAAGAGATGTTGTTGAAAAATAACCGGATTGGTCAACCAGGGCCTCAAAATCATTAATCCCTCCTTGTGTATCAGCAAAGCGGATAAGGGCAGTGGTATTGGGTTCACCGGTTCCAGAGAGAGTGACTGAGGCGACATTAGAACGATTGATTGGATTGGTGTAAGAGGTTAAGACAGGCGCAGAAGGAGGAGTATTGTCCAACGTCACTGTCACAGAATCTGAGCTTTTTGAATTGCCGGCTTTATCATAAGCCACCGCGGTCAGGGAATAACTCCCGTCTTGGGGCTGACCAGCTTGCGTCTGCCAGGTGAGATGGTAGTTTCTATCTTTTAATTCTCCTTCTCCAACTTTCTGCCCGTCATAATAAAACTCTACCTTATCTACTCCTGAACCCGTATCATTGGCAGAGGCAACGATTTCTACATCTCCGCCCACAAATGCTCCGGGCTGAGGCGCAAGGATTTTCACCTCTGGCGCCGTGTTGTCCACCAAAACCAAAACCGAAGCTGACGAGGTAGAGTTTCCGGCTTTATCCTCAGCCAGAGCATAAATTTCATATTCCCCGTCAGAAACTGAAGAAGTATTCCAAGAAACACTGTACGGTTCGGTGGAACAAGAACCAATCTCAACTGGCTGATTCGAATCACCGTAAGGGCGATAATAGAAAACCACTCTTTCGATTCCAGAGCCACCCTCGTTATCTGAAGCAGAAGCAGAGATTGCAACGGTTCCGCTTAAATAAGCCCCACCTTTTGGAGCGGTAATTTCAACCTCGGTTGGTGAAACAGTATCGATTTGAAAAGAAAAGGTGAAAGACGCAGCCCGATTACCTGCCTGATCAGAAGCAGAGATCGTCACATTGTAAAGACCATCCGGTGCCGCGTCATCAGAATACCAAACCTTTGTGCCGTCCCAACCCAGAAAACCTGGATGTGGATTTCCTGGTGAGTTAGGGTCAACCGTTAAAGGAGGGGATGTTTGTTGGTTAATTGAAATTTGCATCAAAACAGAGGAGACCAAAACCCCAGAGCCTGTGTCAGTGATATTCGCCTGAATGGTTAAAGCGCTGTTTTTAAGATAGGCGCCGTTTCCTGGAGAGTTACCTAAAATCACCGGAGATTGAGTATCAATACGATATCCTTCGTCTACCAGCCACCAAGCCGAAACATTGCCCGCGCCATCTTTAGCCCGAACAGAAATGGAATGAACGCCATCAGAAAGCGGAACAGTCAATCGATAGGAGAAATGACCAGCTGAAGCCTCAGCCTGGAAAACTTGAGAATCAACCTGAATCTCCACCAAAACCACCTCCTGCCCCACTGTGCCTGCGATGCTCGGGGTATTATCATTTGACGGGCTGGCCGGGACAAGGGAAACAGAAGAAGGCGCGCTTGGCGCTGTAATATCATTGGTCAAATGGGTCGCTGGGCTTTCGTTGCCCGCAGAATCTGTGGCCGTCACCCAAAGCTCTCCGTATTGATTGTCGCCAAGAGAAATGGGAGGAAAAGCACCGTCAGAGTCGGCCTGCGTCTGAGCAATAAGATGCGTAAGGTGAGCGTCAGAATAAACCTTCACCAGAGAGCCGGGTTCAACAGCACCAGATTGCCCGGCGATGGTGTCCTCTTGTCCGGGCGGGTTTTGGCTAAGAATCAGTTTCAAGGCATCTGGTGCCAAAGGAGCGGTCCGGTCAACCACAAAGGACCAGCTGAACTCTTTTTGATGCCCTGCCTGATCCGAAACCGCAAGTTCAACCTCATATTCTCCTTCGTCCAAATCCGCTTGAAAAGAAAAAACTCCAGTCTGCGAATTATAAGAATAAACTGTCCAGGGAAGGTCGTTCAAGACAATTGCGATTGAATTGGTGTTCACTCCGGAGATGGCATCAGAAATTAAAGCGGAAATAGTCACCGGATTGTCTTTCACTGAGGAGTCCGGAGCCGGTAAAGGCGAAGAAATCTCTGGCGCGCTGGAATCAACCGCAAATGACCCAGAAGTGACCGAAGCGCGATTGCCCACCAAATCCACTGCCGTCAGCCGAATCTGAACATCAAGACTGTCAACTAGAGGCAAGGTCCAAGAATAAGAGCCGCTATTCGGAAGGCCAGAAGCAATCGTCTGCCACTCGCCACCTGTGGCGTATTCCAAGGTGATGGGATTTTGGGCTAAACCAAAACTATCTGAAGCATTCCATTGGATACTTAAGATTTGACCACCAGCAAACGGTCCGGTTGGCAAAGTCAAAGAAACAGAAGGAGGTTGTGAATCAACGGTAAAGGGATTATCTGAAACATCCTCGCCCAGATTGTTTGCCTGATCAATAACCTCTACCTTGATTTTGACATTTTGAGAATGAAGGTCAAAGGGCGTGGTCCAAGAGTAGCTTCTTAAATCCGGATTGGAGGAAATCAAAATCTTAGACCAGTTTATCCCATCGGTTGAATAATAAAGCACAATATACTTTAAGTTATCTCCAGAAATCTGCCAACTGATATTAACTTGAGAACCGCCTTGGTAAGCCTCGCCGCCATTGGGCGTAGCCAGTGTTACAGTCGGCGCAGTGGTATCAATCACAAAGGAAAAGGAGGTATCAGTGGTCATTGGATTGCCGGCCAAATCCTTGGCTTGGGAAAGAGAAAGGATATAGGTGCCGTCACCAGTGGCAGAAGAGATGCTGGTGGTGCCTTGCCAGGTAGTAGCATCAGTCCATTTGCCGGAGAAAGAGTAT
>Ga0315298_1002610_pt1 | contig 30289 bp, 34 predicted proteins | sample WHS_1_MG_FD_203077 | JGI IMG/M metagenome (GOLD analysis project Ga0315298, IMG submission 203077) | Extremophilic microbial mat communities from Washburn Hot Springs, YNP, Wyoming, USA - WHS_1_MG | ecosystem: Environmental > Aquatic > Thermal springs > Hot (42-90C) | place: USA: Wyoming... | reverse complement strand
CGATACTTTGGGACTCTGAGAAAGGAGAGTTCCGAGGTTTCCTATTCTTTGAATTATGGCTGTACAATGCTAGCGTGAACAGTTTTCAGTATCACGGGCGCTTTGTTAGCTTAAGGCTTAACATGACTATCTGACTTTTGTTTCATTACAGAACCGTATTTTTATTATAGAACATTAATGGAATTTGTATAGATTTTTTTTCCTTAACAGTTTAAATGAAAGTGAAATGCACTATTCTTTTGGTAAAGGTAGTCTACACAGTCGCTATCATCTGCGGAGAAAGGATGAGGAATGGAAGAAAAAGGTAGCGGGGCAGCTACTGCCGTAATTATTGCTGCAGTAAACGAGGAGGAAGGTATAGGTCCAACCTTAGAAGAGGTTCAAAAGGTTTTACGCGATCCGTACTTGATGGTGGTTGATGGAAAAAGTGATGATAGGACTGTTGAAATAGCTAAAAATATGGGAGCTGAAATAGTTCTGCAAGAGGGAAAGGGAAAAGGGCAGGCTATCCAACAGGGCATTGAACGGTTAAATTCGGATGCCCGTTACATTGTGTTTATCGACGCTGATTTCAGTTACCCAGCTGAGTATATCCCAAAAATGATTGAAATCATGGAACAAGATCCAAGTGTAGGCATGGTTATTGGAAACAGATTCAATGGCAAGTTTGATTTTAGGGAAGCAATTAGCGATTCGTTTTATGCTGGTAACCGATTACTCGCCTTCGCGCAGCATTTGTTTAACGGCATTAAGCTTAATGATCCTTTGTCTGGTTTAAGAGTCGTTAGAGCTGAGGTTCTGAAAGGTTGGAAATCCAAGAGTAGAGGCTTTGATATTGAGGCTGAAATGAACTATCATGTTGAACGTATGGGATACCGAATTGTGGAGATTCCGATAAGGTATAGGCCCAGGTTGGGGGAGAAGAAACTTAAATTGAGGCATGGTTTCACGATTTTGAAGAGGATCGTAAGCGAAAGTTTTGTCTGATCACTTGTTAATCTTGTATGGATTTCAAATATTTAGTAGTGATTAAGAACTTTTTTATTGATTTAGAACTTGTGTAAACCTGTGAAATGCATGTGAAAAGTCGAATTAAAACTATGGTTCTTTTTCCCTTTGCAATATTTTTGTGGTTGGTCGGATGGAACTTGCTCCGGAATGGGCAAAAGCGAAACAAGCCTCGTTCACGCAATTTCATGGAAAACAAGAATACAAACTGATGTTTGAAAACTGAATTTAGCTTTGATTAAATTTTGTTTTCTCCGTCTTACAAAGAGAAGGAATTGGAAGGTGAAATTTTGTTAAGGGTTGGCGTGATTGGTTTAGGAAACATGGGAAAGCTTCATTTTATGAACGCCATGCGTATAAGGGAAGTTAGTGTAGTTGCTGCTGCTGATAAAAGTGAAAGAAGCCGAAAATTCGCCGAGGAATATCATGTTAAAACTTATGATGATTATAGGACGCTTATTGATAAGGAAGAGTTAGACGCTGTCATAATATCGCTGCCTAATTTTCTCAAGAAAGAAAGCGTCATCTACGTGGCTGAGCATGATTTAGACATTTTTCTTGACAAGCCATTGGCACGAAATTTTGCTGAGGCACAGGAGATTGTTCGGAAAGTGGAAAAGGAAAACGTTAGGTTGATGGTTGGAGTCAACTATCGATACTTTCCAAGCGTCCAGAAATTAATGAAAAATTTCGAAGATGGAAAAGTTGGTGATGTTGTTCTTGCCAATTCGGAACTTGTAATGAATGGACCTTTATCTCATGGCCTTGTTCCAGTTCCGGTTCCTGATTGGTGGCTGAACAGGGAGATGGCTGGTGGAGGCGCTTTGCTGGATTTGGGTTATCATCTTATAGACATATTTGATTTGATGTTTTCTGATTTGCGTGTTAAGTATTCAGGTTTGGGTTATAGGTTTAACCTGCCTGTGGAAGACACTGCTATTGTAATGCTAGAATCGGGAAGGACTTTGGCGAAATGTGTGGTGAATGTTGGTTGGTTTTCGAAGATGATTTTTCCAGACTTCAATTTCAGGATTAACATCCACGGGACAGTGGGGTATGACTCTACGGAACGGTATGCACCTAAAAACCTTCGTATTCATGCGGTTAAGGAAGCTGCACTGAATTTTGGAAGGAAAATATCTGGAAGAAAAGTGCACTATTTATCCTACACTTACTATTATTCTTCCTTCTACGAAGTTTTAGAAACTTTCTTTGAAATGCTAAAGAAAGGCGTAGAGTCTCCAATTTCCCTAGAGCGCCAATTGGGAGTCATGAGAATAATTGATGAAGTCTATAGGCAACATGGTGTGCGGGCAAATGGCTAGGGTGGTTTTAACTTCAACGCAGACGAAAAACTTCTCGGAAAAAGAGATTGATGAAGCAGTGGCAAGAGCTGTCGATTTATTAGGTTTTAATTTTAGCGGTGAAATCGAGAATGTGGTTATTAAACCAAATCTCTGCTATTATTGGGATTATTCAACAGGGGAGACTACTGATCCTAGGATAGTTTCCGCGTTAATTGATTATGTCAGGCGCAGATTGGTCAAGGATGTTAACATTTTTATAGCAGAAGCAGATGCATCTGCCATGAAGACAAAGTATTCTTTTAAAATTCTCGGATACGATAAGTTGAGTCGAAGAAAAAATGTGAAACTGGTGAATCTTAGCGATGGAGACATAGTTAATGTAAAAGTTAATGTTGATGGAAAAGAATTTGAATTGCCAGTAAACAAAATCTTGTTAGAATCGGATTTGATAATCAATGTGCCCAAACTTAAGACTCATAATGTTGTAAGGATTACTTGCGCTTTAAAAAATATGTTTGGAGCTATAGCTAAACCTAGAAAATACGATTACCATAAAATGCTTTCTTATGCTATTGTCGGAATAAATGAAATTGTTAGGTCTGACATAATTTTGGTTGATGGTCTCATAGCTCGCGGATCAATCCCACTAAGATTGGGAGTCTTAGTTGCAGGAAATGATTCTTTAGCAACTGATTTTATAGCAGCTGAAATCATGGGAATTAACCCAAGGGATATAGAGTATCTCAGTTTAGCAGAGAGGGAGCGTATCGGGATGGTTAGTAGTATTGAAATAGTTGAGGATAACATAAAACTAAAAGAAATTAAGAACAAATTTCCTAGTTTCGGTTATTTTAGGCGCAAGTTCTTTTGGGAAATGCAGCTTAAAATGTTAAGAATGTATGCCGCGTTGGTTGGAGATGTCATTCCACCAGTTCTAGAGCAATAAATTTTTACAAAGCTCTTAAAATAATTAATAATTTAGATTTAAATGGATTGTGGACGTTTTGCCCAGTCTGGGTTAGCATACCTATTGGCGTTTAATTTAACCAGAGTTGCAGAAAGTGATATTTCTAGATAAGATATATGTAAAACTGCAAAATAAAATTATTTATGTGTAACAGGAAATCTTCGGTTAAAAATATGGTCAAAAATATGATTGAGGTGTATTGATTGGTTTTTCGTTCTAAGTTGATTTTAGCTGTCGGGGCACATCCTGACGATATAGAATTAGGGTGTGGAGGTACGTTGTGTCAGGCAACCTTGCATGGTATAAAAGTGGTCGCTGTTTTTATGACTAAAGGAGAGCAAAGTGGAAAAGCGGAAGTCAGAATGGAGGAAAGTGTGAAAGCCTTGAAAGTTTTAGGAGTTGATGATGTTTTTTTTGGGGAATTTCGAGATGCTGAGATTCCAAATTCGCATGAGGCGATAGATTTTCTTGAGAAGTTTTGCATGAATGAAAAACCAGACATGGTGTTGACTCACACAATTAATGACATTCATCAAGATCATAGAACGGTTGGATGGATTTCTTTGTCAGCGTTCAGGAATGTTCCAAAGATTCTTGCTTATGAGACTCCTAGAGTAACTCCTTCCTTTTCGCCAAGTTATTTTTTAGATATATCCAATTGTGTTGATTACAAATGGAAGGCGCTTAAATGTCATAACTCTCAGAAGGATAAGAGATATTTAACCTATGAATCGATGATTAACTTGGCCTCTTTTAGGGGAAGTCAGGTTGGAGTTAGTGCAGCAGAGGCTTTTGAAGTATTACGGTATCTTGAAAAATGCACGTGTGAACTTAATCATAAGTGAAAACCTTTCAAGTTGAAATGGAAAATGATTGAAGCTGGGCACCAGCCAAATTATCTGCCTTGGCTTGGATTTTTCGACAAAATGCTTAGATGCGATGTTTTCATAATCTCTGATAATGTGCAGTTTGAGCGGCAAGGTTTTCAAAACAGAAACAGGATTAAAACCCTTCACGGAGTCAAGTGGTTAACCGTGCCAATAAAGCATGTTGGCAGGAATCAGCTAATCAGTGAGGTAGAGATTGCTAATCAGGCAGAACCAAAATGGGCTGAAAGACATTGGCTTACATTAAAGCATAACTATTCTCAGGCTCCCTACTGGAAAGAGTTTAGCGGTTTTTTCGAGGAAACTTATAGCAAAAAATGGAATATGCTAATCGACCTTAATATGCATCTGATAAAAGGTTTGATGGACTTTTTCAAGATTAAAAAACCTCTTGTTATGGCCTCATCTCTAGGGGTTTCAGGGAAAGGTGGCGAACAAATAATTGCTCAATGTAAAAAACTTGGAGCAGACACGCATCTTTCTGGAGCAGGAGGGCGCAATTACTTAAATCTTAAACGTTTCGAAGAAGAAGGCATAAAAGTAGTTTTTCAAGATTTTCGACATCCTGTTTATCCACAACTTCACGGGGAATTTGTGCCTAATTTATCCGCGGTTGATTATCTTTTCTGCGCCGGATCGACTATTTGGAAATCGACATGCACTCCATAGAGGCGAGAAAATGAAAAGTAATCATATTCGTCGGATATGTTCGTCCTCTCCATTTTTTGACAAAGAAACTCTGGAAGGCATTTTGAGAGATATCAAAATTACCCTAAAAACCGGGGTTCTGACAGATGGATCGCGTGTGAAGGATTTTGAGAGAAAATTCGCAGATTATGTGGGGGTCAAACATGCGTTAGCGGTTAATTCTGGAACTTCAGCGCTTGAAATCGTGCTTAGATATTTTAAGCTGGAAGGGCGAGAAGTTATTGTTCCAACAAACACGTTTGTTGCAACACCAAATTCTGTTTTATTTGCTGGTGGCAGGCCAGTTTTTGCCGACATAATGGAAGATACGTTATGCATTGATCCAGAAGATGTTGCGAAAAAAATCTCGCCGCGCACTGCCGGAGTAATAGTCGTCCACATTGCTGGTCTTATTTGTCCACAGATTAAGGCCCTTAGAGATTTATGTGAAGATGAGGGGTTGTTCCTCTTAGAGGATGCGGCTCATGCTCATGGAGCTACAATTGAAGGAGAAAAAGCTGGAGCATTGGCTGATGCAGGGTGTTTCTCTTTTTATCCAACAAAAGTTATGACTACGGGTGAAGGTGGAATGATAACCACAAATGATTCAAAACTGGCTGAGGTTGCTAACTGTCTGCGTACACACGGACAGAATTCCAGGAGGGAAATGGTCATGCTTGGGCATAATTGGCGAATGAGCGAGGTAGCTGCGATAATAGGAGAGCATCAATTAGCGAATTTGGAGAAATTTGTTCTTAAACGTAATGAGATCGCGAAATATTATGAAAGCGCACTGCGAAAAACAGATGGGGTTTGCCTTTTCAAAACTCCAGATAATATTAGGCATAGTTATTACAAATATCCAATAAGAATTGATGAGGACATCGATGTAGAAAAGCTCGCGGCTATTCTTAAAGCGGAACATGGAGTTGAAACTGGAAATGTTTACTATCCCCCATGCCACTTACACCCATTCTATAAAGAGACCCTTGGAACAAAAGAAGGGGATTTGCCTACATCTGAAAAAGTGCTTAAAAAGATAATGTGCTTGCCCATGCATATTAAAATCACGAAAGAAGATGTGAATTACATTTCGGAAGCTTTAGACCACTGTATTAAAAGGTTGAAGAATACCTGATTTTGGCTGTTGTGAATCTTTTATGTTTTTCAAAAAAAAGTTTGATTTTAAGTTTGATGGCACTATTCCTCGTTTTCCAGTTCGGAAATCAGAACTGGACCGTTTTAAATTTGGAAAGCGGAAGTATTACGAAATTGCACACTCGAACAAAAATGAGTCGCCTTACTGCCTTGATGTAGCCTGCGGTGCTAAACCCTTCCCTTTAGCTGATGTTTTATGCGATCTTCATTTTGAGCCTGTTCCAGATAGGCGAATGAGGGAGCTGGTCACAGAAGGGAAGCCGTTTGTTTTGTGTGATTGTCGCTATCTGCCCTTTAAGGATAAAGCATTTGGTTTTGTGACTTGTTATTATCTGGTGGAGCATATTGATGACCCGTGGAGTTTATTTAAGGAGTTGAAACGCGTGTCAAAGCATGGTTACATACAGTGTCCTTCTTGGTTTAACGAAATTCTCTATGGTGAAAAAGTTCATAAGTGGATAGTGCTGAAACGCTATGGTAAACTTTATGTTAAGCGCATTGGCAATGGGAAAAGGGTTAGAATAAGTTTCGGATTTATCTTTCATAGGTTATACGGCTTACCAGCGTGGCAAGTATTACATGCAATAATTGACGAGACTTTACATTTATTCACTGTTAGTTACAGTTTCTAAGAGTTGGTGAGAAGCCTTGACCAACAAGTTCATTCGCTCTTCAAGACCCTTTTTCCCTAAGGAAGACATTGACCGCATATTATTAGACATTGCGGCAGTTTTGGAAGAAGGAAGACTCAGAAATGGAACTAACTTAAATGCTTTTGAAAAAATGTTTGCAGAGTACATCGGTGTCAAAAATGCAGTTGCGTTTGATTCCGATGTTAGCGCTCTTGAAACAGTTCTACAGTACTACAATGTAAAAAACCGGGAAGTTATAGTTTGTACAAACAGTTTCATTTCAATTCCCAATAGCGTGGTATATGCTGGAGGCAAGGTGGTTTTTGCGGACATTCGAAAAGAAACGCTTTCCATGGACCCTAACAGCCTTAAGCGTAATATTTCAGAAAATACCTGCGGCGTAATAGTTACTCATATTGCTGGTTTTCCAAATCCTGATTTGAGAGAAATAATGGAAATTTGCGAAAAACATGGTCTTTTTTTGATTGAAGACGCAACACATGCGGTGGGAGCTACTTTTGAAGGAAGGAAGGTGGGTACTTTCGGTGACGCCGCTGTATTTGCATTTACTCCAACGAAAGTTCTGACCACAGGGGAAGGCGGCATGCTTGTAACGAATGATGCGGGGCTTGCCGAAGAAGCGAAAAGATTCAGATATTATGGAGCTGGCCTTGGAAAAACAGAATTTGTTAAGCTGGGCAGACATATGATGCTGCCAGAAATTTCAGCAATCTTAGGAATTTATCAGTTAAAGCGAATTGAAGAGTTCATTGCAAAAAGAAACAAGATTGCAGATTTCTATAATGATGCTTTTGATAAGTTTAAGTCTGTTGAGATAATCAAGTGTCCGCGTGGTAATAGAAGTAGTTACTATAAGTATCCGCTAATACTTGGTGAAATAATTAACAAGGCAAAATTTACGCAGCTTTTAGAGAAAGAATTTGGAATCGAAACTGGAAACGTTTTCTATCCGCCTTGTCATCTTCAACCAGTATACAAAAATTTATCTACAAATAGTAAAGCCAGTATACTGATAATATCCGAAAAAGTTCTTTCTAGAACAATTACCCTGCCATTACATGCCGCAATGTCCGATGAAGATGCAGAATACGTTGTAGGTAGTGTCCGTTCGATTTGCGCGAGATTTTAGTTGGAATCAAATTCTGCTTTATTTAAAAATCAATTAGTAGTAGAATTTTGTTTTACTATCATACATAAAATAAAAACACGAAGTCTCTAAACTTTTAAGGAAATATTTGAAAATAATTCGCTAACATAGAATTCGGTTAGCTTACCTGTATTCGAAATATGGTGACTTATAATGTTCGTTGTATTTTTGCTATTATTGTGGGGATCACTTTTGTTTCCACCAGCTGCGTACTATGTTTGGATGTTAATGCGAATCCGAAGACGAAACGTCAGCGTCAGCGTAAACTTTGCTTATCAACCTTATGTTACATTAATTGTTCCCACTTACAATGAGGCTACAGTAATAGCTAAAAAACTGGAGAATATTAATGAACTAGATTATCCTGAAAATAAACTTCAAGTTATTATTATCGATAGTTCTTCCATAGATGGAACTTTAGATGAAGTCAAAACTTTCCTCAATAAAACCAACTTTCGTTTCCAAATTATCTTACTTTCGGAAAAAGAGCGTTTAGGAAAATCGCATGCTCTTAATGTCGCGTTGAAATATTCTGCCGGAGAGATTATAGCTACTTCTGATGCGGATTCATTTTGGGAGAAAGACGCATTGAAAAAAGCAGTATCGTATTTTGCGGATCCATCAATTGGCGCAGTAACCGGAAAAGAAGAGCTAATTAACCTCAGAAGAGGTGTTTATACATTGTCTGAAGGAGTTTATAGGAAATTTTACTATAATTTGAGGCTTGGAGAGAGCATTATTCATTCAACTTTGATTTTTCAAGGCGAGTTGGCGCTTTATAGAAGAACTGCTTTTGAAGAATTTGAGGATGCACCAGGTTATTCCGACGACATTGGAACAGTAATCAATATTGTATCCCGGGGATATCGTTGCATTTTTATCCCTGAAGCTATATTCTATGACACTGCAGCATTTTCATTTCGTGGTAGATTAAGAGTGAAGTCGAGAAGAAGTGAGCATCTAGTGTCAGGAATTATAAAATCTCTTAAATTGAAGATTAAAGGAAGACTTCCAGTTATGTGGAGAATAATTTTTTTTAATTTCTACCTTCATGTAATTTCTCCAATACTTCTGACTTTAGCTATTCTGGCAACAGCAATTTTATATTTTGTTAATTTTAACTCCCTTTGGTTCTTAGGCTTATTTTTTATTCTTCTTTTAATAAAGAAGCTAAGAGTTTTCTTAATTTCTTATATAACAGGCAACTTGGCTCTAATTTTAGGTCTAATTCCGTTTATTACTGGAAAACGAAGCAACGTATGGAAGAAAGTAGATGAGATGCGGCTAAAAAATTATAATTTTTAATAAAGCTTATTAATTATCCTGCAAAATTCTATGCAACATTATCCCATTTTTATCAACTATTGAACTTTTTATGCGGGTTTAGCAAAATGAGGGTATTACAAGTGTGTCCGAGGTATTATCCAGACATTGGTGGCGTGGAAGAACATGTTAAAAATATTAGTGAAAGGCTTGCCGAAAGATTTGAAGTTTCAGTTTTTGCAACGGATCCCACTGGAAAATTGCCCAAAGAAGAATTAGTAAACAATGTTAAAGTTATAAGATTTAAATCGTGGGCTCCATGTGAAGCTTACTATTTTTCCACAACTCTAAAAAAGTATTTAACAAAGCATTCTGGTAGTTTTGATATTGTTCATGCTCACAATTATGGTGCACTTCCTGCACTTTATGCCGCTCAGACCAAAGGAAAAAACAAGCTAGTGTTTACACCACATTACCATGGAATAGGGCACACGTTCATCAGAGCATTGCTCCATAAACCTTATAAGTTCTTGGGTAAGACAATTTTCGAAAAAGCTGATAAGATAGTTTGTGTTTCAAATTATGAGAAAAGTTTGATTGCAAACAAATTTAAGGTTTATGAGGAAAAAATTGTTGTTATTCCAAACGGCGTTAATTTGGAGGAATTTAAGGGTTTAAAACGTACAAAGAAAAAAAATTATAAAACCATATTGTGTGTTGGTAGACTGGAAAAATATAAGGGCATTCAATATTTGATTGAAGTTTTGCCACTTTTAGAAAATGATGTGGTTTTAGAAGTTGTGGGTAAAGGTCCTTACAAGGAAAATCTAGTTAAGCTTGCGAAAAAATTGAATGAAACTGAGCATGTTAAGTTTTTCCAAGAACTGCCAAGAAGCGAGCTTTTGCAAAAATATGCAGACAGTGACCTTTTTGTCCTTTTGTCAAGGTATGAAGCCTATGGAATAAGTGTTGCGGAGGCTTTAGCTTCAGGGATACCTTGTATAGTTGCTAAAGCATCAGCATTACAAGAGTGGATTGATAATAGGAATTGTTTCGGAATAAATTATCCAGTTAACATTTACGAGTTAGCGAATTTAATAAACAAGGTGATGGGAAGACGTGTTGAAAATATAAAATTGCCAGATTGGTATGAAGTAGTGAAAAGGCTTCTGGAAATATACTAAATGTTTGTAGGATGACAATGTTTAAAGAGGAATATTATATTTATCTGTCCAATTATCCTAAACAAATCTTGAAAGGGGAAAAACCATTTCATCATAGATTTTGGATTAGATATATTCAAAAGTTAAAACCTAAAGGTAAGTTGCTTGATCTAGGCTGCGGGGAAGGTTTCTTCTTAGAGCATGCTGAGAAGTATTATGAGACATACGGAGTAGACATTTCGGAATATGCTATTAGCAGTGCAAAGCAGAGGTGTAAAAGAAGCAAACTGTATGTAAAAGATGCAGAAACTAGATTTGATATTTGTCAATTTGATATTATTGTGTGTTTTGATGTGTTGGAACATATAGAAGACCCGTTTTTGGTTATGCAGGAGTGCTATAGAATATTGAGACATAAAGGTTTGTTTATCGTATCTGTTCCTAATACGAAGTCCTTGGGTAAATTTTGGAAGCGAGAAAATTGGCATGGAAAACGTGATCCCACCCATGTATCTCTGCTACCCAAAGAGAAATGGGTTAAATTACTTCAAGATGCTGGTTTCCAGGTATTAGAAATATTTTTCGATTATCTTTGGGATTCACCATATTTCCGAAAAATACCTGCTTTCCTACAGCATTTCCTCTTTAAATTTCCGTCAACTCTATTTTTCTTTCTTGGAATTCGCTTCCCTGAGAAATTGGGGGAAAACGTATACATAATTTCTATTAAAAATCGCGAATAATTTCATGTGAATCCAAAATGCTGGCGCCGCGATGGGACGTTGCTGAATTCAGATTAAAATGGACAAAAATATTTTTGATGCGTGAAGCTAGATTAGAATTAGTTGCCTTAAAATTTTCCAGATCTCAAAACTAGGAACAAGAATAAAATCTGCTTTCATCCGAATTTAGCAACAATTAGCGCACGAGGAGTTAAAGTTTATTCCAAATTAGGTTCAATTGTCAGAGGTTAGCGGACTTAAGAAAAATTACACCCTTATCTTGTGTGTTAGCAGGCAGGATGGAAAATAATGGAGTCAATATGCAATAATGGCTTTTACAAAAGTTAGAATACTAGGGTATTCCTATGCGCGCGCAGATTGTAGGTAAGAAACCGTGCAAAAAAGTCTAACTAAACTTGCGAAAAAGTTAGACGTAGATAACATGGTCAGATTCCCGTAAGATTTGTAAAGGGAAGAACTTTTGTAAAGATATGCCATGGCAGACGTTTTTATGCTGCTTTCCAAGCGTGAAGTAATGCCAATTACCATAGTGAAGTACTAGCTGCAAGAGCACCTTACATAGTGTCAAAAATACCATTTCTACTTGAATTGGTTGATAACAAAAACTGCTTCGGAATTAAATATCCATTTGACGTTGGTGAGTTGGTAAATTTGTTAAACAAAGTGATAGGTGTCAGGATTAAGGGAGTAAAGTTGCTGGAATGGAACGATGTGGCACGCGAATTAGAAATGATATATGAGTCGCTCCTTTAATCTCTTTACTTAAGTTAATGGAAACGTGATAAGTCTAGAAAGGTGCTTATATGGAAGTAGTTTTACTTTCCATTGGTTATCCTCCATATTTTTATTTTGGCGGAGCAGAAACTTACATGAAATTACTAAGTAAAGAATTGGCTAGAAAGGGCATTAATGTTACTGCTATCGCAGGATGGCCACGAAAAGAAATCAACATTGAAAAATGTGGAAGTATGCTGAAAGTTATTAGATTACCTGTGATTGACTGGCCGATTCGCACTGTCTGGTATCAGTTGCTAAACAAAAACGCTATAATAAAAATCATCAAAAAAGCAGATATTGTTCATTCCAACAACCTAGTAGTGTCTCTAATAAATAAAAAGATAATGGGGTTCAAACCATTGATTACCACTATGCATGGATCACCAGATGCGTTATCAACCTACTTTCATTCACTGAAAGAACTTGGCTTATCTATAGGCGACCTCTCTTATTTTATTGAGTACCCATTGATAAAAAATTTATATTTTAAGGATCTGTTACACTCTGATGCCTTGATATTTGTTTCAAACCATGGATATTATGAAGCTATAAAATACCTTGGCGACAAAAGCTCTCTAATAACTTCAAAGTCAACGGTAATTTATCCCTGGATAAACATAAAAGAGATTAGTGTGGAGGAACCTAAATGGCATAGCGCTAGAGATCTGGAAGTTGCTTATGTAGGTAGGCTCTTTTGGTCAAAAGGGGTAACATATGCCATTAGAGCCTTTGGTATAATAGTAAATGAAATGGGTAAAAAAGCAGCAAAATTACATGTTATTGGAGATGGTCCATTGAGAACTTGGATATTACGTTACTCCAAAAAAAATGGGCTAACTAAAAACATAAACATTTATGGGCAGGTAAGCAGAGAGCTTGTGCTACAAACACTTATCAAAACTAACGTTGTTGCATTGCCAAGTTTATATGAAGGTTGTCCTTATGTCCTTTTAGAATCAAATGCTTTAGGCATTCCTGTTGTGACATTTGACTTTAAATGGTCTCGTGAATTTATTAAAAATAGTTTAAATGGATTTCGTTCACCCCCTTTCGATGTTTATAAATTAGCAGAAAGTATGCTGAAAGCAACAACCTTGAGTTCCTCTTCAGTTAAGGAAGAGGCAAAAAGATATGACGTTCGTTTCGCTATAAATAAAATAATTGAAACTTATCAAAAATTAATGTGATTTCGTTCGGAGCAAAGGTTGAAAGTTGAGTTTTCGCGCAACAGAAATGGATGAGAAGAGATAATCATCCAAGCTGATTGTATTGCTTTTTGAGAGTTATATTTGGCAAATGAAGAATAAAAATTTAGGGAAACTTATTATAGTAGAAAGCCTACAACAATGCGTTAACAAAGACAAAACGACCATCGCCTCAAAAGTAGTTAGCGTACTTAAAAACTATACGCTCATACATATGCTATCAATAGTGTTAAGAGTATTTTCAATAACATCTTAATCTAAACTTTCCTTTTTAAGAACAAATTTAATCAGCAGTATAAAGGCCTGTCTACTTCATAAACGCTTTGAGGAAGGCGGATGCGAATTATTTGGGTTCGTCCTATTTTAACAGCCATATACTCTTCATCAGAACTAGAAGTGATCCGTTGTCTTGAAAGGATGGGGCATGAGATTACTCTTATTTCCACTTGTTCAAGGCGTTTATTCGAGTCCGAATGCACGGGTATAAGGGAACGCCATATCCCGATGAAATACATTCCTGTGCTCTCATCCATCATGTTCACGGTGATATTGTTTTTTGAACTACCTTTTTATGTAGCCTTTTGGAGTCCTGATATTGTACTCATGGATGTTGATATCTCAATGATAGGTTCAATTTCAAGCTTAGTTTTATCTAAGCTTACTAGAACGAAGTTCTTGTTTGATATTAGGAGTATGCCTGTTGAAATTTCGGGATTTTACGGTCGAATCAAGGAGTGTGCGTATTCATTGGCGATACATTATGGTCGTGAATTCTTTGATGGGGCGACAGTTATCACTTCAAACATGAAAAGTAGTATATGTGAAACCTATAGATTGAACCCTCGGAAAGTAGGAGTATGGTCTTCCGGTGTTTCTACAGACAAATTCAAACCGATATCTCCTACAGAAAGTAATAAAATTAAAAGCGAATTGGGCTTAGATGGCAAATTTGTCGTTTTTTACCATGGGTCAGTAAGTCCCACTCGAGGTTTAGTCGAGACAGTAGAAGCAATCAGCCTATTAAAGGCAAAATATCCAGATATTGTTTTTTTCCTTCTCGGTTTAGGACCAACACTTAATAAAATTAAGATATTGATTCATAAGCTTTGCATTGAAACAAGCATAGTTATTCATAAACCTGTTCACTACAAGTATGTCCCGAAATTTATTGCTATGGCTGACGTATGTATATCGCCTCTTCCACCCAATCCATATTGGGTATTCCAAGCCCCATTAAAGGTGTTAGAGTATCTTGCTATGGGAAAAGTAGTGATAGTTACTGACATACCGGCACATCGTTTGGTGATAGGCTCAAAAATTTGCGGAGTTTATGTCAGTTCAACTAATCCAATCGAAATTGCGAAGGCTATAGAGTACACCTACAATAATAAGACTTACCTCGAATCTTGGGGAAAAGTTGGTCTTGAAATAATTGAAAAAGATTACACGTGGGATAAAGTAGCAAAAAAGTTAGAACTATTTTTGCTTTCAATTAGTTCAAAAAAGCATTAGTTTATTTTCACAGTTCCAACGATATTTCAAGTGTAGTTCTATTCAACAAAAGATGCATAATGTTTATTTAATTCCCATAATTTTAAATTTTTGAACAGAATTGAGCATTATTATAAATCTACAGTTTACAATAGAAGATGGGATCTTATGAAAAAAATAAAATTATCCTTAATTGCGGTTATAATTTTCACTTTACTTACGGGGGTATTTGTGGGCGCTTCAAATAGTTTAATTGGTTCAAGCATACATATTTCATCGATCGGGCAGGTGTTACTTGGCGAAAGTTATCGAATTTATCAAATTTCTGGAACCAACTACATTCAGGATGCAGCAGGTCGGACTGTTTACTCCAGCTTGAATGTAGAGCAGACATTTTCAACTGCTTTCAGTCTTGTTTCATCAGGTGGAACAATTACCGTCAGTCCAGGCGTTTACACGGCGACTGCAAGCGTCCACATGCAAAATTGCCGAAACCTCAAATTGGTTTTTGAAGATGGAGCGATATTGACCATAGCCGACAATGTCAATGCTCCTGTTTTATTTTTACAGTCATGCAGTAACATTCAACTTGTAAACTTGTTTATAGATGGGAATAGGGCAGGGCAAACCACAGCATGGATAACCGACGGGATTTTAATGTACAACTGCAACAATTGCAGTGTTATAAATTCTACAATCACAAACTGTTATAGAGACGGCGTTGCAATAAGCGACGACGAATCTGGACATTTGCCTAGCGGCATAGTTGGCTGTACGGTTACATTTTGTGGGTGGAACGGCATAACTCTTGGTGCTGGTTCAGAGTACACTGTTGGAGCTTATGCAATAAATAATACTGTTGCCTACTGCAGCGATGTAGGTATTACAAGTTATGGTGTTGGCAGCATCATTGTTGGTAACTATATTTACGACATGAATGGAACAACTAGTACACAAGCCCATTGGGGTATTGGAGTTGAGGCTCACGGCTACAGCTATATTGCAAGAAACATCATTTCCAATTGTGGTTCAGGAATAGTTATTGCTCCTGACGTGGGTTTTAATGTAAGTTCAAATTTGATAATTGATAACGAGGTCTATAACTGCAGCACTGGAATATGCGCGGCAGATGATGGTTACGACGTCATTACGCGTAATAAGATTATTGGTTGGGGCTCTAGCTACGCCTTCGGAATAACGTTATATTGGGGAAAAAACTATATTGCATCAGAAAACCTTTTAATTAACAATCTAAATAATAATGAAATAAGGTCTATTTATACCTACTCTATATCAAATTCTTCTATTTATAACAACACCATAACAGCAAAACTAACAGTACCATATTCATACGGTATTTCCCTTGAAAAAACAAATAAGATAATCCTTGAAAAAAACAGAATTCAAGCCAAATACGGAGTAATAATCGCTTCAGACTGCGCCAATAACCTAATCTATCAAAATGACCTCAGCAATTGTACAGAAGTAGAAATAACTAACAATGGACAAAACACAACTATAAATCCACCCTATCTCGAGACTTGTACTCTTATAATTAACAGTCCATCTATTTATGGTTCCATCAACCCGCCCGCCGGAGTATACAACTACCTAAACTCCTTGCAAGTCTCAATAACTTTGACTCCAAATCCTAACCACTATTCAGTGTTGAATATAGACGGAGTTAACGTGAGGCTTACAGAAAACTCTTACATCATATCAATGGAAGGCAACCATGTTGTTTATGTTATTTTTCCAAAATCTTAGACGAACATGATTTTTTATTTATTTCAAAACGTTGTTTTGAAATTAACTGCATTCAAAAGCTTGTTTTATACATTTGCCTTAATGCAGTTAGAAATACATTTTGCTTGACTAAAAAGATTGATAATACAAATAATATCGCAAAAGAATACTCTTACAAGTGCATTTTGCTAAAAATCTGTAATAAATGTAAAAATATGAAAGTTAGCTGTTTTCAATAAAGGATAAGTTATACATAACATTATGAACTGAACAGTGTGTGCATTGAATAGTAAATAAATTTTATTCTTCTGCTAATAAATCAAGGAAACTAGATAGTTAAATGGGCGTTTGTTTGATGAAAACGGTAAAAAATGTCCTATTTATTCCAGCTATAACATTTATGATGCTTCTGGCGATTTTGCTGAATATTGCTATTTTCCGAGAAGTTTTTGTTTTTCTATATCTCTCATTTGTACCAGGGTATGCCATTCTCAAGAATTTCAAACTTAAGAAAATTGGTCTTCTGAACACTATTTTACTTTCCTCAGGGTTAAGCATAGCATCTTTAATGTTCATTGGCTTATTAGTTAACTATTTGTATTACATCCTTGGCATGTCCCAACCTCTGTCGCCGATTCCATTAACCATAGCAATATCTGCCTTTACCATATTTATTTTCTTTATAGCTTGCAAGAGTGATATGGCACTAGATTATATTTCCCCGATGGTTCCTTCGGTTAAAAAAAGTGAGTTTTTGTTATTAGCTTTCATTATGGTCATTCTTCCTTCGCTTGGCATTATTGGTGCATTATATGTCAATACTCATGTTATGCTTTTGTTGTGTGTCGTTATTTCCATGTTGTGTGTAATGAGCGTTGCCTCAAGTAATAGTGATTTTTCCCGCAGTTTTTTCCCTCTTTTAATTTTTTCGGTCTCTATCGCCATTATTTGTTTAAACTTGTTAATGTCAAAACACATCGTTGGAGACGATGCTTCACTTGAATATTATATTTTCAATGTTACCCATAAGAGTGGGTATTTGTCTCAACTCGATGCTTCTACCAACTCATATACGGCAACGACTTATAGTTCAATGCTGTCTATTTCTTTGTTGCCAAGCATATATTCTATTCTAACAAATATACAAGGAGAAATATTGTTCAAACTTTTGTACTGTTTTATACTCTCTCTAATACCTTTGATTCTATTTAAAATATATAGTCATCAGACGAATGAATTAATCGGACTCCTCTCAACGTTCTTTTTTGTTTTTACTGCATATGCTTTTTTCGGGGAGTTGATAACTGTTAATAGGCAAATCGTCGGTGAACTCTTTTTAGTTCTCTCTATTCTTCTTTTGTTTGATACGGCAATGTCTATTTCAAAAAAACGAATTTTAATAATAATCTTTGGGGCGGGTCTGATATTTTCTCACTATTCAATCACGTATCTATATCTAACTCTCGTAGTTCTTATTGTTATCATAGCAAGTATAAAACCTAACTTTGATGAAGTTTTTAATGCTACTACCATTGTTTCTCTTTTTGGTATAACGTTTTTGTGGTATGCATTTAACTCAATTTCGTTGATAGATTTGTTTGTTAACAAAGTCCGGTTCGCAGTTAGCGACCTAATGGTTCCAATGAGCAAGACTGCTGGAAGCGCAGGAGTGATTTATGGTCTCCCTCAAGTTTTTACAATTGCAAGTTGGATTAATCTAGTAATCGCAGGCATTGTAAACCTTTTCTACGCAATAGGTCTAATTGTAGTTATACTATCGCCAAAAATACTCAAATCACACGCATATAGATTTTTGTTAATTTTAGCTGGCATCATTTTATTTGTTACTCTAATATTTCCGGGAATTGCTGCAACATTAAATTTCACAAGATTCTACGCAATAATTCTTTTATTTTCTTCACCTTGTGTTGTTTTAGGGGGAAAAGCCCTTTTAGAAAATATGAGCAATTGTTGGAGAAAAATAAAAGTACTTATAATGCATAAGTACTACTCTGAAAACAAAGAATACCCAGTTGTATTTCTTCTTATTGGTGTCTTATTAAGTGCTTATTTTCTTTCGCAGTCAGGGTTCATTAATTATGTAACAAATGGTGCAATTCATTCTCTAACATTTGATTATGCTAGAATGAAGACATCCAACAGTTCCGACGTTGTCGCGCAATTTTATGGCTATTATTTTCCAGATCAAGATGCGATTAGCGCTGTTTGGTTATCAAAATTTAAAAGTAATTCGTCAATAGTTTATGCTGACTCAAATTCACGTATTTATGTATTAGTTAGTTGTGCTTTCATGCCTTGGTATTTAATGCGTTCCTTGACCAATGAAACAAAATTGGAACAAAATAGTTTTACATACATGAGCACTTTGAATGTTGTAAAAGGCATACTGCCTACTCAAACAGGACTGTTTAATACTTCGGTGATTTCACACTTTTTTGCTGTAAATGATTTAGTGTATTCAAATGGCAACAGCGAGATTTGGTATTTACCATAGATTATGAAAAATCATGATTTAGATGGAAAAGAAGCAATACAAGGGACTTTAGAAGTTGCAAGCGCTTTCAAATCATTTTTAAACGCTTGGAAATTAGAGACATTTTATTTACGAAGTTCGTTGAGTTTTACTTCGTAGTCATCCTCGTTAAAAAATATTGCAGCCTTATTGTAAATTCGCGGATAAAACCAATGAGCAATATAAGCCCAGTAAATAACCAAACAGCGGATCAAAAAAAACCAAAGGTCTCTTTCGTATGTTTCTCGTATCAAAAAAACTTTCGAAAAGAAAATATGGTCCACGACCAATTCTGAAACTTTCGCTGGATAAGAAATATTGTTGCTCTACTACGCGCTTTATGCGCTTGTGGATTTTTCTTTTTTTTATTTCATAGGCTTTCATTTTAAACCTAAAAAATCTGAAATAACCGAGTTGCGCGGCTCTTGAATATAACTCTGTCTTCTAAATAATTTAGGTCTTTGTATCCGCCTAATCTATCAATCAGTTCCCTAGGCGCTATCACGATTAATTCAGATGTTACTAGCATAGTACCTTCAAAATTAGCGTGATATATTTGTAAGAGATTGTTTAATTGCGGTAAAAAAACGTCATCCATATCGATATGACTGATTATATATTTGCCTCTCGAGTTTTTAATAGCAATCTGCCTTCCAACTCCTCTACTACACCTTTTTATAATAAGTTTGATAGGTTTTTTCCTGCATTCTGTTTGAGCACCTCCAGCGAAGCATCGCTACTACAATTATCCACAACTACTATTTCAAATCGTTCATCACACTGCGCAAGTATACTTTCAAGAGACTGCGCGCGCGCCATGAACTTTACTAGGTTCTATGCGATAGCCTTATTGTTTATATCACATTGTTTCGCCCGAGGCGGAAAAGCTTTTCTAGAGATTATTAGAAGTTTTTGGATAAAGATTAACAAGACTTTAAAAAGGCACCCAAATTTTATTGAGAAGATGCACATGCACACCAAAGCGACGCCTTTGCTGCTTGCTACAATATTAAGTGCATACTTTCTTTCTGAGTCAGGATTTATAAATTATGTGACAGGAGGTGCGATTCATTCTCAAACATTTGATTACCACAGAATGAAAACATCCAATGATCCTCGAGTTAATATCTATTTTTACGGAACGTTTATCCCAGAACAAGATGCATTTAGTGCATATTGGCTATCAAAATATGTGTGTTATTCATCCATCGTCTATTCTGATCTAACCTCGAGGTATCATGTATTAATTAGCTGTGCCTTAATACCTGCTGATCTAATTCATCCTCTAACCAATATCACAAAACCAATGCAAGGTAGCTTCATCTACTTGGATAGCTTAAATGTCGTTAGTGGCATAATACCCGCTTCAGACGGCATATTCCATATCTCTGAAATTTCAGTCTCGCTCGATAAGAGTAATTTAATTTATTCAAATGGTAATAGTGAAGTATGGACAACATAGGGTTAGATTAAGTTTATTACAGACCGTATGCTGGGTTTCAAATTAGTCGAAAAAAGCGCAAAAAACAACAATTTACTAAATTAACTGTTACAAAACAGTAGCTGGGTACAATTGAAATGAAAACGAAAGTAACCATAGGATTATGCATCAAGAATGCAGCGAAAATAGTGAAAACAGCTTTTGATAGCATTTCCATTCAAGATTACCCTCATGAACTTCTAAAACTGGTAATAGTTGATGATGGTAGTTGTGACAACACTTTATCACTTGCTATGAAGTTTGCTCAAGAATCTGATATAAAGACCTTGGTTGCCTCGAGTAAAGGTATAGGGTTGGGAGCTAGTAGGCAAATAGTAGTAGATAATGCTGAAGGCGATTACATAGTGTGGGTGGACGATGATTTAGTGCTCGAGAAAGATTACATAAGGAAGCAGGTGGAGTTTATGGAAAAGAACCCAAATGTGGGTGCTGCCAGAGGTTTTTATAATCCATGTGCACACTCACCGACAATAATTAGTATATATGAGTACCCAGCTATGCTGGCTTCACATTCAGAGACCCTAAAAAAAATTGGTACCGGGGGAGCTATTTTTCGCATTGAAGCTTTAGAAAGTGTGGGTGGATTTGACAGTCGAATAAAAGGCGCGGGAGAGGACCAAGACGTTTCGCGCAGAATGCGAGAGTCAGGATGGGTGCTAACGACTAATTGTTCAGCAAGACTGTTTAAAAAGTATCCGATGGCAACGCTGAAGGATTTGTGGAAAAAGGCTTTATGGTATGGTTATGGGACTCACTTCCTTTTCCACAAATATAAAGATAAAAACTACATTAAGGAATTTTTCCCCCTTATTGCTTTATTATATGGAATCAAGACATCATGTTCGATTTATTATGTGACCGGTAAAAAAAAGGTATTTGTTTTTGCACTTTTATATTCTTTTTTTATGATAGCACACGCCATTGGGTTTATTAATGCCCACTTAGATGGATATAGGTAATTTGAAGTGCGGAAATTTTAAGACTTGGCATTCTACTTGGCAAGTTAAAAATCAATTTGTCAGCATGCCTAAAGGTTCTGAGCTCAATGACACAAAAAAAGAAACCGATTGTTGCAATAATTAAAGCATCGTCTTGGAAGCAGTATGCTTTGTTTAAAAATCATCCTGAATATAAAGCAATATTTAATTTTATTGTGCGACATACTAACCTAAATTTTGTCTTAATAGGCACGTCAAAATCTTCGCTTTCTGGCTACTATGTTAAGGATAACGTAATAGCTTGGGACATTCCAATACCTAAAAGAATAATCGATTATTTACTTATTCAGTTACATTATTTTTTAATATTTCTGAAATATCGCCCTGTCATAATCATACCAATGGGCTTGGGCAATGTTTTTCCCTCCCTTGTTTTTTCGTTTTTCCACCCAACAACCAAGATAGCGCCTATTTTCATAGGCGAGTTTGGATATCATGGAAGAAAAATTATGGGTAAGCTATTTAATTGTGCACTATTAAAATTTTTGTCACTAGCTCTTAGGGTACCAAAAACGAACATGCCAAATATTTTTGCAATATCAAAATTTGAACGTACATGCGTCGAAAAGCTGGCCCCAAACCTTAAGGGAAAAATTGCTTTAGTTTCATACCCTATATCATCATTATTTTATGTAGCTAGCCAGAAAAGGAATAAAAAGTGCCGTGCTCAAACGATATTAACGATCGCGGGAATTGAGCCTAGGAAAGGCTTGGATGTTCTCGTGAAAGCAGTTTCGTTTATCACACCAGATACAAGACCTCGTGTAGTAATAAAAGGACAGATTCGAGATCATGCTTACATGCAGCAATTGAGCAGGTTAGTTTCAAAACTGGGGCTTGCAGAGTGGATTAAATTTGACCATAGTGTTACAGACTATGATGCTTTATACCAATACTACCAAGCTGCTACTCTGTTCGTGCTTCCAACGCTGGATGAAAGTCTAGGCGTAGTGGTGCTTGAAGCATTACATTCAGGTTTGCCAGTAATTGCCACTTCAGTGGGAGGCATACCAGACATGATTCAAGACGGAATAAACGGTGTATTAATTGAGCCTGGTAACCCTCAAAAACTTGCAAAAGCAATTTCATGGCTCTTGAAAGATGCGCCATCAAGAGAGGCTCTAGCGAGAAATGCTGTTTCGACACTCAAAAGACATTATTATTCCAATAGAATTACCATGGAAGATGCATTTGAGAAAATCTGGCAAAACCTTTAAGAACTGGACTCTTAATTTCGAACTTTATAGCCACTTTTGCCTCGACAGTTTATGGGGCATTCATAGCAAAAAGAGAATTTGGGGCTGAACCAGATTGGAGAATTACTGGCAAAATTTACTTAGCTTCTTTATTTGCCGTTGCTCCCGCACTTATTTTCAAGATTTTTACAGATTTTAATATAATCATAAAACTTTTAACAGGCACATTAATTCTTATGGCTTTTTATCTAACTAGTCTTGCATTTCTAGATATTCTTTCTTTTGATGAAATAGCGAATTTAGAGCGAAATATGCAAAATACAAGATTGCTGGCTGTTGTTATGAAGCCCTTTTTCTTATTTGAACGCAAATTGCTAGTTTGGCTCAGAAAGGCATAAATATATGATATCTTGAACTTTTATGTTTCATTTTGAAAAATGCAAATATCAAAAACCACCAGAACTTACTGTGCTTCAGTTGAATAAAAAGCGCCAAATCGAAGTCGGCTAACGCAACACCTACTATGGCTTTGATGGTTTTATCCAAGTCTATGGTAAGCACGCTCTTTGGCTAAAAATGGACTTATGCGCCATTCTTTTTGAGTCTATATGTTATAGGCAATCTTTTTGCAATCTTTGGAAACCTAAGCTTGGGAAGCTTACTATCAGGTTTAGGAGAAAAAAGCTGCTTATGAAACTAAGCATTATAACTTTGATGTTCGGTATCCCTTATGGCCTTAATTCTGATATCTGCAATGGGAATAGTAGGCTAATAATAACAAACATTGCGGCCAGAGTACCAAGCATGGTTATTGGGCTTTACTGGATACGTAGGCGCTACAAAACTAAGGCATACTTGAAAACATCTGCAAAGATTCTCTTTGCTTCAACAGTTGCGGCATTAACTGCATTCCTAATTATAACATTTGTTGCTTCCACAGACTGGGTAGAACTGGTAACTGGTGGAGTAGCCTTTCTTTTAACGTATCTAATTTTTAGCCCATCTTATTGGCGCGATGAACTTAAGCAATATTCAGAACCTTAAATTCATGTTTTCAAGTCTCAAAGTAATATCAAAACTTTTAAACATCCCTCTAACTGCGATGGAAAAAATTATCAGAAGAGGGTAGAAAACTAGATTAGTTAAATATTTTAGGTTCCCATACACAATAAAATGATTGAATAAGAACTTGAAATTTCTATTAAGCTCTCTAGTTCATTTTTTACAGCGCTCAAAGAAAACTATTTTGTTAATCATAATTGTTTCCCTGCTAACTCTTATAATTAGCACGTTAGCCTCAATTTGGCTAAGCAGCTACCACAACATGCGTTTTACAAGCCTAGGTACAATAAGGGTAATAGGTGCGGAAGCCTATGGAGTAAACATAACTATCCTTCAAGATGGAAGACAGTACATCGCCTGGGGCACGATTTATCCCGGATTCGTTGTGAACCGTTCATTTTACGTTAAAAGCAAAAGTAACATACTTGTAACCCTAAACCTTTCGATTTCAAATATAACTTTAAAAAATTCTAAGGGAGAAAGCATTAGCGAAGCTCCTGAATTAAAGGATCCATTGAGCATTACATGGAACTACAACAATACACTGCTTAAACCTAACGAAGAGATATACGTAACCCTAACCCTAAAAGCATCTTCTGAGACAATCTTCGTAGACTACTTAGTTGCTAATAACGTAAAGGAATTCTACTTTGATACACTTATAGCAGCTGTACCATAGCATTAAGTTATAACAAGTTAAAAATTCTACACCTTTTTTATTTTCTTTATTTTACATGCTTTTTATATAAAAGAGCGTGTGGTAATTAAAAAGAAGCGCCTCAAACTTGTAGTTCTGGCTTTGCGTGGGCTTTATGGTTACAGTGATTATGCGAATTTTTCAACCATTTTAAATATGACATTGACGTGTTTGCCCTGTTCCAGTTAAATCTAAAACTAACTCGCAACCCCCGTAATGCAAACGCTCTATAAAGTTAAGTGTTGGTAGCTATTCTGTCCAGCAAAAGTCCGGCAGCTACCAAACACCTAATAAAGGCCATCAGCCTTGCTAGCACCTTCACACTTCTAAAAACATGAGCAAATGACAAAATTAAAGCGTTTACACTCTCTGGGTTTAACAAAAGAATATATATTTTCACCCAATGCCTATCACAGTGTCAAAGTTAAAGTTAGTTATGCCTTGTATCTCTTGGGAAATCAACAACTTCAAAGTAACTTTAACGCTCTTATATGGTTCAAGAACCTGCCCCTTATAATCCCATGTAAGCGTCATATAACTTGAAGCAATCGGCGGACTCCAGTTTACAGCACTTAGCGAAAGACACCCAGGCATATTCCCCTCATTCCGCACATAAAAAGTAAAATTCTTCTGAGCACCAGGCTCCACAACCCCCCAATCCAAAGAAGAAACCGGACGGCTGCAAGCCTCATCCCAATAAACTCCAACCCCTAAACTCTTCACAACACCCCTACTCTGTATAGACACCGAAAAAAAGTAAACATTAGTATAAGCATAAATAACCGCGCCAAAAGCAAAAACCACCAAAACAAAAACAAAAAACGTAACCTTCCTTCCACCCCTTAAAGAAAACAACCTAACAAAATCGAACCCCCTAAACCCAATAACCCCAACCATCCCCAATCAAACTAAGCAAACAACTAAGACACATATCTAATTTATCAACACAAAAATGCAAATTTATAAAAACCATCCCAAAACCCTCAACAATAACACTGTTAACTTCCAAACGACACCCCTAAAATCAATCACCAACAACATCAAAAGATAAAACACGCGCACACGACCTACAAGATAAATGAAAAAGAGTCTACTAAACATAAACGCAAATTGTAACGACTAAAAGACTAGAAGCCATAGAAAAAGCATACAAAAACCAAATAACTATGCCATAGCTTCTAGTGTCACTCTCAATCGTTAAGCCTCAAGTATAGAGTCTTTTAACCAATGCTAAAGGCTTTCAATTGTGAAAAGCTTAAGAAGCGTATTCCGCCGCCAACTCTTCGTGGAGTTGTTGGGCAACTTGGCAGAGCCTTTAGGATATATCAATTCATAGAATAGAACTCTATAAAATACTCCACATGGAGCTCTGCAAAATACTCTAAATGGAGCTCCGCCACCAACTTTACAATCAAACTCCGCGGTGGAAATGCCATTATCAACTCCGCAAGTCCAGCAACTTGTTGAGGAAGTTGCTAGAAAGTTTCGGTGAACTCTGCGAACAAGTTTACTAGATAAGCTTCTAGGTGAAGGATATATCTACTTCTTCAAGTGAACTTGCTTGATGACTTGCTTGGTGACTAATCAGGAAACTCTTTAGACAAGTTAATCATCAAGTTCATTGGATGCGTTACTTGTTGGAACTCATCGGGGGAGTTCGCCAGGGAAGCTCGTTGGTGAGCTCACCCAGTTAGACTGTTTGCATTAAAAATGCTCTTCATCAAGCAGAGAAGATTGCTGCATTTATTCAGCAGTAGTTATCCATGAACGTTCTAAAACTCCTATCTTACCCTTAAATTTTCAACTTTAAGAAATCTGTGATCTCTAATCACTATGTCTCCTACAAGCGATAACTTAGAGTTGTAAAATGAGGCTAAGCGCGCGCTTGTTCCCTGCGCAAACGCCTCACTTCAAACGAACATCACGCCAACTTCTAACAAAGTAAACAGCCAACCAATTTAATTTTAAACAATCCAAAACCACAACAAAACAAAAAACAAAAACCAAAACAAAACCCGAAAACCCACCGCACCACAAGTTTTCTCGCATAGCAACAAATATTTTTTATAGCTAGAAAATTTGGGACTGGAAAAGTTTAAGGCCGAAATCCTTGAAAACAACGAAATGTTTCAAATCAAAAGTGTAAAGAAATGCTCCTCTATTTAATACAATCGCGGCAATCATGGCATCTGTCCGCCGAACTGGTTTTCCTAAACTTTCTGCTTTCAACTCTAATTCAGCAGATAACTGGGCGTCCCTTTTTGTATATTCAATTATAGGCAGAAGCAAAACATCCTTAACAGGTTTTGCATACTTTTCAAGACCATACAAAATTTCGTGAAGATTAATGACAGTTGTAGCGACATCCTCACCATTTTCAACAAGCTTCCTTAAGGCTTCGTCGCCCTTGGCAGACTGCATATCAAAGATTTCAATCAAAACATCAGTATCTAAAACAATCATAGCCTACGCTCAGTCCTCGCTACATAAATTTCCCTAAGCAAAACTTCTTTATCCCTAAACTTAACACATCCCCTAAGCTTTTTTAAGGTTTCAAGGGGACTAGCCCCCTCAACAAGCCTCTCAAACAAATCGCTAAAACTCTCCCCTTCACGCTTAACCTTCAACAACTTCCTATAAACCTCATCCCTGACTGTTAGTGTTTTAGTCAATGCTCTCACTGAATAAAATGTGTTTAAATACGTATTTAAACATTGTTGCATTAAAAGCCCACCGCCCCAAAACAGATAGGCAACACCCATCATGCGCATAAACCCGAAACAGTCAAGCCCATACAGACCTTGAAAGCAAATTATTCAAAGTTGACGCCTCACAGCAGAAAACGCGCTCAAAGACTTAGAGGCAATAGAAAAAGCATCCAAAAACCAGATACGCCTAGATTAAATCATCCAATAACTTTATGTTTATCATCGTTAACAGTTGGCACAAAACATTTAAAATCAACCCATTAAATTGCTGGTAAACACCATAGCAAAGTTGCTGACCAAATGGCTATAATCATAAAACCTCATGCAAAACAAAGAATGAAGGATCGAGCAGTAACTGAAAAGCAAATAATCAACGTTCTGCAAAATCCAAAGGAAACTATATCAGTCAGATACGGCCGCCTAGCAGCCTATGGCACTATAAAAGGCCGAAAATTAGTTGTCATTTATGAAAAGAGAAATCAAAATATTGAAGTTGTAACAGTATTATGGGTAGACGAAAGGAGGTTAAAAACACTTGGCTTCACTAGAATATGACGAAAGCTGCAACGCACTATACATAAGAATTAAAAGAGGAAAAGTCGCAGAAACAGAACCAATATCAGACAACCTCATATTAGACCTAAATAAAAAGGGAGAGATAATAGGCGTAGAAATTTTAGGACCAACACAAATAGACATAAAAAGGTTCTCCCACCCCATAAAAATTCTCACAAAAAATGAACACGCATCGACAGTCAAAGCATAGACACCCTCAAGCCTTAACCCTACCATAAAGGTAAACAAACTAAAAATTTAGAAGCCATGGAAAAAGCGTACAAACCAAATACGTCTAGATTATGCATTACTTGAACCGTTAAAGTAAAAACTCAAAAGAGTAATCAACCGTTATGTTCCTCTTCGTATCTCTTGCGTTCTTCAATTATTTTCTTCAGTCTTCCATCCTCAATAGCTTTAAGGACATCCTCATAACTTGTCACATCAATTATACTTGGCTCACCATAATGATACCACTTCATTTCATCGGTGAAAGGTCGAAAAGTCTCGCTTGGATTCCAATGAAAATCGTACCACCATACAACACGCCAAGCAAATTTAGCCACTCGCCCTTCTCATCTCTCTTCAAAACCTCAACCAAACCAAGCTTAACGTAATCACCATCTTTAATTTCAAACAGCACACGCAAACGCCTAGTAACAGTAACCTTACCACCAGCAAAAACATGCACAACAAACTCTTCCACAACAACCACCAAAAACAAAAACAACCAAATCCAAAAACTCCATAAACCACACAATAAAAACAAGAGACGAGAAAACCATGGAGAAAGCATTAGAAATAGGAAAAACTTCCGCGGCTGGAAGCTTTCAGCTTTTTATAGGTGTTGCAGTCTCCACCATAATAATGGCTGTTGGCACAATAATCCTTGCAAGACTTATGACGCCGGAAGAGTACGGGTTGTACACTATAGCCTTAATCCCGTCATACATGATAATTTTGTTCAGGGACTGGGGAGTAAACTCGGCCATAACCAAATACACTGCAACCCTTAGGGCGCAAAACAAAAAGGAGCACGCAAGTGAAATAATCAAGGCTGGCATGCTCTTTGAAACAGCAGCAGGACTAACCCTATCAGTTGTCTTAATCCTCATATCAGGCTATGTTGCAACAACGCTCTTCAATAGACCAGAATCCACCCCTCTAATAGCAGTAACATCCATCACAATACTTTCGGGGGCCATTTTAGTAGCCTCCCAATCAGCTTTTATAGGCTTTGAGAGAATGGAATTAAACAGCCTAACAACAATCTGCCAAGCCATCGTTAAAAGCGTGGCATCACCATTGCTAGTTTTCATCGGATACAGTGCAATGGGAGCAGTTTTAGGCTATACCATATCAAGCATAGCTGCAGCTCTAATAGGCTTTCTAATATTATACTTGGCAATCCTCAGAGGGCTGAAAGCACAAAAGCCGCCAGAATCAAGCCCTTCGGAAACTCTAAAGAAAATGTTACATTACGGTGTTCCCATTTCAATATCATCAATCCTTGGAGGTTTCCTCGCACAGTTTTACGCCTTTTTGATGGCTATTTACTGTGCTGACGCCATGATAGGCAACTATCAAGTAGCTACACAATTTGCCACAATATTGACATTCTTCACAACTCCAATATCGACGGTGCTGTTTCCAGCCTTCTCAAAAATCAACTTGCAAGACGAAAATGAACTGCTTCAAACGGTCTTTGCGTCATCTGTTAAGTACACTGCTATATTACTGGTTCCCGCGACGATGGCTATGATGGTTCTTTCAAAGCCGATGATAAGCACATTGTTTGGCGAAAAATGGACATATGCGCCATTCTTTCTAACCCTATACGTCATAAGCAACCTATTCGCAATCTTCGGAAGCCTAAGTTTAGGAAGCTTACTAGCGGGAATTGGAGAAACAAAAACTCTCATGGAACTAAGCCTAATAACTCTTATATGCGGTGTTCCCATGGCTTCCATTCTGATACCAGCCATGGGGATAGTTGGTCTGATACTGACAAGCATTTCAGCCGGATTGCCAAGCATGTTTTTGGGGTTATACTTGGTATGGAAACACTACAAAGCAAGAGCAGACCTAAAATCATCTTCAAAAATACTTGCTGCTTCCGTCATCGCAGCCGCAGTCACATTTCTAGTCCTAAATTTTGTCGCGTCTGCAGACTGGATAGAACTGGTAGTTGGAGGATTGGTGTTTCTAGCAACCTATTTAGTAGCCGCTCCCCTTATGGGTGCAATAAACCCAAGCGACATTAACAACCTTAGAGCTTTGTTTTCAGGTTTAGGAATAATCTCAAAGCTCTTAAACATTCCATTAACCACAATGGAGAAACTGTCAAAGAGGTTATAGAAGATACTTCCAAAAAGTTTAAATCGTTTAAAAAGCTATGCGCGGCGCGTGCGGTGCCGGAGACAAAGACTACCGAGATATGGCTTTAGCGCTGCAGCTTCAAGCAGACAATGAAAACCTAAAACTTGAACTTAAAAAGACAAAGGGCATTCCATCAGGCAAAATAGGCATAGCCTTCATAATTCCAGGCGCATTAGCGCTAATCTTCTCCGTGCTGAACAATTCTACCATTCTGGGCTTCATAGGTTTAGGACTAGTCCTATGGGGTGCCCTTTTCTTTTTCATCAAGCCTGTAAGATACGTTCAAAGCAGCCTATTAGACTCAACGGCAATCTCAACATATACGACAATTGACAGAATCGTTAAAGACCTAAAATTCAAGGGAAAAAGCTACTACATACCACCCTATCCAAAGGAAGTTTATCTCCCGGAGTATCTGAAAGGTCTAAAGGAAACTGTAGTTTTCATTTCCGCTGACA
>Ga0315298_1002609_pt1 | contig 30292 bp, 28 predicted proteins | sample WHS_1_MG_FD_203077 | JGI IMG/M metagenome (GOLD analysis project Ga0315298, IMG submission 203077) | Extremophilic microbial mat communities from Washburn Hot Springs, YNP, Wyoming, USA - WHS_1_MG | ecosystem: Environmental > Aquatic > Thermal springs > Hot (42-90C) | place: USA: Wyoming... | reverse complement strand
AAATGTTAAAAAAAGAAGTTGCTGAAACCCGCACTGCTCAAGGGTTTTGAAGGTGGAGGTGAAATATAAAAACCTGGCATCTGGAAACCGTTGATACACAAGGGTTTCAGAGTTTTCTGAAACCATATAAGGCCAAATTGTATAGAGGTAATTTGACAAGAGAAACGGAGAGATACTGGTTAGACTCAAAGGCCGTTTGCGCCGAAAAACAGCGTGATGGTGTGTCTGTCCAACCATGGGATTCATATATTCCGGAAAGGGTAGACATCAAGAGGTCTATCCCTGGCAGATATTTTCCTTCCGATTTTGAGGAACACTTTGCAAAACTCTGGAATAATATAGAAGGGGTGTTGAGATGACGCTGATGAAAGGAATCAAACGGATCAAGGCAAAAATAGAACGAATAGAAAGACTTCTTACCGAAGTAAAAGATGAATTAGAAATTCTTAGCAAAGAAAGTCAGTTCCCACCAAAGAAAGTAAGAGCGGAACAGCCTTTGCTATCAGAAGAAGAGCTTCAATCTGAGTACGAGAAATTGTATAAAGAATTTATCGCCAAAACATCTAAAGATGTAATAACTGAATTTATTAGAGGGAAAAGCAAGGTTTACTTGAAGGCCTTTTGTAAGGCTAACAATTTGCCATTAGACGCAACTAAAGTTTCAAAGGAGAGAGTTGCTGATGAAGTCATGCAATGGTTGGTGCAACGAAAGGTCATTACAAAGAAGGCAACATGAAAATAAAAATCGACACCAAAAAACGTCGACTAACACAGCATAAAAAGTTCGTGCCTTACGGCACTCACCCAAATTTTTGCTTCTCAAAAACTTCTTTTATGTTGGGAACACTGAAACATTAAATATAATTTCGTTTGACTGTGGAATAAAAATTTATATAGTAGAATTATGGACTTAAAAATTGAAATCCTGAAAGACAAAAGGCGCGAAATGAAGAAATTAGTTAACAATGGAGAATCTTGGTAGTTCAGCCAAGGTCAGGATATCCGGAGTACTTCGGATATGAACAAGTTATCTGCAATTGCTTTAATGAGGAGATGATATGATAAAAAGAAATGTTCCTTGTTTCTTTATGCTTTGCACCAATGGGACGCAAAAAGAATGTGTTGAAAAAGGTTTATTTGGTGATAAAGAATGGCGTCTGCCCTATCTAAAATCAATAAGTAAAGGAGATATCGGATTTTTACTCAATATCACTGAAGATAAACTTCTTGGTATTTTCGTAGCAGAAGGTGGCGTACAGCTTAATATTGATCCACATGCTTGGACCGGTAAATTCCCTGCTCAAGTAAGAGTAAAACTAATTGGTCAATTACAAAGAATTGATGAATCAACGGAAAAATTAGAGAAAATTATAGATCTAAGGGAAATATCGAAAGAACCATTTTCATATAAGGTTCCTGAAAAAAATACATATGGACCAGAAATCACCGAACGTGTATTGTCATTATTTAAATTGTCTGATGAAATCTTGGATTACTTGAAAATTCCACAAATAGAAGAAGTTGGTTTAGTCCCGGAATACAGATTAGATAAGGATGTTGCTGGTCTGGATAAAGTAAAGAGTTTCATATATCAAAGAGTTTTGGCACCATTTGAAGACGAAGAAACGGCTTATAAGTTAGGATTACGAGTAGGTGGAGGTCTTTTACTTTTCGGTCCACCAGGCACAGGAAAAACACTTATAGCGATGGCAATTGCGAAACATATTCAGGCAAAATTTATAAACATAAGCCCCTCAGTGGTTATAGGTTATCCCGGTGAAGCAGAGAAAAGAATAGAAAATATATTTGCTTCATTAGATAAAGAACCTCGAGCAGTTATATTTCTTGACGAAGCAGAGTGGGTATTGTGTAAACGGGAAGAACAGACTTCATCAGTAATGCAAAGAATTACTCCGGTTCTATTAGCCCAATTAAGCAGGATATTCAAGCAAAAGAGAAAACCCATTATTGTTATTGCTGCGACAAACAAACCTGCAATGATAGACACGGCATTCCTCCGTCCGGGAAGATTCGATAGAATCTTTTATATAGGATTACCGGATGAAAACACAAGAGTGGAAATTATAAAAATACATCTACGAAATAGAGCAAATGAGTTAGATGACAATCAAATATCAGAAATCGCTAAAAAATTGGAAGGTTATTCAGGTGCGGATATTGAAAACATTATTGAAGAAGCTGCATTTAATGCTTTCGGAAGGAAAGGCAAAAGCAGTAAAGGTATTAAAATAACGATGGATGACATAAAAGAGTGTGTTGATAGAATGCCCAAATCTATTACAGAGGAAGAGGTAAAGCAAACAGAAAAGTGGGCAAAAAAACGAGGTATAGAAACGCAAATATGAGAATTGAAACGATTGAAAAAATGGCGACTGCAGATAACGCAGGCTGTATGGTTCACTTCATTCGTCAAAATCCCGACTTCGTCAGGACTTCGTATAGCCCGACACAGTTAGGCGACATGCTTTAAGAGAAAAATATAGCGACAGAGGTAAAAACTATGGATAAAAAGAAAGATGAAAAAACAAAAAAGGATGACCAGAAGGCAATTGATATACAAATAAAACGGATAAATGAAAAAATAGACAATCTGGTTAAAGAAATAGAGAAGAGAAGAAATAGACGCTGTTTCCTATTAGATCTGCTTATCTCCCCATCTGCTGTAGAGGAAGTTTTTAAAGATTTGAGAACACAATATAGCGATATAAATGGCGAAATAGATGTAATAGTGAATTCGCCCGGTGGAGATATAGATGCTGCCTATAATTTAGCTTGTCTGTTCCAAAAATATGGAAATAAAAAACTCATTTTTATTGTTCCTCGTTGGGCAAAAAGTGCGGCTACCCTTCTTGTATGTGCAGGTGAGGAAATTTTGATGACTCCGATTGCAGAATTAGGTCCGCTGGACCCACAAATAACACAGATAAATCCTCTCGAAGAACGGTTTGAGCAATTTTCGCCACTCCATATACAAACAACCTTGGAAATGATTCGAGATGAGTTCAATAAAGGAAACAAAGATTTAGCGGAGGGTCTACTGAAACGTTTACAGTTTCCTTTAACATTAGGAAGCTTTGTTAAAGCTCATGAAATTGCGGAACAATATCTTGTGAGATTGTTAAAAGAACGAATGGAGAAAACAGAAAAGTTAGGGTCTACCCCTGAGGAAATTGCAAAGAAACTTACAAAGGAATATGCCAATCACGGATTTTGCATAAATATAACCGAGGCCAAAAAAATTGGGCTTAATGTTCAGGAGCTCGAAGGAGAACTTTTAAATTTCATATGTGATTTGCATGAATTACTAAAACAAAAAGAAGAACTACATCGTAAAAAGCGTAAGGCAGATGTTATGAAAATAATAGAAAAATTACCACCAGATATTTTAGATAAAATAAAATCTAAAATCAAAGAACATCAACAAAGGGAGGTGCAGAGATGAGAATTTTGGAGAAGGAAACAATAGCATTAAAACTGGCTGAAGCAATGTTGTTGTATAAAGGAGAAATATCCATAAAGGCCATAGAAGCGATACCTCTTTTAGATGACATCAGAGATGCCGAATTGATAGCCAGGTATTTAAGATCTAAGTTCAAAACAAGAATTACAACTTTAAGGGCTCGTCGAGAGGGTATTGATAGTTGGGAAGAACTAATAAAGTTGGTGAGATGAAAAGTACAGCGCCTAACAACAGACTTACGGCTACGTTTCGCTCCGCCAAAATCCTCGCTTTCGCCCCGTACTTCGTATGTTCGCGTCCGCTAGGCGCCATTTTGCCTGAGATGTGTTTCAGCAATAAAAACCACTTGATGTCGGGAGGTTAGAACTATGAAAAAAAGACATGTAAATCTTGAGGAAAGCGATGCTAACATTGCTGAACAATATCCTAACATTTATGATGGCTTGCAAAAGGATGCAGCTCAGAACTCATGGGACGCACGGATTACTAAAAAAGGCAAAGATTGGAAGTTACTTTTCAAATATATCCATGATCGAGATATCTTGATTATAGAAGATTTTGGAACAACGGGAATGGACTCGGAAAAATGGAATGCATATCAAAGCTTATGGGATACCTCTAAAAGGGAGGGATATACTCTTGGAGCAAGAGGCCAAGGAAAATTTTTGTTTCATTACTTTTCTAAAGATAAGCTTGTACTAACAGAAACTATCGATAGAAATGGTAATTATAGGTTTTCATATGGGACGGCAGAAGAATGGGATGGCGAAACCAAAAAGCTTCACGATTTTACCCCTGGAGCAGCTCTTCTGGACCATCAGGGGACGCGTATATGGATAATGAATATCAAGCCGGAATTTAAAGATGAACTTATTGATTACAGATCATTTATGAGATACATTGCCTCTACATGGTGGGAAATTATACGAAACTACGGCGCTACATTTATCTTAAATCTTGATGGAGTGGAGAGACAAGTAACTTTGCCTGATTTTCCTGAAGTTCAAAGAGAAAAGCACTTCCAGAATGACAGAATAAGAGACCTTGGAAAAATTCGCAATCTAATTTTGCGATATTGTAAAGAAGAAATCCCCGAAGAATTCAGAGGAATTGCTATACAAAGAGGGGGTATGACTGTTTTAAGGATTCCAGCTACCGCAGAGGAGTCTATAAGAAACAGAATTTACGGGTATTGCAATTTTGACGACGATTTAGAGACGGAACTCAAAAAATGCGAAATGCCAAACCACTTTGGCTTCTTCAATAAAAAGGCATGGAACCATGTCAGAGAGTATTGTAGAAAAAAATTGGATGATTTTTTACTTGAGATAACGCCAAAAAAAGAAAAAAAGGTAGCAATCGCACAAGATATTCTTGACCAAGCAGTAAAACTTGTAAATGACTTAGTAAGAGAATACGCCCCAGAATTACTTACTGGGTCATCTGCAAAGGGTGGAAAGAGAGAAGAACCCACTCCGGTGGGACCTCTTAAGCCAATTGAGTCTACTGAACCAAGGGAGCCCGAACCAATTGAATCTCCTGAGCCACCAGTTGAACCAAGAGAAATTTTGCCTGTACGTATAGATGTATTCAGGCCAAACCAACATAAATTTGAATATAATGAGACTCTTGTTATAGGCTGTGAGATTGCAAACGATACGAGGAATGCGAAAAATTTGCTTTTTAAGCTTACAATCATACATGCTAATGGTACTGAAAAGCACAATTCAAGATATACCCTGAGCATACCGGCAGAGAGTAGAAAAAAGATAGAAATTCAACTTATCGACTTTGATGAGAATAAGGACAATCCTGGGAAATATATTGCCGGAGGAAATCTTTTTGACAAAGATACAGATGAACAACTTCATACAAGAAAGTTTACATTTTACCTTCATGAAGAACCGCCCAAGAAAGGCAAAGCGTTTGTGGTAAAATTTGATTTTCTCCTTGGCAAAGAGTCCGATGGTAATATGCATTATTTTGCAAAATGGAAAAATTTCCCAATAACTGAAAAAGGGACTGTATGGGTACTATGGGACCATCCTGAATTTGTAAGGCTAAGAGAACTTGCTGGATCAAAAAAGGCAAAAAATAGGGAAATTCTTCTCTATTGCGCGCGTTGCGGCTTCGATGAAGTTCATCGTAAATTACTTGAATTAAGATACGCAGATAACACGCTTAATCCTGATAAAATTAAAGAAGTTAAAAATCTATGTGATGAGATGTTATATGAGGCATCATTGAGAACAGCATAGGTGAAATATATGGTCGTAAGGAAGAAAAAAATAAAAATCAATGGTAAAGAGATAGAAGTGGATGTTTTTGACACATCACTAATTCCAGGTAGCGGAACAGAGGAAGAATCAATAGAATGCCTTTTGAAAGAAGAGGAAATAGAAAAAAAAATAAAAAGTACAATAGAAAAGATTAAAAAGATATCTGAAAATCATCCCAATAAGCATAAGAACACTTTATATTACTACGAAGTAGGTCAAGTGCTTCGGTTCGTGGATAAGGAACAATTTACTGATGAAAGAGGAAAAATATGGCATCGTCTTGCTTACGACCTCGAACCAGAACTTTTCGGTGGGAAAAAAGAAAATCCGAATGAAGCAAAACGGCATCCTGAGTTTATGTATCTTTTGGGAAAGGTAGATAAAAAATATTTAAGGAAAGCTAATTGGGATCAATGGTATGAAATATTAAAATTCAAGGACATCTATAAAGACAAAGATCTTTTGGTGCAGGTTCTATCCGAGTGTACAAATAATAATTTGTCCGGCATCCCTTTGCGTAACAAAATTAAACAATTGAGAAAATCTATGAAGCGACAAAATGCAAAATGAACCCAAAACCCCCAGGCAAAACAGTTGCCCAAGAACAAGTTATACACCATTGCAAAAAAATTGAAAAAGAATTTGAAGGTTTAACATAAAAAATGACAATTTGCCGGCTTCCTCCAACACGGTGTTCGTGATTCGCTTCGCTCACGCAAATGCCTTTGGTACTTCGCAAACACGCGGAACGTTAGATATGCTCAGCCGTTAGACGACAGCCACAAGGTGGGTGAATGATTATTATGATTATGGAAAGAATATATGCCTCTTTCACATGGAATGACTTAGAACGGTTGAAAGAGCTGGCATTAAGAGAACATGATGGATTCTTTGAAAGAAATCCTCATCTGAAATTTATTTTCCTCACAAGAACCAGGGCAACTCATGAATCTTGAATATTTTGGGTGGTTTGAAAGTTGTATGGGAAACAACAATTGAAGAAATACTGGAACTTGAAGGGAATATTGCAGAGACATCGCAAAGAGGGAAGGTTGTAAATTTTTGTAATGCCACCTGACAAAACCTGATAAACACATCTTTCCCCAACTGGTTTAATAAAGGAACAACCTGAAATTTACCCTGCCTGAACTTGTAAAAAATAGATTATTAAAGGCAAAGAGTAGATGAAAGACAAAGTTCTTGCCGCAGAAAAACAAAATTCCTGGGCTGATATAGTTTATTCATTGCTGAAGAATTGCGAAATTTGATGGTAAAAGTTTTGTAAATTCTTTATTGGCATAAAAGAAAATTGCACTCAGCAGTTTCGCAAATACAATCCCCGGACAAAATACTTTCTGCTGAAACATTCCGTCTTTTTGATACCTGTTTCAAAGAGGGCCACTCTTCGGGTCGGATAAATCTGCAGGTTCTTTGTAGGGCTTGATTTATCAAGCCCGCAACCGCCTTTAGGGAGGAGTGATACCTCATCCCTAATATCCTACCTCCCAATGCAGGCAACCTTTAATTACTTCTCGGGTCGGATAAATCCGACCCCTACAAATACTACCTTCCAATGCAAAACGACCCCTACAAATTCATTTTTCAGTGTCTGATTCTTCAGTATGTTACAATAATATAAATTCATAGGGACCTTTATGGATAAATTTGTTATTGAAGGCGGCAGGAAACTATCAGGGTGTGTGAAAGCGTCAGGCGCAAAGAATTCGGTTCTGCCAATCATGGCGGCTGCCATTATGGCTGATGGCAAAAGCGTCATTCATAATGTGCCGCGCCTGCAGGATGTAATCACCATGGCAAGAATCCTTGAGTATCTTGGAGCAAAACTTGCATTTGAGGGCAATACATTAGAGATTGACCCGTCAGGCATCAACAGGTTTGTTGCGCCGTATGAGTTTGTCAGGACGATGCGCGCATCAATTTCCCTGCTCGGGCCGCTTGTTGCGCGGTTCAGACAGGCACGATTTTCTCTGCCAGGAGGATGCGTTATCGGACCAAGGCCCATAGACCTTCATATCAAGGGGCTTCAGCGGCTCGGCACAGAAGTGAAAATTGAACAGGGTTATGTCAATGCAAGGGTGAAGGATGCCCTTGTTGGCACCTACATATTTCTCGGCGGCAGTTTTGGCTCAAGCGTTCTTGCAACAAGCAATGTAATGTCTGCGGCAGCACTTGCGAAAGGAGAAACATATATTGAATTTGCCGCATGCGAACCAGAGGTTGCTGACTGCGCAAAATTCCTTACAGCAATGGGTGCGCGCATTGAAGGAATAGGGTCGCCTTCTGTTCGCATAAGAGGCGTAAAGAAATTGCATGGCGCTGAATATACCATTATACCGGACAGGATAGAAACCGGGACTTTTCTGCTTGCAGGGGCAACCACGCGTGGAAAGGTGCGCGTTGAAGGATGCCAGCCGCGCCATCTCGGTGCGCTGCTTGACAAATTTGAACAGGCGGGCGTGCCTGTAAAAACCGGGAAAAACCATATTGAAATAAAAGGTGTCCATACCTGGAAGGCAACAGATGTCATTACCCTGCCATATCCCGGGTTCCCAACAGACCTTCAGGCGCAGATTATGGCTTTTCTTTCGCTTGCCGAAGGCACAAGCATCATTACAGAAAAGGTCTTTCCAGAACGTTTCATCCATTCAGGGGAGTTGAACCGGCTTGGCGCCAATATCATTATTGATGGGTCCCGCGCAGTGGTAAAAGGGGTAAAGAAACTTGTTGGCGCAAGGGTTATGGCATCGGATTTGAGGGCAAGCGCCGCTCTTGTTATTGCAGGGCTTGCCGCAGAAGGCACAACACAGATATCACGAATATACCATTTGTTCCGTGGATATGAGGGTTTTGAAGAAAAACTCCAATCCCTCGGGGCAAGAATTTCAAAAGAAAAGGATATTTAATGAACAGAAAGGCCGTTGCGATTGCTGGTGCTCGCGGAAAGATGGGCCAGACAATCATAAATCTGCTTGTTGACGATAGAGAACTTGAACTTGCCATGGCTTTTGAACGTGCAGACCATCCTGATATCGGCAAGGAAGTTATCCCGGGCGTGAAAATTTCTCCGTCTCCTCAACGATTGGATGTCCATGTGGATGTCCTTATTGATTTTACCTATGCAGATGCCGCGCTTGCCAATCTTGCGTGGGCAAAATCAGTCAAGGCAGCCGCAGTTATTGGCACAACAGGGTTTTCTTTAGAGCAGAGGCAGGAGATTGAAGCGATATCAAGGGAGATTCCAGTGCTGCTTTCTCCGAATATGGCGCTCGGCGTGAACATGATGATGGAAATTGTCCGTTACGCAGCGTCGCTTCTTGGACCTGAGTATGAGGTGGAGATTATAGAGACGCACCATCACAGCAAGAAAGACGCTCCAAGTGGCACAGCGCTTGCTCTTGGGGATGTGATATGCAAAGTGCGCGGAAAAAACCGGCAGGATACATTCAGATTTGGCCGTTCAGGGAAAGTCGGCGCAAGAACAAAGGAAGAAATCGGATTTCATTCAGTCAGAATTGGAGAAATTGTGGGCGAGCATTCTGTGCTTTTTGGCGCCAGCGGCGAGATGCTTGAAATAACCCACAGGTGTTACAGCAGGGAATCATTTGCGCGAGGGGCACTTGAAGCCGCCAAATTTATTATTGGCAGACCGCCGTCCCTATATGGGATGGAGGCAGTCATACGCCACCTGATGGAAACAATGCATAGTTGAGCGTTTTACTGGTTTCCAAGAAATTAGAACAATTTTTCTTCAAGAAGCAGGAGCAGGTATGTTTGAATTAAGCGATAGAATGAAAAAATTGCCGCCATACCTTTTTGTGGAGATAGACAGAAAACGCAAGCAACTTGTGGCTGAAGGGCACCAGGTTATCAGTTTTGGCGTTGGAGACCCTGACCTTCCGACTCCTGCAAGGATTGTGGAAGCAATGAGGAAGGCAGTCACCTGCTCGGCATTTCACAGGTATCCTTTTGGGAAAGGCCGTCAGGACTTCCGCAAAGCGATTGCTGATTATTACAGGAAATACTCTGAAACCAAACTTGACCCTGAAAGCGAAATCTGCGTGCTCATTGGTTCAAAAGAAGGGATTGCGCACTTTCCTCTCGCATTCATCAATCCCGGCGATGTTTCTCTTGTGCCTGAACCCGGATATCCTGTATATCACATTGGCACAATGCTTGCCGGAGGTGTTTCCTATTTTATGCCGCTTACAGCAGATAACGGATTTCTGCCTGATTTTGGAGCAATTTCTGGCGATGCGCTCGCAAGGGCAAAAATCCTTTATTTGAACTATCCCAACAATCCAACTTCTGCATGCGCGTCTCTTGATTTCATTAAGGAAGCGATTTTATTTTGCAGAAAACATAACCTGATGCTTGTGTATGACGCGGCTTATCACGAACTTTACTATGATGGAAAGCGGCCTGTCAGTTTTCTTTCAATTCCTGGCGCAAGAGATGTTGGAATTGAATTCCATTCTCTTTCAAAGACATACAATATGACCGGCTGGAGAATTGGCTGGGCGTGCGGAAACCATAAACTTGTAAGTGCGCTTGCAACCCTCAAAGAAAACATTGATTCAGGGACATTTGAAGCGATTCAAGCCGCAGGTGTGGAGTGTCTTTGTGGCCCGCAGGATGATGTTGAAAAGATGCGCGCCATTTACCAGAGACGCCGTGACACGCTTGCCGATGGGTTAAGAAATCTCGGGTTTAATGTTCGGGTGCCTGAAGCGACATTTTATCTATGGCTTGACACAGGAACAGATGGCATGGAATTTGCACAAACCCTTCTTGAGAAAGCGCATGTTATTGTCACACCGGGCGAAGGATTCGGTCCATCAGGAAAACGGTATGTCCGTTTTGCCCTTACCGTCTCAGAAGAAAAAATAATAGAGGCGATGCAGAAAATCCGCAAGATTCTCTAAACAGGTATTATTGCCGGCTCCTGTGCACATAAGGAGGCGTATGAGTAACCCGAAAGTTGCGATTGTTGTTGGAAGCCAGAACGATGAACCATTTCTTGACAGCGCCAAGGAGATTCTTGACAGGTTCGGCGTGCCTTATACTGTTGAAGTAATGTCAGCCCACAGGAATCTTGACCGCACAATAGATTTTGCTCAATCAGCAGAAGAATTAGGAATACAGGTCATTATCGCATGTGCCGGCATGTCAGCGCATCTTCCAGGGGTCATTGCCGCCAAGACGATTCTTCCTGTTATCGGTGTCCCGCTTCCAACAAGCGAGATTCAGGGGATTGATTCCCTGTATTCTATGGTTCAGATGCCTGGCGGGGTACCTGTTGCGACAATGGCCATTGGAAAGGCAGGGGTAAAGAATGCCGCAATTTTCGCTGTCTCAATTCTTGCGCGCAGCGATGCAAATCTCAGGGAGAAACTGTTAAAGTTCAAGGAAAGTATAAAGTAGGGTTTGGTGGGAAATAGGAAATAGGAAGTGGGGAGTGGGAAAGTTATGAAGCATATTGGAATTTTGACAAGCGGCGGGGATGCTCCAGGAATGAATTGCGCAATACGAGCGGCTGTTCGTACTGCCATTGGACAGGGCATTGAGGTAACAGGTATTCTCAGGGGATTTCGCGGCCTTTATGAAAATGACTTTATTCCGCTTAACAGCCGGAGTGTCAGTGGCATCATCAATGCAGGCGGGACAATTCTTCGCACAATCAGATTTCCTGGGTTTTTATCCAGCGATATTCGCAGGAAGTGTTTTGCGAATCTTCAGTCAGCAGGCATTGAAGGTCTTATTGTAATTGGCGGGGACGGTTCAGCGCACGGAGCGCACGCCCTCTGTAAGGAGTTTAATTTTCCTGTGGTGCATATTCCTGCTTCAATAGATAACGACCTTTTTGGAACAGATGAGACGATTGGTTTTGACACTGCGGTAAACACAGCAGTGGATGCGATTGACAGGATACGTGATACAGCAACAAGTCATGAGCGCATCTTTATTGTTGAGGTGATGGGGCGGGAACACGGGTTTCTTGCTCTTGAAATCGCCATAGCCGCAGGAGCAGAGGTTGTAATGCTGCCCGAACTGCCAATGGATATTGATGATGTGATTGCAATTCTTGAAGAGGATAGAAAGCGCGGGAAAATCAGTTCCCTCGTTATTGTAGCAGAGGGCGCAGGAAGGGCGCATAACATCGCAGAAGCCATCAACAGGAAAATGCCCGGTAGCGAGGCGCGCTACTCAGTGCTCGGATACATTCAGCGCGGCGGAAGGCCGACATACAAAACACGGGTTCTTGCCACGATGTTTGGATGCGAAGCCGCAAGTGCGCTTGTTTCCGGTGTGTCTGACATGATGGTCGGGGTCTCGGGTGGAAAACTGGTACGGGTGCCGCTTGAGACAGTAATCCATGGACATCTTGAAATATCACGGGAAAAACTGGAATTGCTTAAGAAAATGGCGGTTTAATCCGTCGCTGGTTATCAAATTTCAGTTACAGGCATCAGGGTTTCTGGAAAACAAGGCGTGTTGAAGAAAAATTATTCAAAGGGGGAAAATTATGAGGAGCGACGCAGTAAAAAAAGGTAATGTCCGCGCCCCGCACAGAAGCCTTCTTCGGGCAACAGGGCTGACTGATGAGGAAATCAAGAGGCCCTTTATTGGCGTGGTAAATTCAGGAAACGAGATCGTGCCCGGCCATATCCATCTTGATGCTGTTTGCAGGGCTGTAAAGGACGGCATTCGTATGGCTGGCGGCACACCAATGGAGTTTCGCACCATTGGTGTATGCGACGGCATTGCAATGGGGCACGAAGGAATGTGCTATTCCCTTGTATCGCGGGAAATTATTGCGGATTCAATTGAAATAATGGCAATGTCGCATATGTTTGACGGGCTTGTTCTTGTGACAAACTGCGATAAGATTATACCCGGCATGCTTATGGCTGCATTAAGATTGAACATACCGTCCATTATGGTGAGCGGCGGGCCAATGCTTGCGGGCTTTACTTCAGAAACAGGCGTGATTGATTTGATTTCGGTTTTTGAAGGCGTTGGAAAGATATCAGAGGGCCTTATCAACCAGGACCAGTTGAAACTTCTTGAAGAAAACGCGTGTCCCACATGCGGTTCGTGTTCAGGAATGTTTACAGCCAATTCAATGAACTGCCTGTCAGAGGTGCTTGGCCTTGCACTTCCTGGCAATGGAACGATACCTGCTGTGACATCCCGCCGGCTGATTCTTGCGAAGATGGCAGGAATGCGCATTATGGAACTTGTGTCCGGGCAAATTAAACCGCGTGATATTGCAACGAAAGAAGCATTTGAAAATGCTGTAACTGTTGATATGGCAATCGGCGCATCCACGAACACGGTTTTGCATCTTCCAGCAATTGCGCATGAAGCCGGAATAAAACTGCCAATGGAACTGTTTGACAGAATCAGCAGGAATACGCCGAATCTGTGCAGAATTTCTCCTTCAGGCACACATCATATGGAGGATCTCCACAGGGCAGGAGGAATTTCTGCGGTCCTGAAAGAACTGATGAAAGCAGGTATTCTTCATGGAGATGTCATAACCGCGAGCGGCAGGAGCATCAGGGAAATTGCTGAAAAAGCCCAAAATTACGATACTTCTGTTATTCGCACCCCTGACAGAGCATATTCAAAGGACGGCGGCATCGCAATACTCAAGGGCAATCTTGCTCCTGACGGCTGCGTGGTAAAACAGGCGGCAATTACTTCTGGCATGCTTGTTCATAAAGGACCTGCAAAGGTTTTTGACGGCGAGGAAGCGTGTCTTTCAGCAGTGCTTGAAAACAGAATTAATAAGGGAGATACCATAGTCATAAGGTACGAAGGGCCAAGAGGCGGCCCGGGCATGAGGGAGATGCTTGCCGTAACATCTGCGCTGGTGGGGAAAGGACTCGGGGAAAGTGTTGCCCTTATCACTGACGGGAGGTTTTCAGGCGGCACGCGCGGCGCGTGCATCGGCCATGTCAGTCCTGAAGCCGCGGCTGGCGGCCCAATCGCATGCGTGGAGGACGGGGATATGATAATGATTGATATCCCTGCGAGGAAACTTGATGTGTCCCTGACCGAAGACCAACTCAAGAAAAGAGCATCAAAATTAAGGGTGCATGAAAAGAAACTGGGCGGCGTTCTTGCGCGGTACAGCGCTATGGTCAGGTCCGCCTCAACAGGGGCAATAGTGGAGCCATGTAAATAACATTGAGCGTCACTTGCCTTCTGCGAAATAATTGAATCGGGTTGACAAACAGGTGAAAAATATGACTCTGGAAATGGAACAGGCAAGAAAAGGGATTATCACATCTTCTGTCCGCAGGCTGGCAAAACAGGAGAATGTTTCTGCCGAAATTATCTCTGAGGCAGTGAAAAAAGGCACTGCGGTTGTGGTAAAACACATTGATGGGTCAGTTAAAGGCATCGGTGCGCATCTTGGCATTAAGGTGAATGCGAACATCGGGACTTCTCCTGATGTTTGCGATATTGAGATGGAACTTGCCAAACTGCGCGGCGCGTGTTCTGCAGGAGCGGATACTGTGATGGATTTGAGCACAGGCGGTGACCTTGATGCTATCCGCAGGCGCATTATAAAGGCAAGCAGTGTTCCTGTTGGTTCTGTTCCAATATACCAGGCGATTGTGGAAACAGTGGAAAGGTACGGTTCCATTGAAAAACTCTCAGCCGATGCAATTTTTGACGCCATCAGAAAGCATGCTGAAGATGGCATTTCTTTCACGACAGTCCACTGCGGAGTGACCTTGCGCTCTCTGGAAATTTTGAGGAAGAAAACAAGAAAGACAGGCATTGTCAGCCGCGGGGGCGCATTTCTTATGGGCTGGATGGCTCTTACAGGAAAAGAAAACCCGCTGTACGAACAGTTTGATCGGCTTCTTGACATTGCGCGCAAGTACGACCTTGTTTTGAGCCTTGGCGATGGGTTGAGGCCGGGATGTCTTGCTGATGCGTCTGATACCCTCCAGATGTCAGAATTATTAACCCTTGGAATGCTTGCTGAACGCGCCAGGCAGGCAGATGTGCAGGTTATCATAGAGGGTCCCGGGCACATACCCATGCAGCAGATTTTCGCGAATGTCCAGCTTGCAAAGAGTGTTTGCAAGGGCGCTCCGCTTTATCTGCTTGGTCCGATTGTTACTGATGTTGCGCCGGGATACGATCATATTACAGCAGCAATCGGGGGTGCGCTTGCTGGCTGGGCAGGCGCGGATTTCATATGTTATGTGACGGCCAGCGAGCATCTTGCGCTTCCAACAGTTGATGATGTGAAGGATGGTGTCGTTGCCGCGAGAATTGCCGCGCATGCCGCAGACATTGCGCGGGAAAAACCTGCGGCGCGCCAGTGGGACGATAAGTTTGCTGAAGCAAGATTTGCAAGGGATTGGAAAAAGCAGGAGGCATTGTCCATCAATCCGGAAAGGTTCAGGAAACTCCGCACGTCCGGCCGCGCGTATTCTGATGAAGTGTGCAGTATGTGCGGAAAATACTGCGCAATGAAAATAATTTCCGATATTATGAAGAACCAGTTTCAGAAATAGTCGTTGAACAGAAAGAGGCATTATGTCAGTTCACAGGATTAAAAAGTATGGTGCTCCGGTTCTCCGGGATAAGGCCGAACAGGTTACTGCTTTTGACGCAAAACTTGAAAAACTTCTGCGCGACCTTGAGGACACGCTGCGCAAATGCGGCGGCCTGGGTCTTGCTGCGCCCCAGATTGGCGTGCGCAGGCGCGTTTTTGTTGCGTTTGATGAAGGGAAGAAAAGATTATTCAAAATTATCAATCCCCAGGTGCTTGAAGCGTCAGGCGAAGAAATTGAAATTGAAGGATGCCTGAGTTTTCCTGATATTTTTTTCTCCATTAAGCGGCCCTTGCGGGTTGTAATCTCGTGTGAGACCCAGAAAGGAAGAAGAACCCAGATTGAGGCAACCGGACTTCTTGCGCGCTGTTTTGTCCATGAGATTGACCATCTTAACGGGAAACTCATCATTGATTATGCAACCGCGCAGGAAAAAAAGTACTGGAAGGAAAAACTTGATAAACTCGCTGGATAGGCACCTCATGATACCTGAATACCTCGTTTCATTTTCCCCTGACGCAGTTAGTGCAGAGGAAGTGGACTGCATAATCATAGGAATCGGCGTGGCAGGGCTGCGCGCTGCAATAGAAATGAAGGGGATGTCAGTTCTTATTGCGTGCAAAGAATCAACATTTGACAGCAGTTCCTACAATGCGCAGGGCGGGATTGCTGTTGCGCTTTCTCCCCTGGACAGCCCGGAAAAACACCTGCGCGATACACTTGCCGTTGGCTGCGGCCTTAATGACCCTGAGGCAGTCAAGATTCTGGTGAATGAAGGAATCAAGCGGGTGGAAGAACTCATTTCATGGGGTGTTAGGTTTGACAGGGAAAACAGTTCATTCCATTTCACAAGAGAAAGCGCCCATTCAGTCAACCGCATTCTTCACGCTCAGGGCGATTCCACCGGCAGGGAAATTATCCAGGTACTCCTTTCAAAAGTAAAGGGAATACCCGGCATAAGAATAAAGGAGAACCTTTTTCTTATTGATTTGGTTGGAAGCGATGGGGAAATACAGGGAGCGCTTTTTTTTGACCGCAAACTTAACAAATTACTTTATGTCGCCGCCAGAAAAGTACTTCTCGCTTCAGGCGGGATAGGCCAACTGTATCAGGAAACCACCAATCCTTCTGCCATTACCGGTGACCTGCAGTCAGCCCTTATCCGCAAAGGCGGAGTGCTTACGGATATAGAATTCTACCAGTTTCACCCGACAACGCTTTATCTTGCCGGTGCGCCGAGGTTTTTGATTTCTGAATCAGTGCGGGGCGAAGGAGGAACTCTTGTAGACAGAAACGGAGACCCATTTATGGAGCAGTATCATCGGTTGAAAGACCTTGCTCCAAGAGATATTGTTTCGCGGGCTATTGTAGATTATATGAAAAGAACTGGTGCGCCGAACGTGTTTCTTGACCTTAAACGAATTCCTGCATCGCGCATCAAACAGCGGTTTCCGCAGATTTACCGGTTCTGCCTCAAGTATGGACTTGATATTACAAGGGATCCAATTCCTGTGCGTCCGGCTGCACACTATTCTATGGGTGGAATACGGACCGATAAAGAAGGCAGGACCTCTCTTGTCAATCTTTTTGCATGCGGGGAGGTTGCATGCACAGGGGTGCACGGGGCAAACCGGCTTGCTTCAAATTCCCTTCTTGAGGGGCTTGTGTTTGGCGCAAGGGCTGGCTCTGCAATTCGCAGGGAAGCAGCAGGGACAGTTCGCCGGGCCGTGCGCGCATATTATGTGAAAGAAAGACGCGGACTTCTTATTGATTCGTATGATTTGCGCCGCTCTGTAAAAAGTTTGATGTGGAAAAATGTCGGGATTGAACGGGATGAGCCCGGGCTGAAAGAAGCGCTGCGCAGGTTTACAAACTGGACGCGGTACGCATTCAGCGCTGAACTGTCAGACACAAACGGCTGGGAGGCGCAGAACATGCTGATTCTGGGTATTGCTATGGCGAAGGCCGCTCTCAGGCGGAGAGAAAGCAGGGGTGCTCATTTCAGGCGGGACTGGCCTGAAACCGATGACGCAAATTGGAACAGGCACCAGGATATTACCAGGGAAGATCTTATTGCTGATTCATAGAAAATTTTATTTCTAAGAAGAAGTGCAGGCCTTTCAAAACGAGTAATATTTTAATTCTTTAGAGCCCGGCAAGCTATTGCGTTTAGTTTATAAATCGGGTGGTCTTCAGGAATACTTACCTGTTACCGAAACGAAAGGAGACGATGGACCGCAGTAAAAGAATGGAACCTGAGAAGCAGCCGGTTTCACAGCGGGTGAGAAATTTTGAGGAAGTTTCCCATGGTCTTACAAAAGAAAACGCAGTTAAAGAGGCGCTACGATGCCTTCAGTGCAAAAAGCCGGCGTGCGTGAAAGGATGCCCTGTAGAGATAAACATTCCGGGATTTATCAAAAAGATCGCAGAAAAGGATTTTGAGGGTGCAATAAGGATACTGAAAGAGAAGAATGTTCTTCCGGGTATATGCGGACGGGTTTGCCCCCAGGAGACCCAGTGCGAACAACTTTGCGTCCTCGGCAAGAAAGCCAGTCCTGTGGCGATTGGTCTTCTTGAGCGGTTTGCCGCGGATATGGAAAAAGAAAAATCGGTGCCGCATATTGTTCCGGCAAGACCCGGCTGGAAGGTTGCTGTAATTGGCAGCGGCCCGGCAGGTATTACATGCGCTTCTGAACTTGTCCGCAACGGATGCCAGGTAACGATTTTTGAATCCCTTCACATGCCCGGTGGAGTGCTTTCCTATGGCATCCCTGAATTCCGCCTTCCAAAGCGCATCGTTCAGGAAGAGATAGAATTTGTAAAAAAACTCGGCGTTGAACTTGTAACTGACTTTATAGTTGGCAAAACAATTACATTTGATGATTTGCGCTCAATGGGTTACAGGGCAATTTTTATCGGGGTTGGAGCAGGACTTCCAACCTTCGCCGGCATACCTGGCGAAAACCTTTTGGGGGTCTATTCTGCCAATGAGTTTCTGACGCGGGTGAACCTGATGAAGGCATACAAATTTCCCCAATCCGATACGCCCATCAATGTTGGTGAAAAGGTAGCAGTGATTGGCGGTGGTAATGTTGCGCTTGATTCAGCAAGGAGCGCCCTGCGGCTCGGGGCTTCTGTTACAGTACTTTATCGCAGGACAGAAAAAGAGATGCCTGCGCGCAGGGAAGAGTATGAGAACGCACGCGAAGAAGGGATCGCTTTTGAGTTTCTTACGCTTCCAGTTGAATTTACAGGCGACGATTCAGGGAAACTTTGCGGCATCAAAGTCGTTAGAATGAAACTCGGTGAACCTGATGAAAGCGGGCGGGCAAAACCCATTCCTATCCCGGGTTCAGAAACAATCCTCCAGTTCCAGACAGCGATTGTGGCGATTGGCCAGAGACCCAATCCTGTGCTGATATCAACAATTTCAGGGCTTAAAATTGGCCGTCACGGCACAATTGAGGCAGACTCTGAAACAGGCGCTACCAGTATTGAAGGAGTGTTTGCCGGCGGTGACATCACAACAGGTGCAGCCACTGTTATCAGTGCAATGGGGGCAGGAAAAAAATCAGCACAGGCAATCATAAAGTATCTTCAGGGTTTAGACCTTTCAAGTTAACAATTCAAAACCTGTTTCTGTTTTATATTGAACTTGACCTGTCAAGTGTCAAGAGTTGACCCCATTGGTTTGACATAGGGACTAAAAAGGTTTAGTATGTTTGATGGTTGGTATCATTGGCACCTGAAGCATAAATGCAAGTATAACACTGGAGGGAAAATGGGCGGCATATTGTGGTGGGTGGTTGGGTTTTTCTTTTTCATCTGGCTTGTTACAAATACCATCAAGATTGTCCCTGAGTACGAGCGCGGAGTTGTCTTTCGGCTTGGCCGGCTGATGGGAGCGCGCGGCCCGGGCCTTTTCCTGCTGATTCCTCGCGTGGAACAGATGGTAAAGGTCAGTTTGAGGACAGTCACATTTGATGTAACCCCTCAGGAGGTTATGACAAAGGATAATGTGCCTATCAAGGTGAACGCTGTGGTCTGGTACAGGGTTATGGATCCGAACAAAGCGATTGTTGATGTTGAAAATTACCACCTATCAACGATGCAGATTGCCCAGACCACATTAAGGGGCGTGTTAGGACAACTGGAACTTGACGAGATTCTGTCCGAGAGGGAAAAGATTAACCACAAACTCCAGATGATTATTGATGAACAGACAGACCCCTGGGGTATCAAGGTAAGTATTGTGGAAATCAAGGAAGTTGAACTTCCGGATACAATGAAGCGGGCAATGGCGCGTCAGGCAGAAGTTGAAAGAGAGCGAAGGGCAAAGATTATCAATGCTGAAGGTGAATATCAGGCAAGCGAGAAACTTGTTCAGGCCGCAAGAAAACTTTCTGAGGTTCCCATTGCCATCCAGTTGCGGTATCTCCAGACAGCAACAGAGATAGCCACTGAAAAGAATTCAACGCTTGTTTTCCCGCTTCCGCTTGAATTTTTCAGCATGTTTAAGTCGCTCCAGGACAAATCCCAGAATTCTCCACAGCAAACCTGACATCATGGTTCAATCTCAAAGGATTGGGATTGTTGGACTTGGTCTGCTCGGTGGCTCCATCGGTCTTGCGCTGCATAAAAAAGCCATTGCTGCGGAAGTTTGCGGATTTACCAGAAGGCGCGAAACACTTGAATGGGCTTTGAACCACAAGATTATCACAGAGGGGTTCATTGACTTTTCCGAATTTCTAAAGAGGATTGACTTTCTTGTTCTTGCGGCACCAGTGCTGACCAATCTTCACTACCTTGAAGAAATACACCGGTTGAAACCAGAACTCGTATGCACTGATGTCGGCAGTACCAAGGAAAAAATCGTGAAGAGGGCTGACCAGTTATGGGGGGAAAAAAGCGGTTTTGTTGGCGCTCACCCCATTGCCGGGAGTGAAAAATCAGGAATCAGGTATGCGTGTGATGACCTTTTTGCTGATAGAATAGTTATCCTGACACCAGGACATTCAAGTCGTCAGGGTGCTGTTATGCAGGTGCGCGATTTCTGGCAGGGGCTTGGCGGCACAATCATAACGATGGATGCGGCAAGACATGATGTAATTGTTGCCCGGACGAGTCATTTGCCGCATGTAGCGGCTTTTATTCTCTGCCGCATCCTTCAGGATAAAATCAATGACGCTGATTATCTTGCCTGTATCGGGAACGGTTTCAGAGATGCTACGCGCATTGCAAAAAGCGATGCAGAGGTATGGACTGAAATTTTCCTGACTAATCCTTCTATTGCTGAAGTTACCGAACTATTCAAGAAGGATCTTGAGTTTTTTATGGGACTTGTCCGTAACAAGGATTATGCTGGAATGCGCAGTTTTCTTGAACAGGCGCGCAAGATAAGAGATGCCCTGGATAAGGAAGGATAACAATCTCGCATTAAACAGACAGGTTGAAGGGATTCCAGAAAAATGGCAGGAGGCGTTTTGGAATGGAAACCGAAACCATAGACAGAAAGAAAATTGTCTGCAAAATTAAACGGGTTGTTATCAAGATTGGTACAAATGTCCTGACTCATGGGCAATACCGGCTTGATTCTTCCCTGATGGAGCACCTTGGAGAACAGGTATCCTGGCTTGTTGACAGAAAGCGCCAGGTTGTCATAGTTACTTCAGGGGCGATTGGAGCCGGAATGCAGATACTCGGCTGGAAGAAACGACCCAAGAAAATAGAAAAACTCCAGACAGCCGCAAGCGTTGGCCAGAGCCGGCTCATGCGTTTTTACGAACGGATCTTTCGTGAAGAGGGGCATAATGTTGGACAGGTTCTCCTTACCCGCGACATCTTTGAATCGCGCGAGCGCCGGCGCATTGCCCGCGCCACTCTTGAAACGCTTCTTGCTGAACGGATTATTCCGATTGTTAATGAAAACGATGCCGTTGCCGTGGAAGAAATCAAGTTCGGCGATAATGACCAGTTGTCGGCGATGGTAGTTGAACTTCTTGATGCGGATGCGCTTGTACTTCTTTCCAATGTGGATGGATTTTTTACAATTGACCCTAAGGATGGAAACAGGAAATCGCATCTTCAGGGCGAGATAGTCGGTATCCGTGAAAAACATAGGAAGATAGCAATAGCAGGACGCCCTTCAGACAGCGGCAGCGGAGGCATGGCTTCCAAGATTCGGGCGATTGAATATCTTTTGAAACGCGGCAAGGTCTGCTTTCTTGCCAATGGGATGCGCCCATGGATTATCAAAAAAATTTTTGAAGGCCAGCAGGTTGGAACGATTTTTATCCCGCGGAGAATGGTATGAACTGGAAGGAATCAGTGAAGCAGGATGTTAAAAGAGCGAAAGCGGCGTCTTTTTCTTTCTCGCAGTTAACCAGGGACCAGAAAGACCAGTTTCTTCAGCGTCTTGCCGTTGACCTTGAGAAGAACACAGGAATTATTGTAAAGGAAAATGGGAAGGATGTTGCAAAAGCAAAGGCATCCGGACTTTCTTCGGCGCTCATTGACCGGCTGATGCTGACAGATGAGCGAATCCAGAAAATGGCAGAATCATTGCGGAATATCTCTTTGCTTGCCGACCCTGTGGGAGAAGTAATCTGGGAAAAGACACGTCCCAACGGGCTTGTCATACAGAAGGTTCGCGTTCCGATTGGTGTCATATCCATCATCTATGAAGCAAGGCCTGATGTGACAGTTGAAGCTGCCTGTCTCTGCATTAAGTCAGGCAACTGCGTCATTCTGCGCGGGGGGAAAGAAGCCCGTCGTTCCAACCTTGTGCTCGTATCAATTATGAAGGAGTCACTTGCGCACAGCGGAATGAGCCCTGATGGGGTGGCATTTATTGCGTCCGGTGGCAGGCAGGCAGTGAAATATCTCCTGAAGTTGAGAGATGACATTGACCTGGTAATTCCCAGGGGGGGCTATTCTCTTATTGATACCGTCGTAAAAACGAGCGAGATACCTGTAATCAAGCATTACAAGGGCGTATGCCACACATTTGTTGACAGGGACGCTGATGATGAGATGGCGCTTAAGGTTTGCCTGAATGCAAAGGTGCAGAGGCCTGCAACATGCAACGCAATGGAGACACTTCTTGTTCATGCTCAGATTGCCAGTTCATTTTTGCCGAAGATGGCAGAACTTTTTGCAAAGCACAATGTTGAGATGCGCGGTTGTCCCAGGGCGCGCACAATAGTTCCAGATATGAAAGAAGCAGCCGAGCATGACTGGGGTTATGAGTATCTTGACCTTATAATTGCAATCAGGGTTGTTGACAGTGTTGATGATGCAATAGCCCATATCAACCAGTATGGGACAAAACACTCAGACGCAATTATCACAGAAAACAGGGCCACAGCGGAAAGGTTTTTGCGCTATGTGGATTCTGCGTGCGTCTATCATAATACGTCCACGCGGTTCACTGATGGAGGACAGTTTGGATTCGGTGCAGAGATTGGTATCAGCACTGATAAGATACACGCGCGGGGCCCGATGGCGCTTGAGGAACTGACAAGTTACAAATACATTATCCATGGCAATGGTCAACTCAGGCAGTAGGATAGGGATTCTTGGTGGAGGGTTTGACCCTGTGCATCTTGCGCACCTGGTGATAGCAGAGACAGCGAGGGTACAATTTGTTCTGGACACAGTGGTGTTTGTTCCGTCTGGAATTCCTCCGCACCGCAGCGCTTTTGTAGCGAGCGGAAAGCACAGGTTGGAGATGGTAAAACTGGCAATAAGTGGCAATCCTGCTTTTGAAGCGTCTGATATTGAGATTATGAGAACAGGGATTTCATATACCTATGACACGGTGAATATGATTCGTTCACAAAATCCGGGTTCTGCGATTTTTCTTATCCTCGGGAAAGATGCATATGCAATTGTTGATTCCTGGCACCGCGTGGAGGAACTTGCAAAGATGGTAACATTCCTGGTTGCAGATAGGCGCGGGAAAGATGTGCCGGGAGGACACACTTCCTTTCAGCATACCATGTGCCGCCTTGATTCGCCGCTTCTTGAGATTTCATCATCAGACATTCGCACGCGATGTATGAAAGGCCAATCCATCAGATACCTTGTGCCTGAACCGGTTCGCGAGTATATAGAAAGGGAACACCTATATGGATGAAAGCGATATTTTGAAAGAACTTGAGACGATAAAAAAGGTTGCAGAAGAGGAACTTGCATCTGTTAAAGATGCTTCAGACCTTGAGAAATGGTCTGTGAAGTATCTGGGCCGCAAAGGCGTGCTTCTATCACTTACGCGCCGGATACCTGAATTCCCGGTATCGCAAAGGCCTTTGATTGGTAGCCACATAAACCGGCTCAAAACATTCCTGATTGAAGCGCATGACAAGAAGTCCGCCTCTGTAATCCAATTCGCATCAAGGGGGCCTGACTTAAACTTCACCCTGCCTGGCATCAAGCCAGAAATCGCTCATTATCATCCGATTACCATAGTTGCCCGGAGAATTTGCAGGATATTCCGCGCGCTTGGATTTGGCGTGCACATTGGCCCTGAGATAGAAACCGACTATTACAATTTTGAAGCGCTCAATACACCTTCTGACCATCCTGCGCGCGATATGTGGGACACATTTCATCTTGATACTGAATCTGGATTGCTTTTGCGCACGCATACAAGTCCCATCCAGGTAAGAACAATGGAGAAGATAAAGCCACCATTGCGCATTGTTGCGTTCGGCAAATGTTTCAGACGCGATGCGCCTGACGCTTCACATTCTCCTGCATTCCACCAGATTGAAGGGCTTATGGTTGATGAGGGAATTTCCTTTGCGCATCTGAAGGGTGTGCTTGTTTATTTCCTCAAGAGTTTTTTCGGAGAAGACATCAAGGTACGCTTTCTGCCATCATATTTTCCTTTCACCGAACCAAGCGCAGAAATTTCTATTTCATGCGTTATATGCAAGGGCAGGGGATGCTCAACGTGCGCTGGAACAGGGTGGCTGGAGGTACTCGGTGCAGGGATGGTTCATCCAGAGGTTTTCCGTGCAGTAGGCATTGATTTGCAGGACATGACCGGATTTGCGTTCGGGGCAGGGGTGGAACGAATAGCGATGTTGAAATTTGGCATAGACGATATCAGAGAGTTTTTCTTTAATGACGAAAGATTCCTTTCTCAAATCGGGCATGTGCTATGAGATACAGTTACCAATCACTCAGGAAAATTCTTGAGGGCGAATACGATGCGGGAAAACTTGAGAATTTTCTTCTGTCTCTTGGATTGAATCCGCATTTCTATCAAGCAGATAGCGACCATTATTTTGAACTTGAAGTTCCTGCCAACCGGGGAGACCTTTTGAGCATGGCAGGTCTGGCGCAGGCGCTCATGCCGTTTGGAGATTTTAAACTGAACCTTCCTGAAACGCGCGTGGTTGAAGATTCAACTCATCAATTTCCTGTTGAGATTTCGGCCCCCGATGACTGTTGTTTTTATGCCGGAAGGGTCGTGGAAAATGTTAGGGTTGGGCCGTCTCCCTGGTGGCTTCAGCAGGAAGTTGAGCGTGCAGGATTTCGCAGCATTAACAATGTTGTGGATGCCACAAACTATGTTTTCTGGATACTCGGTCAACCGCTTCATGCCTTTGACCTTGGCCTTCTTGCAGAGAAAATCGTGGTTCGCAGGGCAACTGCTGGTGAGACCATCACGACGCTTGACGGGGTGAAGCGGGCCCTATCAGACGAAGTGCTTGTCATAGCGGATGCTGAAAAGAGCGTGGCAATTGCCGGGATTATGGGCGGAGCAGATACTGAAGTAACGGCAGGGACAAGGAATCTATTTATTGAGAGTGCCTATTTTAATCCTGCGAGGGTGCGAAGGGCAAGCAAGGCACTCGGGTTGCTTACCGAAGCGTCTCAAAGGTTTGAAAAGCGCGCAGATTTTGGCGCAATTATTCCGGCGCTTGATTTTGTTTGTTCCATTCTCAAGCAACTGTGCAATGGTAGAATCGGGCCTGTCAGCAAGTGCGGCTGTCTTGAGTCAAAAGGAAAGGTGATAAATCTTGATATCGGTGAAGTTGGCTCGTATCTTGGATGTCCAGTTGATGGCGGATTTATTGTCAGCATCCTTAAACATATTGGTTGCAGGATAGCAAAACATGGCGATTCACTTAAGGTTGAGGTTCCGATTTCCCGTTATGACCTTGACCGCAAGGTGGATCTTATTGAAGAAGTAGCAAAATATTTCGGTTATGACGCAATTCCAGAAGCAATGCCCCGTGCAGTCATACTTCCGACGCCTTCAGATACGCGCTATGAAAGGATTGAACAGATGCGCGACTGCCTTGTAAATCTTGGATTTTCCGAGGTAGTCAACGCAGGTTTTCTTGGAGATGAGGAGATTGCGCCATTTAAGGATGAAGCCGTTGAGATTATCAACCCTCTGTCAAGGAACCTTGCATATCTGCGTCCATCAATGCTGCCTGATATGCTAAGGAATTTCAGGGATAATCTTGCTTTTAAGAATGAGCGACTTGCGTTTTTTGAAATCGGTTCAATTTTTCATCCGGGGTTCAAGGAAGAATTCATTGCATCGCTTGGCGTGATGAACAGGATGGACTTTTATGCTTTCAAGGGAAAAATTGAAACCTTCCTTGAGAAATCCGGCATTGACCAATTATCATGGAATCTGGGCAAGGGTCGTATTGGTATGTCATGTGTGGCGCGCGCGCAGGATGTTGAAATTGCGAAAATCGCGATGCCGGACAGCGATACCCTCAAACTGTACCGGCTTGAAGATGAAAAGGTGCTTGTTGCAGAAATTGCGCTTGATTACATACTGGAAAGGAATGTGCCGGTATCGGTTTACAGAAAACCTCCGAAGATTGCTCCTATCCGCAGAGACATTGCGCTGATTGTGCCAAAGACAGCTGTATGGAATGAAATAAGCACAGCAATACTTGATTTGCAGTTTCCTGTGGAGCGAATTTCTGTTTTTGATATCTATGAAGGAAAACACATCCCGGCAAATTGCACAGGAGTTGCTGTTTCAATCTTTTTTGCTAATGAACAGGGCACTTTAACCCGGCAGGACGTTGAGGTGTTCATAGGTGAAATTTTGAAAGCGCTTAAAGACCGATTCAATATTACATTGAGGCAGTGATGAGAAGATACCAGATTAGAATTCTGGGCAGGTCGTATGTAATCGCAACAAGAATGGATGAGAAGGATGTAAATGCCCTTGAAGCAAGGATTAACAAGGATCTTGCAGAGTTTCGCTCCAGAACCCCTGACGGCGACATTTTTGATATCTTCATAAACTGCATTTTCAATCTCTATGAGCAGACAGATGCGCTGGAAAAAGAACTGGCAGCCGAAAGGTCGTGTCGCGACCTCGTAAGGAAAAAACTCAAAAACCTTGAAGAATCAATAAAAGAGGAACTTGAAAAGTTGACAAACTCAAGCAGGGGATTTAGAATGTAACCAATGCGGGGTGGAGCAGTGGAAGCTCGCCGGGCCCATAACCCGGAGGTCGGCCGTTCAAATCGGTCCCCCGCAACTCTGGTTTAAGGGACAGAAACATTAATAGCCGTGGCTATCAGAGGCAAAGGGTGTTTTGTTTTGCTCTGAAAAATTATGATAGGAAAACAAAGGTTACTTGCGTTTGACATAGGGACTGCGCATATCCGGGTCATTGAACTGACTCCAGGGCGGCAAAGGCCTGTTATAACCTTTTATGAAGAGTTTGAGGCGCCGCCTTTCCCTTCAGAGCAGCGCGTCGGAATAATCAGGACTGAAGGACGGCAGTTCTTCAAGCAACTCCCATCCCGCAGGGCAGGAGTGTCTCTGCCTGGCCGTGGAATACTGGTGCGGGTTATCACGGTGCCAAAGGTGCCTCTTGGGAAACTGAAAGAAATCCTGAAATACGAAATCCAGCAGCAGATTCCATTTCCACTTGAAGTAGTTTCCTGGGCTTACCAGATTATAGCAGAGACAGAGAAGAATTTTCAGATATTGCTGTGCGCGGCCAAGCGAGACCTTGTCAATGAGTACCTTGCCCACCTTCTTCCATTCAATCTTGTTCTTGAGACCCTGGATACTGATTTCTTCGCGCTTTACAACATATACCGCTACTCGCCCGTTTATGATGTTGACACATGCCAGTTGCTGCTTGAAGTTGGGGCCCAGAGCGCCAATCTTATCATTAATCATCAGGACAAGGTTCTCATGCGCTCTTTAACCACATCAGGGGATAGCATTTCGCAGAACATTGCAGAAGCGCAGAAAATAGAGTTTCAGGAAGCAGAAAGAATCAAGAAAGAGCAGGGAACGCAACTGCCGCTTATTAGTTCCCTCCTTGAAACACTCAATACTGAACTGCAAAACTCAATTGACTACTGGCGTTTCACCTTGAAAGGCCCTGATATCGGTCAGATTATTATCAGCGGCGGTCTTACCAATATGATTGGATACAAAGAATTTCTGGAGCAGAAGACACGCGTTCCTGTCGTTCCGCTCAATCCATTTGATTGTTTTGATGTGCATCCTGACTATCAGGAAGCCCTTGCCAGTAAGGGGCCTGAACTGGTAACTGCCTGCGGGATTGCGCTGCGCAATTTGAAGATGAGTTATGTCAGCATTGAGATGATCCCGGTTGAAATTTTGAGAATGAGGGAGTTCAAGGAGAACCGGCCATATATTGCTCTCTCTGCCATAATGGCAATTCTATTATCACTTACCCCACTATATTTTCTGAAGCAGGAACAGATTGCCTATCGGAACTATCAGAAAGAACTTGAAACATCCCTTTCTCAGTATGAAAAGTTTAAGCCGGAGGTTGAAAAACTCCGTTCAGCCATAAACGAGATCAAATCAAAACTTGGCGTGGTGCAAAATCTCCTTGAAAAGAAATCCCTGTGGCTTGCGCGGATACTTGAGATTGGCAACACCCTTCCGAGCAGCCGTATCTATTTGAATAATATCTATCCTGGTGGTTCTGCACCTCCGCCAGCAGCGGTAGCAGTAGCGGCGCCTGCGGCACCAGCCGGTGCTCCAGCAGGGCATCCAGGTGCTCCGGCGGCACCTCCAGGGGCTCCAGCAGCACCTCCAGGGGCTCCAGCCGGTGCACCACCGATGCCGCCTGGCGCTCCTGGCACAACCCCTGGCGCTCCACCAGGTGCGGCTCCCGGTGCTCCAGGTGCGCCTCCGACTGCCGGAGCGCCGGCTCCTGGTGCGGTTCCTCCGGCGGGTCCAGCAGTTGCGCAGCCCGCGGCTGCGCAGCCGCCTTCAACGCTTCCTGAGAAGATAGAGGTTCTTACCCTTGATGGGGAGGTTGTTGCTGTTGATGTCCGCACCGCATTTTCCGACCTTAAACTTTTTGTCCAGCATCTCCAGAAGATAGAATATTTTTCTCAGGTAATCATTAACTCCTGCGAACTGGACAAGGAGAGCGGAAAACTTAAGTTTCTTTTAACTTTACAACTTAAATGAAGAAAATACTTAATCTGCTTAAGCGGAACCTTGTGTTTATTTTCATGGCGCTTGTACTTGGAATTATGGGATTCGGCTTCAATCTTATCCGCAAGACACAGCAAGATTTGAAAAAGATGGAGGACGAGATAAAAAAGAAATATGAAGAAGTTAAAAAGTATGAGACAACAAAAGAAGAAGCCCCTTCTCCTGCTCTTATTGACAAACTCAATACCGAAAGCGGACTGCTTGTTGCGCAGTTTAACTCGTTGCTTTCAAAATTTTCTACGACATACCCGAGAATTCCGGAATTCAAGGTTTTCCCCAATGTGGAGTACAAGGAATTTCTCCTTGAAATTGATGAACAACTTCACAAGAAAGCAAAGAAGAACAATGTAACAATTCCTACAACCTTCGGTTTTTCAGAGACAGGTTTTCCGAGCGCTGACCAGATTCCACTATTTTCGCTTCAGTTGACGGTTATCAAGAATATGCTTGACCTTCTCATTGACTCAGGGGTTAGTATTGTTAATTCCATTGTTCCTGGGACTCCTTCCACTGTTGCATTCTACAAGGTTCTTCCTCTTGATGTTTCACTGACAGGAAACAGCGTGGAAATTGTCAGATTTCTGAAGTATCTTAATAACCCATCATCCTTCTTTACACTTGAGAGTTTTGCAATAACAAAAGCCGGTACCGACTTATTCAGAGCAAACCTGAAAATCAATGCTGTTATGATTGAACGCGGGGGAAGCATCTGATGAAAAATCATTTTTCTTCCTGGAGAACCTGTAGCAGGAAAGAGCGGAAGAAACTGGTTCTTGAATTTATTGCAGAGCAACGGGCAAAAAACCTCCGTACAGCAAAATTTCATCTCCCGCTAAAAGCAAAGTCCATCCAGCAGAAACAAGCAAGGAGAGTTTCTCCATCAGTGAATAGAAAACCTTCATTATTTTTTAAATCCTTCCGCAGGGTAAACTGGTTCGCCTTTTTTACATCGGCATTTTCTGCCGGTGGGGAAGAAGAACCAGTTTTGCCACCCGACCGTAAAGATACCCGCCACCAACAGAAGAAGAAACTTCTTGATTTTGTGTGCAGAATCAGGGATAAGCGCGCAGCTGCGGTAGAGGCGAAGAAGCAGAAGCAGGCGGCAAAAGAGCAGGAGCGCGCGCTGTTGATGGAGGCAAAGAAAGAGGAAGAGGCAAGGCGTGCTATAGCGGCAGCAGCAGAAGAGGAAGAGAAGAGGAAGAAGAGAGAGGAATCAAGGAAGGCGAAAGAAGAGGCGAGGCGAGCAGCAATAGAGAAGAAAAGAATCAAGGAAGAAACCCCGGCTGTACCACCTGAGAGAAAGAAGGTAGAGGCAGCCGGGTTGACGCGTCAGGAGAAGAAAGAGCAACTGCTCAATTACATAAAAGTTTCAAGGGATAAGCGCGCAGCTGCGGTAGAGGCGAAGAAGCAGAAGCAGGCGGCAAAAGAGCAGGAGCGCGCGCTGT
>Ga0315298_1002602_pt1 | contig 30379 bp, 18 predicted proteins | sample WHS_1_MG_FD_203077 | JGI IMG/M metagenome (GOLD analysis project Ga0315298, IMG submission 203077) | Extremophilic microbial mat communities from Washburn Hot Springs, YNP, Wyoming, USA - WHS_1_MG | ecosystem: Environmental > Aquatic > Thermal springs > Hot (42-90C) | place: USA: Wyoming... | reverse complement strand
CGGAACACGTTGATGACCGCCGCGCGGCGCGGCCGGTCGGTGCGGTTTTCGTACGAGCCGTGCACCGTCATCGCATCATGAAAGCTGGCGTAGCCTTTCCGCAGCTCGACCGGCACCGGACGGAAGGCGGCCTTTTGCTCGGGCGTAAGCACCGATTGGATGGCATCCATGTTGCCGGCCAGCCCGGTGATGGGCAACAGGGGCCAGCGGTGACTGCCCGGCACATAGTGCACGCAGCCGTTATCGACCGTCGCGTCGTCCAGGGCGATCCAGCAGGTCAGATGGGCCATGGGGGTGGTGCGGGTCCAATACGAATAGTCTTGGTGCCACGCGACCACCCCGCCATGTCGCGGCGGCTTGCAGAATAGCTGATCGTGCCAGAAACGCACGGCACCGCCCAGCAATTGGCTGGCGGGCATCACAAAGGCCGGGTTCCACAACAGGTCGTGAAAACCGGGCGTAATGCGCCAGGCCCCCAAGGCATGGAAGAGCACCGTCTGGGGGTCGCTCGATTCGTTGGTGTGGAACTCGTAAAACAGCTCATGTCCGCGATGGTCAGGGTGGGCCAGGCCCTCCAACTCGCTCCGCAGCACTTCCACCTGCTCGTCGCTGAGCACGCGTACGCCGGCAAGGAAACCCTGCTGGCGGAACTGCTCGATCTGCTCGTCGCTCAAGCGGTATTGGTCCCACTGGGCGGCGGATGCGGGCCAGTGGAACAGGTTGCTCACCAAGTGGTGCATTGGGGCAAGGTCGGTGGCCATGGCACGAGGTCTCTGGGGTGGAAAACGGGTGGGAAAAAAACCGGAGAATTGTTCCCGGAGCCGGCGGGTGGGGCAAGCCGCAGGATGGCGTCGCCACGGCCGCACACTTGCGGTAGCATGAAGATATGGATTGCGCGGGAAAGCTTTTGGAGGCCACGGTGGCCCCGCCTGGGGCCGGGCGATTTCGGCCGGTCCAGGCCCTGGGCTGGGGGATGGCCTGTCTGTTGCTTGGGATTGCGGCGGCGGCCAGTGCCCTGGCCGTGCAACGCATCTTCGCCCCGCTGGGCTTGTTTCCTCTTTTGGCCGGGGTGGTGCTCGGCGGGTTGCTGGTGGTATTGATGCGGGCGGGACACGTTGGGCACCGGCCGACACTGGTAGTGGGAGCGGCGCTGGCGGTGGTGGCCACCGTCGTGGGCCAGCATTTCCTCAGTTATCGCCAAGCGGTGCGTGCCGCCAATGCGGGGCGGGGGCCGTGGGTGGCGGCCTTGTTTCCCGAGCACGTACCTCCCCAAAGTTTCGCCCAGTTCTTGCGGGAGGAGGCGCGGCATGGCCGGCCAGTGGGCCCCCTGACCGCCTCAGGCCTGTGGGCGTGGTTCACGTGGGCCCTCGATGCCCTGTTGTTGGCCACACCGGCCATGGTGTTGGTGGTGGTATCGGCCCGGCTGCCGTATTGCGACCGCTGCGGAAGCTGGTACCGCACGGTGCGGGCGGTGCGGCTGGAGCCGCGGCGCGCGGCCGAGTTGGCCTCGCTCGTGGGGCTGGCCCGCCCCCGGGGGCCCCATCGGTTGCGCGTGCGGATGATCGACTGCCCGGGGGGCTGCGGGCCGGTCGGCCTGGCCTGCGCCTGGTCCGATGCACCCCAGGCGGGCACGCCCGACCACCTGTGGCTGGATCGAGCGGGCTGGGCGCCGATCCAAGCCCTTCTCGACCGGCCGGCCGACGACGCCCCGTGGCCTGCGGCGGAGCCCGGCGGTAAAGATTGCCTTTCGCCACGCGATCGGTAGCAGCCATGGAGATCCTCGGTGTTGGCGTGGATATTACCGAGTGCCTGCGGATTGCGAAGATGATCGAGCGCCATGCCGATCTGTTCATCAACCGTGTCTATACGCCCGGCGAGATCGCTTATTGCCAGAGGCGCAAGCAGGCCACGCAGCATTTTGCCGGCCGGTGGGCCGCCAAAGAAGCCGTGCTCAAAGCCTTGGGCACGGGGTGGCGCCAGGGGATCAGTTGGCGGGATGTGGAGGTGTGCAACGAGGCGGGAGGCCGCCCCACGATCGTGCTTCACGGGGGTGCCAAACGGGCCGCCGAGCAGCTTGGGGCCGACCAGGTGCTCATCTCCATCTCGCACTGCCGCACCCACGCCACGGCCTATGCATTGGCGGTGCGCACGGCAGGAAATGCGCCGTCGCAGGCCGACGAATGATCCGATTTCCAGGTTCGGCCAGCGGGCACCGGGGACGAGCGCCGTCGGCCAGCGCGGAGCGCGGCCGTGCATGGGGCCGCCGCAGAGCGCGGCGATGCATCGCGACGGAGCCGGGTCCCGATGCCAGGCCCTTTCGAAAGATGGAGGTGTGCTGCGGATGAACGAACCGATCATCAGTGTTTCCGGGCTACGCGGCGTGGTGGGGGGCTCGCTTGCTCCGGATGTGGCGATGCGGTATGTGGCGGCGTTTTCGGTAGTGGCGCCTGCCGGGGCGATCGTGGTGGCGCGCGATAGCCGGCCGTCGGGCCGAATGCTGGCCTCCGCAGTCCATGCCACGCTGTGCGCTTTGGGCCGGCCTGCCCTGGACGCGGGTGTGGCGCCGACGCCCACCGTGGGCGTGCTGGTCCGCCGGCTGGGGGCGGCCGGCGGCATTCAGATCTCGGCCAGCCACAACCCGCCGGAGTACAACGGGCTGAAACTCTTCGGGCCTCAAGGCCGGCTGCTGACGGCGGCCGAAGGAGAGCAGGTGCTGGCCCAGTATCGCCAGAGCGGGCCGGCCTGGGTGCCTTACGATCGCCTCGGGGGATGGCAGGAGATCGAAGACCCGCTGGGCCCGCACCTCGATGCCGTGCTCTCGGTGGTGGACGCGGGGCTGATCCGGTCACGGCATTTCCACGTAGTGCTGGATGCCAACCACGGCGCCGGCGGTGCCTTGGGTCGGCGGCTGCTGGAGGCGTTGGGCTGCCGGGTAATGCTTTTGGGTGAAGCGGCCGATGGGCAATTCGAGCATCCGCCGGAGCCCACGGCCGAGAACCTGGCCGGCGTCGGCGCTGCCGTGGCGTCGGCCGCTGCCGACGTGGGCTTCTGCCTGGACCCGGATGCCGACCGGCTGGCGGTGATCGACGAGGCCGGCCGGTATGTGGGCGAAGAGTACACGCTGGCCTTGTGCGTGGCGCACGTGCTGGCCGACCGCCGTGGACCGGTGGTCACCAATTGCTCGTCCAGCCGGATGACCGCGGACCTTGCCCGGCGATTCGGCGTGCCGCTGGTGCGTTCGGCGGTGGGAGAGGCCAATGTGGTTTCGGCCATGGTGCAATGCGGGGCGGTATTTGGAGGTGAGGGCAACGGCGGGCCCATCGACCCCCGGGTGGGTCTGGTCCGCGACAGTTTTGTGGGCATGGCCCATATCCTGGCGGCCATGGCCCGGCGCGGACTCCCGGTGAGCCGGCTGGTCGAGGAATTGCCGCGCTACGAGATCGTCAAGACGAAGATGACGCTACCGCGTCACCGCGTGCCGGCAGCGCTGGACGCCCTGGAGGCGCATTTCTCCGGCGCGCGGGCCGATCGGCTCGATGGGCTGCGGCTGGACTGGCCCGATCGCTGGCTGCTGGTGCGGCCAAGCAACACCGAACCGATCGTGCGGGCCGTGGCCGAAGCGAAGACCCGCCACCAGGCCCAGGAGCTTTGCGATCAGGCGGCGCAAGTGATCGCGGCGTTGGGCTGAGGCCCTCGCGGCGCGTTTTATCGGCTCGACCCCGCAGGCGGAGTTTCGCACGGCACCACGCGCCCGGCACGAATGGTTCCCAACATCACCGGCCGCGTGTTGCTGCCCAGCTTGTCCCAGCAGACCGTGCCGCAGGCCCCTTGCCAGGGCGAAAGGGCCCACAAGGCGTCGCCGATGCGTGCGCGATTCAGTCCTTCGCGGCGTACGGCCGCTGCCAGCAACTGCACAGCGTCGTACGTGGCGGCGGCCAAATAGTCGGGCTCATAGCCGTACCGCCGGCGAAAACGAGCGGCGAAGCCCTCGGGGCCCTCGGCACCGGGAAAGTACAACAGCGGAAACACGGCATCGCGGGCATCCTCGGCGGCCTTTTGGAGGAAGGCTCGCCGGCCGAACGCGGCGGTGCCGAAAATCGCGCCCCGGTAGCCGGCGCGGCGCAAGGCAGCGACCATCGCGGCGCTGGCCGTGGGCCCGCCGGCAACCAGCACGCCGGCCACATCGGCCTGGGCGATTTTCGCTGCGGCTTCAGCCATCGTCTCGCGCGAACATACGTATTGGCGCGCCACCTGGAATCGGGCCCGCGTGGCCGACCGCCGAAACTCCAGCACAAACTGCCTGGCGTCGTGGTCCTCGGCCAAGAGGATCGCCAGCGCCCCGCTGCCCAGGCGCGCCGCCAGGTGTTCCACTAAAACCGGCGCCTGGAGATGATCGCCCGGCAAAAGCGAGAACATCCAAGGGACGTTGGCCAGGTTGGCTGTGCGATCGGTGCTTCCCGGGCTCACCAGCGGCAGGCGGGCCTTGGCGGCGACCTGCTCGGCCAGGTGCGTGGTGGCCCCGTCCGGGCCGCCAATCACCGCCCACACGTCGTGCCCATACACCATGCGGGCTACCTGGCTTGCGCCGTCTTTCCAGGGCTGATCGGACCAGCCGGGGAGCAGCCGGAAAGGCTTGCCCTGGTAGCCCCCCTGGCGATTGAGGTTTTCGAGGGCCAATTGGGCGGCCCGCCAAGCGTCGCCCAGTTCCGGGTCGTCGGCCCCCGGGCCGAAATACCCGAAGAGGACTTCCGTGATATGGGCCGGCTCGGGCACCTCGCGTCCCGGCCCGGCATACTCGGTCTGACGCTGGCGGGCATCGAAGAAGGGTTTTGCGGCTGGACGGTCGGGCGAAGCGGCTCCAAGCAGGGCCACCCCCGCCGCCAGCCCGCCGGCCACGAGGACCCACGCGCCGAGGCGAAGCGGTCGGGTCATCGCTGCGTGATCGCCTCGCCGCGGTCGCCGGGTGCCCGTTGCGGACCCCGCGGGATTTGCAGGTCTTCGCGCGAGTAATACCGCCAGCGCCCGTTCTCGTACCGGGCCAGGTAAACCTCGCCGATGTCGTCCAGTACGGCGCTGAACTGGATGTCGCCCGTCACACCGGGCCAGGGCTTGGTGCGATACGCCAGCACATCGCGGATGCGGGCCCGGTTGAGCCCCGCCACCTGAATCGCCCAAATGAGCATATTCATGCCGTCGTAGGCGTGGGCGGCGTAAGTCTCGGCCTCGGTGCCGAAGCGCTTGCGGTAAGCGGCTCGGAAAGCATCGAGCTTGGGATCCTTGCGGTCGGGGTTCCAAGGGTAGGCGCAGACCACCCCTTCGGCATTCTTGCCGGCCAGCTTCACGAATTCCTCCGAGCAGCAGCGGTCGCAGGCGAAGAAGGGCTGGTTCATGCCCATGGCCCGCATCTGGTTGAGGATCTTCGCCCCGTGGTCGGCATCGCCCCAATGGACGACGGCTTCCGGGTTGGAAGCCTTGATCCGCTGCAGTTGCACCGTGAAATCGTCCTGGGTGAGGTGATACGCCATCTCCACCGGCACCGGGTTCTGCATGCGCCGGCTGGCATCGCGGATCTCGCGCACGCCGAACCGGCCATAGCGGTTGCTGGCCCGGATGATGGCTACCCGCTTGTACTTGAGTTTGCGGTAGAGGTAGTCGGCCAAGAGGTAGCATTGCTGCCGGTCGTCGCCGATGCAGCGGAACACCCAGGGGATGTTGGTCTCGATGAACGTGGGGTCGGTATCGCCGCTGTTCATCATGGGGATTTCGATCTTCAGGCCCACGCGGATGGCGATGTGGCTGTTGGCGCCGTCGATGGTGCCCAGGATTGCCCACACCTCGTCCTTGTAGGCCAAGTCGATGATCACGTTGCCCGACGATCCCCACAGACCGTTGTCGTTCTTGACCACCAACTCGAAGGGAATCTTGCGGCGGAGGTAGCCGCCGCGGGCATTGGCCTCCTCGATGGCCAGTTGGCAGCCTTGCAGCATGGGTATGCCCAGCCATTCCTCGTGGCTCTTGCCGCCAGTGGCCACCGAGACCGTGGGTTCGATCGGCCCGATGAACCCGATCTTGACCGTCTTCAGGTCTTTGGGCTCGGGGATGGCGCGCCCAGGACCCGTGTATTCCATTTGCACCAGGAAATGCCGCTTGTGCGGCTGGACGTGGCGGAAGGGCTCCAGGTCGCGGGGCGTGTGGGCGTAATTCTCGTCGGTCTTCAAAGGAAGATTCGGGGTGCCATAGGCCCCCGCCTTGTAGCTTTCTTCGAGGATCTTCAGCGTTTCCTCGTCCACCTCGAAGGGCGGTTTCCAGTCGGGCGGCAAGGTACCCGAGCCAGGGGTATCGGCCCGGGCTGCCGCACCACCCAGCACCAGCAAAATGATAAAGACGTATCGCATAGGCCACCTCGGAATCGAAAAGCCAAACATGCCGAATGCCCAGGTCATATGGACGGGGTGGGTCGGTCGGGATAGTTCAGTGGGTTACCGCGGCCGTGGCGGCCGGGGCCGGTTTGGCCTTGGAAAGCCATGCGGGGTTTTCTTTCAGCCCCGGGTAGTAATCGGTGCCGATGCCCCAGCCCAGGCCTTTGGACGTGCCCACCCAGATATCGTTCCCATCCACGTCGATGGCGATGGTGAAGTTATGGGGCGTTCCTTTCTCCATGTCCACGGTGTACAGGTGCTTGCCGGCCTGATAGACCTTGGCCACCCCGCGCAGGGTCTTGGGGTCGCGGGTGTAAGCCACCACGCTTTCGCTGGGGAAGTCGGCCACCACGCCCAGCCCTTTGTCGTGGGCGAAGTAGCACTCGTTGGCGCTGCGGGCCTTGACGTTGTTGGTGAAGTCGCTGGGCAGGCCCGTCTCGTGGGCGTAAAAGCCTCGCCAGTGCCGGCCGTCGTACCGGCACGTGCCGAAGTAGGTGGAGATCCACAGGGCGCCGTCCACCGGGCTTGCCCCGGTAACAATCACGTGGATGATGCCGTCGTCGCGATAGAGGTCGATCTCCATCTCGCCGTCCGGATCCAGGTATTCCTTCCACCTTCCGGTGGCTACGTCGTATTCCAGGCAGCCGCTGCCCCAGACGGCCAGATACACCTTACCCTTGTGGTAGGACACGCCGTAATTCCAGATTTCCTCCATGGGGGCGTTCTTCTCGGTGAAGATGGTCCACTGGCCGGTTTTGGTGTTATAGCGGCTGGCGCCGGCGGTCGTAGCGGCCCAGACGTTGTCGTTCTCGATGGCCACCCCGTAAACCACGTCGTTCACCAGGCCACTGTTGAGCTGATGGAAGTGGTCGAAGCGGCCCCCGCTGAAGCGGGCCAGCCCTCCGCCGAACAGCCCCAACCACACGTCGCCCGTCTTGGGATCCACGTCGATGGCCGTAACCACTTTCCAAGGCAGGCCGTCGTCGTCGGCCACGCCGTCGCGGTTCTCGTCCTTGAACCGCCAGGTACGTATCTCGCCCGTCCGTTTGTCGAACAGGGCAAGACCGTCCTCGGTGCCGATCCACACCCGCGGCCCGTCGGCTTTGACGGCAAAGATGTGGTCGTTGGGAAGCCCATCGGCGGTGGTGATGTGCTTCCACTGAGTGTACACGTAGGGCAGCCCTCTGGGCTGGGGGCTGGCGGGCGGCCGGGCCGGCTCGGCCGACCAAGCGGCTGGCGGCCCCGCCCACAACAGCAACGTCAGGATGACTCCGGCAGGTCTCATAGAACGTCCTCCACTGAAAAGACTGGCTCCCTTCTCCCCTTGGGGCAGAAGGGCCGGGAGTAAGCAAACCATTTACAGGGTCTTGAGGTACTCGATCAGATCGTTCAACTGGTCCTTGGTCATGTCGTTGGTTACCCCGTGCTTATCGTAGGGGTTGAAGCGGGTCCAGATCTCCTCCAGCGTATTGGCCATCCCGTTGTGCAGGTAGGGGGCCGAGTCGTAGATGTTGTTGAGGTGCGGCACATCGAACTCGCTGAGCTTATCCAGATAGTACTTCGTGCCCACGTCGTGCCGCCGCCGGTCGGTGTATAGGGGCGGGAAATGGCAGGTGGTGCACCGCTGCTCGACCGGGATTTCCCGGCCGTCGTTGGTCCGCGTCCGTTCGAACATCTGTTTGCCGCGCCGCTGGGCGTCGGTGAGTTCAGCCCCTAGGGGGCGGTAGCGGTTGGGCGGCCGGGGAATGGTCGTGACATAGTAATCCAGGGCCGAAAGTTCCTCGGGCGTAAACGGCGCCAAACGCGTGAAATACACCGACAGCCGCGCCCCGCACTGCCGCGACAGGCTGGGGTTGGTGCCGGCCCACTTGAACGGGGCGGTGTCGAGAATGCCTCGCAGCGTGCGGTTATCCACCGGATCGTTGCCGATGCCGTCGGCCTCGATGTCGTAGGTCAGTCCATCCACGTGGCCGTCGGGGTGGCACGAATGGCACGAAAACTGCCGGCGGAACGTGATCTTCGCGCTATTGAACAAACGCTCGCCAAAGCGGGCCTTGGTGATTTCCTTCGGGCCGCCCAGATCGATCGGCTCCAGGGGCTGAAAAGTCGTCAGATCGATCACCGCCAGCGAGTCGTCCAGCGTGTTGGCCACAAAAGCGGTTTTGCCGTCGGGGCCGATCACGATGCCTCGCGGGCTATGGCGCGTGGGAATATGGGCCACCACGAACTCGGTGGCTTTGCCCATGTGGTTGGGGATCACCCGCTGGCGCTGGTCGGGCGTGGCTCGCTCGAGAATGGCCAAAAGCTTGGCCAGATCCACCACCGCCACGCGGTCGGTACTGGAGCTGGTTACCAGGGCGAACCGGCCGTCCGGGGTGCATACCACGTCGGCGGGGTCGGGGAAGGATATGCCCGGCTCGTCCAAAAGCACTTGGTCCACCCGCCCATCGGCCCACAGGATGCCCAGGCCATTGGTAATCGTCCAACCCTGCATCAGGCGGGTCATCGGCACCAAGTTCTTGGTCCGCAGCAAGGTAAACAGGGCGAACTTGCCGCTGGGATGCCAGGCAACGCCCTGAAGCAAGTTCGTATGGGGGGCGACGATCCGCTGGTCGACCACCGCGCGGCCGGTATCGATGATCGTCAGTTCCGACATCGAGGGAGTGCGGAACGGCACAAAACGCGACAAGGCGTTGGTGACGACAATCCGCGAGCCATCGGGGCTCATATCCAGCGACCAGGGGCTGCGGCTGGCCGCCAACATCTTGACCGGTTGCAGCGTGCTGGCATCGATTACCGAGATGTTGTCGGAGGCCGTATTGAGCACATACAGGTTCTTGCCGGCGCGGTCCACCAGCACTCCGTGGGGCTCATCGCCCACGGGGATGGTGGCCACCGCCTGGCGCGCGAGGGTGTCGATGACCGAGACCGTGTCGTCCAGCCGATTGGAGACAAACGCCCGCCGCCCATCCGGCGTGAAGCCTACATCCTGCGGCTGGCCGCCGACGGGTATTTCGGCCACCTTCTGCCGCGAGACCAGATCGATCACGATCACGGTGTGCGCCGACTCGCAGGTAACATACAACTCCTTGCCGCCCGGCCGGACCGCCAGGTTGAGGGGATTTTTGTAGCGGACCTCCTCGGCCGGCGGCGGGATCTTCGTAGGGTGGGCGATGGTAGCCAGGGCCACGGTATAGTCGAACGGCTTGCCGTGGGCGTTGGCGTGGCAGGCCAAGCAGGTGTCCTTGGTCACGGGGCGGAGGCCGGCTTTACTGGCCAGGTTCTTATCCTTCATCACACTCTCGGTGGCGTATTGACTCCCCGGGCCATGGCACGCCTCGCACCCCACGCCTTCCTGGGGAGTGAAGGATTCGAGCACGCCGCCGGCCGGATCGCGATGGGCCGTGCTGTGACAGGCCAAACAAGCGGGGCTGGTGCGGGGATCGCCGCTGACGCCCATTTCGGCGGCGATCCGCCACCCTTCCGGCGTGCTGAGGCTGGCATAGGCGTCGGCGTGCTTGCTGGCCCGCCATCGGCTGTACTGGAAGCCATGTTCGCGTCCCGCGTGGCATGCCCCGCAAGCCAGCGCGCCGGTGTACTTGGGCAGGGGCGAAGCCTGAACGTCGCCGTTATTCGTGCCAGGGCTGCCGTTATTCGTCCCGGGGCTGCTGGCCAGGCTCGCATAGCCGGGGGCGGCCGAGGTGGCTCCGGCCGACGCGCCCGGCGGGGGAATTTCCAGCTTCTCGTACTTCCATACCTTGGGCGTGGGGTGCGCGATTTTTTGCAGCGCCTGCTCGATGTCGATGGGCGGACGCTTGAGAACCGCCGTGTGCGAACCTTTCTCCAAATGGCACATCTGGCACGTGTCGGCCGAGGGGATCATAAGCCCCTTGCTCATGGCCAGCTTGCGGTTCATCATCACCCGAGCATCGGCGTATTCGCTGCCCGGGCCGTGGCACTTCTCGCACTGCACGCCGTCTTTGAGCGAAAAGGTATCATCGCGCTGCCAGTCTTCGGCATCGGCGGCGGTGGCGTGGCAGCCCAGGCACATGGGCGACTGTTGCGGTTCGGTGGGGATGCCGCTCCGCCGGGCGATCTCCTTGGCCTCGGGAGTGGCCAGGCTGGTGTATGCCTTGGCGTGCCGGGTGCGCATCCAGATGCTGAACTGGTCGCCCATCGACTTGCCGTCGTGGCACTGGCCGCACACCCGCGCCCCCACGTAGATGGGCTGCCGCGGTTGCGCTGAAACCGGGCCAACAAGCACGCACCCCGCAAGTATCCCTGCCACCACGCCCCACACCGGCGCGTATTTTTTGGGAGACCGGCAACCCGACATTCCGGCTAAGCAAATCCGCACCATAGCGATGCCTCCTGAGCGGAACTACTTATTCGGCTGGACAATGGTAAGGAGCCGATTGGCGGGCACATCGGCCAGCACGGTTTTCGTGCCGTCGGGCCAGCGGACTTCCACGCGATCGGCCTTTTTGGCCTGGCCGAGGCCAAAATACAGCCGTGGATCCCCCTGCGACAGATAGCAGCGCGTGGGGCAGTTATCCATGATCTGCACCATGGAGCCAGCCGCCACGGTTACCCGGGCGCCCAGGGCGTCGCGCTTGCCGCCCACAGTCATCGGCCGGACCGCGAGCCAGTGATTGCGGTTGCCGCCGTCGTTGCGGAGCACTTTGGGGGCGGCGTTGAGGTTGATGACGATCAAGTCCAAATCGCCATCGTTGTCCAAATCGGCGAAGGCAGCTCCCCGGGCGACGTACTTGGCGCGGAAATAATCTCCCGACTGCGCCGCCACGTCGATGAACCTCCCCTGGCCGTCGTTCCGCACCAGCACGGGGTCCTCGGGGTATTCGTTGTGCGCATTGCCGTTGGCGATGAATAGATCCGCCGAGCCGTCGTTATCGTAATCCAGGAAGATGCCGCCCCAGCCCGTGTACTGGCCGCAGATCACCGCCAGGCCCGTGGCGGTGGTCCGATCCTCGAAGTGGTCGTGGCGATTCATCAACAGGCAGCCGTAGTCCATATCGGGGATGTACAAATCGAGCCAGCCGTCGTGGTCCACATCGGCGAAGGTGGGTCCCATCGACGACACCCCCTGGCCGGATTCCCCGAACGCCGCCTCCCGCTCCAGCCCCTCTTCCTTGAACTTGCCGCCGCCTGTGTTGTGGAACAGATCGTTGGGCATCGCATCGTTGGTCACGTAGATGTCGGGCAATCCGTCGTTATCGAAATCCAGCACGGTAACGCCCATGCCCCGGCCCTCCGGGTTGTAAACCCCCGCCTCCTTGGTCACGTCGGTGAAGGTGCCATTGCCGTTGTTGCGGTACAAGGCGTCGGGCTGGCCCGGATAGCTGAGCGGCCCCGGATAATTCTGGGCCGCATAATACGCCCGGAACACACCCTTGTCGTACTCCAGGTAATTGACCACATACACGTCCAAAAGACCGTCGCCATCGTAATCGAACCAGACGGCCTGGAGGCTCCAGCGAGGGTCGGCCAAGCCGGACTTCTCCGAAATCTCGGTGAACGTGCCGTCCCCGTTGTTGAGGAACAATTCGTTCGGGCCGTAGTTCAGCACGTACAAATCCACAAAGCCATCGTTGTTGACGTCTGCCGCCGAGGCCCCGCAACTGAACTGGTGGCCCCCCACCCCCGCGCGCTCGGTCACGTCGGTAAACGTGCCGTCGTGATTGTTGCGGTACAGGCGGTTGGAGAGCTTGCCGCGGAGTTGCCGGCCGTAGTTGTCGCTCACATCCGGGTGCCACCGCCCGGTGACGAAATACAGGTCCATCCAGCCATCGTTGTCAAAATCGAAGACCAGCACGCCCGCGCCGGTCCCCTCCACAATGTTGCTGAGCTTGAAATCGCCGATACTGTGTTTGAAGCGGATGCCCGCCTTTTCGGTGATGTCGGTGAAGACGGGCAAGGCCGGCTCGGCGGCCTGAAGGGGCCCGGCAGCCAGAAGCGTAAAGACGACGGTTAAAGCAAGACGAGGCATGATTCCCCCTTTTGGCCATCTTGGGTCGGCGGCCGGGCAGGCTGGCCACCAACAGGCCGTTGCGCGACCACGTTTCGCATTGAATCAAACTACTTCCCAGGGCTTTCGAAAACCGCCCCCAGATCGATCCACTCGACAAACATACGCCGCTCGGACTCGGAAAGGGGTTCCAGCCGCCCCGGATCGATGGGCTTGGCCTGCCGCTGGCCCCACGCCCCGTCCCAGGGGCGAGAGGTATTGCGGCCGAACATGTGCCATACCAGGGGGCTGGTTCGGGCCCGGCCTGGGTGGACGTACCGGCCCCATGGGGTGCCTTCCCCGCCCGCAGGGTCGGGGCCCAAAAGCACCTCGTACAGCCGCCGCGCCGCATCGGGGGCTACTTCGCCCGACGGCAAACGCGCCAACTCCAGACGCGGTGGGCTCCCCGCGGCGTCATGGCAACCGGCACACTTGGCCGCGATGATCGGCACCAAATCGCGACGGAAGTCCACCGCGCGGCGGCTGGCGACGGGCGGCGTTACCGGGACCGCATCCTTGCGCAAAGCCTCGGGCACGTAGTTCTCGGGGCTAAGTTCCGGATCCTCATGGCAGCCGATGCACCCTTGCGCCTGGTGGCTGCGAGCCCAGATCCACCCACAGCGTCGCACAGCCAGGCCGTTGTCGTCAAGCAGTTGGAGTTCAAGCGGTGTGTTGGCCGGCACCTCCAGCGTAAAAGAGCCATCTTTTTCGATGGGCACCTCGCCGAGAATCCGCCGCAGCGCAAGCGGGGGCTCCAGCGCCGGAGGGCCTGGCGAGCCAGAGCCGGAACCGTGCTCTGCCTGCCCGGTTCCAGCCGAACTTTCGCCGGCCGGCGCCAGCCGGCGGGGCAGTCCTTCGACCACCCGCAGCCGCCGGGCCGCAGCCGGACCAAATCCTTGCCGGGCCGAAAGGTCTGACTCGAACACGTTCAGACAGTACAGCTTGGCGTGCGGATCCTGCTCGCTGACCACGCTGGACCGGCCGTCCGGCTCCTCGCGACTATAGACCGCTTTGGCATGGAAATCGTGAAAGCCCGGGTCGTCCAGCACCGGCTCCAGGCGCCTGCGTGCCAGATCGAAACGGTACAACCCGTGGGTCCGGCTGCCATCCCTCGGCCGCCAAGCTACAAGCAAGCTGCCATCGGGCAAAGGCGCAGGGCTGTGGAACAGCCCATCGGCCTCGGTGGTCAATGGCCGGTAGGTTTTCCAAGGCCGCCGGATTTCCACAGCAGCCAGCGTGCCTGCGCCATCCCACAACGGCCGGTCGCTTTCCACGAAAACCGCCAGCCCGCCGGTGGTGCAGGGCATGTGCTGGATTCGCCGGCCCACGTCAGGCACGTAGGCTGCGTAATCCGATCCGTCGGTGTTGACCCCGAAGATGCGAATCCGCCCCCACAAGCCGTGCTCCAGCGTGGCCCGCTGCCAACTGGCATACAGCAGCCGGCCATCCCACATGATCACCGGGTCGTAGTCGCTCGAGAGGTTGTACGTCAACCGTTTCACCTCGCTGCCATCCAGCCGGCAGGAGTACAGGGCGGTAGCCGGCCCGGGTGCGGCCTCGTTCAGCCAGCCATGCCTCGTGCCCACGAACGTGATTTGATACCAAGGCTCTGTGGCGGTAATGACATACTGGGTGGACTGATAGCCCGGGCAACGGCAGTCGCCCATTGCGCGGGTGATCTGCCGCACGGCCGAACCGTCGATGGCCATTTCGTAGATGTTCCACTGGTCGGTGGCGGTTCGTTTTGCGGCGAACAGAAACCGTTTGCCGTCGAAAGAAACGTCGGGCTCGGCCGCGCTATGGAAACCAGCAGTAAGCACCTGCGCGGTGCCGTTGGGGTCAAGGCGGACGATGCGCGCCCCATCGCCATACGCGAAACGGAGCAGCCCAGCGCCGGGCCGGAAGGCTTGCTCTCCGGACGAACCCACCGGAAGTTGGGTTACGAGCACAGCGTGTCGCAGCTCGGCCGGCCTGGGAGCGATTTCTATCCCCTGGGCGACCCCGACCGCCACGAAGGCCGTATAGAGAAGGAGCCCGGCTCGGCCCCAGCAAACGCGACCCCAGGGCTCGCTACCACCCCCCGCGGACATGATTTCACCTGAAAATGGCAAATGAAGGATGATAAAAACCCAATCGCAGTGACGTTTGTTGTACGTTGCGGAAGAATGATTGGTTCGTCGCGCCCATTTTACGAAAGCGCTGGCAGGCAGGTTCGCGCGCATTGCCCGAGCCGAACCCAGACTTCAGAATAGACCTAGGTCATTTTAACGCGGCGTTGCGACCTCGGCAACAAGGGGGATTCGAGTGAACCTCACGAAGCAGATCCTCACCAAGCAGATGGCGTGGCGGAGCCAGCAGGCCTGCGATGAACGTAAGCCCCTGGCCCCGGGTGGATTTTATTTTTTGTCAACGCTAGCTGGCATTTTTCTAACAGGAGCAATGCTAAGCGGCTGCGGGAAGGGCCCAGACGCCAGCCAGCCGCCTGGGATCGCGCCTGGGCCTGGCCCTGCTGCTGCGGCGTCGCGTCCCCCGGTTGCCTCGGCTGGCGCCGAACCCAAAACCGTGGACCCCCAGGTGGCCGCCAAGGTGCTGGCCCAATTCAACCGCGGGGCCGCGCTATTGGAGCAGTACGTTTACGACAAAGCGGCCGAAGCTTTCGAGGCGGTGCTGGCCGAGGTCCCCGGCTGGACCGCCGCACAGTTCAACTTGGCCTTGGCTTACTTCAACATGGAGGGCAAGGGGGGGTCGCTGGACAAGGCTCGCACCCTCTGCGAACAGATTTTGGCCAGTCATCCGGATCACCCTTGGGCCAATTTTCTTTTGGGAATGTACTATCAGCACCTGGGCAAGGCCGATCAGGCCGCCCACTATTATGGCAAGGTGCGACAGGCCGACCCCCACGACGTGTACGTAAGCTACAAGTACGCCGAGGCTCTGTCCAACCTGGGCCGAAACGACGAAGCCATCACCCTGCTGGAGAAGGTGGTGGAGCGTGATCCGGGGTTCGCTTCCAGCCATTACCGCCTGTTTCAGCTCTACCAGCGGTCCAAACAGCGGGACAAGGCCTTGCCGGTGCTGGAACGCTTCAAGCAACTGAACGACGCCGAGCTGGACGGCAAGCACTTTACGGTGGGCAACCAGTATGCCTCGGCGGGCAAATACTACCGGGCGCTGGGGCCGGAGGGGCTCCCCCTGCCCAAGCCCCCGGCGGCTGGGCCCCGAATCGTCTTCTCGCCGCAGGTCGAAACTCTGCCTGTATCGTTGAAAGGCTGGAAGTGGCCGCACGGCACCGTCGGCCTGCCGGGTGTGGCCGTAGGCGACCTCAACGGTGATGGCCATCTGGACCTCGTGCTGTGCGGCTGCGGCGAGCAAGGGACCGCGATGGTGCTGTCCGGCGACGGTCAAGGGCACTTCGCCCTGGGCCAGAGCGTGGCCGACCAGGCCACTGCCCCCTCTCTTGGCGACGTGGATAACGATGGCGACCTGGACCTGTGGCTTGGCCGGGCCGGCGAAGACCAACTGTGGCTCAACGACGGCAAGGGGCATTTCACGCAGACCAAACTGCCCGCGGAGAAAGCCGCTGGGCAACTGACCACCTCGGCCAGACTCTTGGATCTGGACAGCGACGGCGATCTGGACTTGCTGGCGCTGCGGACGTCGGCCGGCTCGATTCCGCTCAAGCCGGACGCGGCGCCCTCGCCCACCGTACTTTACAACAACAACCGCGATGGCACCTACACCGAGGCGGCCGGCAAGTGGGGCATTGCCTTGCCGCAACTGGCCCTGGCCGCCGTGGTGTACGAAGATTTCGACGCGGACCGCGACCTGGACTTGGTGCTTTTCCCGGCCGGAAAACCCCCGGTGGCATGGGTCAACGACCGGGTAGAACGATTCCATCTGCTGGAAGGCGGTGCGGTGGGGCTGGCGGTTTCTGCGGCCGTGGGGGCCACCACCAGCGATTTCAATAAGGATGGGCTGCCGGACCTGGTGGTGCTCGACGGCAAAGAGGTGCGGTTGTTTCTGAATCGCGGCCGGTGGCGGTTCGAAATGGACCAAGACTTTGCCGCCCGATTCGGCAGCCTTGGGGGGACCTCGGCCCAGTTTGCGGATTTTGACAATGACGGCGATCTGGACCTGGTGATAGCCGATGCCCGCCGCCGTGACGGGACGCGCGGGCCGGTGCTCTTGCTCAACCAATGGCCACAGCCCACATTTGCCGATGCGGCGGCGGAGGACCCCGGCAACCTCCTTCCCGCCTTGAAGACCGAGGGCGATGCCGTGTGCGTGGCCGCCGATTTCAACGCCGACGGCCGGTGCGACCTGCTGTTGGCCGAAATGGGCCAGTCGCCCAAACTGATTAGGAACGCTACCCAGGCCGGCCAGTGGCTGGCGTTGGAACTCCGCGGCACGGAAGAGTGGGGCAAGAAGAGCCGCTCCAACGCCTCGGCCATCGGAGCTCGGGTCGAAGTGCAGTCGGGCACCTTGTGGCAGCGGTATTTCGTAGGCGCCGTTTCGGGGGCGACGGCCATGCCGCCCCTGCGCCTGCACATCGGTCTGGGGGCCAACACCGCAGCGCAATGGCTTCGCATCATCTGGCCCGACGCAGTGCTCCAAGCCGAATTGGATATGGCCGCGGGCCGCTTGCACCGCATCACCGAGATCGAGCGCAAACCCTCCTCCTGCCCCCACGTGTTCGCTTGGACGGGCAGCCGGTTCGAGTTCGTCTGCGACTTTGGCGGCAAAGGCGGCCTGGGGTACCTGGTGGCGCCCGGCGTGTTTGCGACCCCGGATCCCACTGAATACGTCCCCTTGCCGCCCTTGGAGCCCAAAGACGGGTACTACGTGCTCCAGGTGGTCGAGCCGCTGGAAGAAGTCGTGTATCTGGATGAGGTGAAGCTGCTGGCGGTGGATCATCCCGAGGGGACCGAGGTGTACCCCAACGAAATGATGGCCGTAAGCGTCCCGCCGCCAAAGTTCGAGGTCTTCGGCGTGCAAAAGCGGATCGAGCCGCTGCGGGCGGTGGATCATTTGGGCCGCGAGGTAAGCGAGGCGCTTCGCCGGGTGGACCGGCAGTATGCGGGGGCCACTCGGCCCGATCCCCGCTTCCCCGGCTTCGCCGACCCACACGCCGTGGAACTGGACTTCGGCCCGCAGCTTGCCGCCCTCCCCGCCGGCTGCCGCGTGGTGCTGTTTTTGAACGGCTGGGTGGAGTACGGCTATTCGTCGAGCAACTACGCCGCCGCCCAGGCCGGCCTGCGCCTCAAAGCCCCCAGCCTGGCCGTTTGGCGCAACGGCCAGTGGGTAGAGCTCTTCCACGAGGTGGGCTACCCCGCCGGCCTGCGACACGGCATGACCCTCGATCTGACCGGAAAACTCCGCCCCGGCGACAGTCGCTTGCGGATATGGAGCAACATGGAACTCTACTGGGACCAGATCTTCCTGGCCGCGGTCTCCCCCGCGCCGGTCGGGCCTGAGGTGGCGGCGGCCGAGGCCGACCTCCATTTTCTGGGCTATCCGCGGGAGTATTCGCCCGATGGACGCCAGCCCAACCTCTATGACTACTCCAACGTCGATCGCTTCGTACCGTGGAAGGTCATGCCGGGCTACTACACGCGGTATGGGCAAGTGGCCGAACTGGTGGCCGAGGCCGACGACTGCTTCGTCATCATGGGCCCCGGGGAGGAGGTAACGCTGCGATTTCCGGCGGCCGCCTTTGGACCCGTACCGCCCCGACACCGCCGCTCGTTTTTGCTGAAGACCGACAGTTTTTGCAAGGACATGGATCTGTACACGGCCGGCGGCGATTCGGTCGAGCCGCTGCCGTTTCATGGCATGCGCTCGTATCCTTACGGGGCCGACGAGCGTTTTCCCGATACCAAGGCCACCCGGCACTGGCGGCAGACCTACAACACCCGGTACAAGCCCTAGCGAGCCGGGGGCGTGAGCCCCCGGTGACATTGCCGGGTGCCAAGAGCCGCCTGGCGTCGGCCCCCGGGGTGATTCGCCCCCCGCCAGCCCAGGCCGGATTGTTTCGCCAATGCCGCGTCAATGCCGGGCAGGGGTTTGTGGCCGGCTGCAAGGGCCTTATAATCTTTGGCTTTACTTGTTGCCGACCTTTCCAGGGCCGATGGTCCGGTTCCGCCGCTTCCGCAACACCGACCCCCCACACTTTGCCGATATCTGGCGCAGCCAAGTGGGGCAGCCGGGCCTGGCCCAGCCGGTGGCGATCGATCTGTTCGAGCAGCATATCTTCGGCAAGCTGTACTTCGATTACGAGGGGTTGATTTTCGCGTTCGACGAGTCGGGCCGGGCGCTGGGCTTCGTCCATGCCGCGTTTGGTCCCGACGCCGCGCGGCGATGGATTTCGCCGGAGACGGGCATTGTGGCCATGCTCCGGCTTCGGCCGGAGGCCTGCACCGACGAACTGGCCGCCGCTCTGGTCGAGCATGCCGAGGGATACCTCGCAAGCCGAGGGGCGCAGGTGGCTTTGGGCGGTGGGGTGCGGCCGTACAACCCCTTTTACATGGGGCTTTACGGCGGGGCCGAGTTGCCGGGCGTGCTGGAGTCGGATACCCCATTCCAAACTGGGCTGGCGCTCCGCGGGTTTCAGGCGGAGCACGCCATGGCTATCTTCCGCTGCGATCTGCACGACTGGCAGTCGCCGGTCGATCGGCGTTACGTCCAGTTCCGGCGGCGATTGCTGGTGCAAGTGATCGTGGACCCGCCCCCCCGAGACCGCTGGGAGGCCTTCACCAGTGCCGAATTCGATCTGACGCGGTTCGAGTTGGTCCCGCGGGAAGGCGGGCCCCCACTGGCCGTCATGACCGTCCGCGAAGTGGCTTTGGGCACGGCCTGCCCCGCCCAACGCACTGCCGGCGTGGTCGAGCTGGAAGTTGCGCCCGCCTTCCGCCGCCAGGGACTGGCCGGCTATCTGATGGGCGAAACCTTGCGGATGCTGGCCGGCCAAGGCTTCCAAAACGTCGAAGTCCACACCCAGGCCGATAACCCCGCTGGCCTGGGATTGTTGCAGAAGTTCGGTTTCCGCCAGTGCGGCCAGGGAACCGTGTATCGCAAACCCCTGTGCGGGAGCCAGTGATGGATGCCGAAGTCATTGCCATCGGCGATGAGATTGTCAGCGGCGAGCACGTGGACACCAATAGCGCCTGGCTCAGCCAGCGCCTGGAGGAACTGGGCTACCGCGTTCGGTACCACACGGCGGTGGGGGATGAATTGCAGGCCCTAGCCGCCACCCTGCGCCAAGCTGTTGCTCGCAGCGACGTGGTGATTGCCACGGGAGGCCTGGGCCCCACGGCCGACGATCTGACGCGCGAGGCCCTGGCCCTGGCCGCCGGGCGTCCCCTGGCCCTGGACCCCCAAGCCCTGGAGCACATCCGCGGGCTGTTTGCCAGGCGTGGCCGGGCAATGCCCGAGCAAAACCGCCGTCAAGCCCTCTTCCCCGAGGGGAGCCGGGTACTGCCCAACCCGCAGGGGACGGCGCCGGGCATTGAATTGGAGCTTCCCCGGCCCGGCCAGCCCGCTTGCCGGGTGTTCGCCCTGCCCGGGGTCCCGGCCGAAATGCAGGAAATGTGGCAGGCGGCCGTGGCCCCGCGCCTAAGCGCCGGGGGCGGTACCGGCCGGGTCGTTCTCCATCACCGCGTCAAATGCTTTGGCGCTGGCGAAAGCCACATCGAAGCCCTGCTGCCGGACCTCATTCGCCGGGGCCGGTCCCCTCGAGTGGGCATTACGGCGTCGCAGACCACCATCACCCTGCGGGTCTCGGCCGAAGGACCCGACCAAGCTGCCTGCCGCGCCGCCATCGAACCCACCTTAGCCACAATCCGTCGGTGCCTGGGGGAACTTGTCTTCGGCGAAGGGGACGACGAACTTCAGCACGTGGTGCTGCGCCTGCTGGAACAGGCCGGCCAAACCCTGGCCACCGCCGAGTGGGGCACTACCGGGCTGCTGGCACAATGGCTGGCAGCAGTCCGGACGGCAACCCGCCCCTATTTGGGCGGGCTGGTAGTCGCCGGCCAAGCAGCGCTTCCGCTCTGGGCCCCTTGGGGCGAGGTTCCGCCCTTGGAGGGAAAATCCGGCGCCGAACCCTGGGTTACTGCCGCGGCCGAAAGCCTCAGAAGGCACTTCGGTGCCACCTATGGGTTGGCCGTTCATGCCGAACACTCCTTCGAAAGTCAAGAACCGCCGCGGGCATGCCTGGCGCTTGCCGGCCCACGGCGGGTAGCCACGCAGAGTGTCCGCTTGGCGACGCACCCCGCCGCGGCGCAGGCGTACTTGGCAAAGACGGCCTTGAACTTGGTGCGACTGGAATTGCGGCAGAAGCCGCACGACTCCTCCAGATAGCAGCACCGAAGAGCCGGCGGCGTAAGCCGCCAGTGCAAATAAAGCCACGCACCCGCTAGCCCCACCAAGAGGGGGAAACGGTAATCTGCCGGTGCCGTCGTTCACTTGACCACGCCGGCATCGCCGGAGGCTTACGCTACCGGTTTTAGCCACAGGAGGGGCGTGCGGAGCACCCGCCAGATTTTTTCGTTGCGGGGTGCTTGACTATTCTGCAAAACGTACTATAAGGGAAGCGGCCTCGGCCGTGTGCGCCAAGTCGTTCCAGGTCCGTTCGGACCGATCCCGTGTAGCCGCCCGGCGAAGCCGTTCTGATCGTTTGAAAGGTATGGGCGTCTGAGCGTTTTGAGGTGTTCTCCTCGTTCCCCCAGTTACGGAGGTGTCCGATGTTCTGTTCGCGAGGCCGGCGAGCATTTACGCTCGTCGAACTGTTGGTGGTGATTGCCATCATTGGGATCCTGATTGCATTGCTTTTGCCGGCGGTGCAGGCCGCCCGCGAAGCCGCCCGGCGGAGCCAGTGCTCAAACAATCTGAAGCAGTTTGGGCTGGCGCTGCACAACTATCATGACGTATCGAAGGTGTTCGCACCGGGGGGGCAAAACTGGGGCTACCCTTTCATAAGCTGGCAGGTACGGATCATGCCGTATGCTGAACAGGGCGGGCCGTATAACGCCGTGAAGAGCTGGGGCGACGCCCAGGTCAAGACCGTCAATGAGTTGACCAACGAAGGCGGCTGTCGCTGGGCCGAGGCCCCAGTGGGTCCTGGGGGCCTCCAGGCCCGCCGCTCCATCCAGTCGCCCTACACCCGTTGCCCCTCCGACGGCTCGGGCAACCTGGAGCGCGACGGCAACTGGATGTCAACCAATTATTCGGGCTCGCTCGGCTCACAGCGGACTCCCTCGGCCGACGCCAACTGCCACCCGTACCTTACCCCGGGCGTGCACTACGAAAATCCCCAGGGCAACGCCGACCACGGCAACACATGTAGCAAGCAAACCCTTTCGGGTATGTTCGGCCGGTTACTCGGCGGCAGTGCCATGGGCAGCCCGCGGGGATATTGCGGCGAGGCGGTGGGTATTGCCGACGTGACTGACGGGACTTCTAACACCATTTTTGTGGGCGAAATCCTGCCGGAGTGCAACGACCACACCGCCGGCTGGTGGCATTACAACGGCATGGGCAATGCCCACGCCTCCACCTCCGTGCCCATCAACGAGATGACCACCTGCCCCAATGCCACCTCTGGGGTGACGTTCCCCAATTGCCGGGCGCAGAGCAACTGGAACCTGTCGTGGGGCTTCCGGTCGAAGCATCCCGGCGGGGCGCAGTTCCTCATGGTGGACGGTAGCGCCCGGTTCATCTCCCAGACGGTGGATTATGTGACGTACCAACGACTGGGCGGCCGGCGCGACGGTCAGCCGATTGGCCAGTTTTAGTTGGTGCGTCCTATTGGGACACACGCTGGTGCATGGGTGCCGGGCAGCCACGCACGGTGGGTCCTTCGCGCCGTTAGGAACCGGCAGGGGAAGGCCCCCCGGCGGAAGCAACCCTCTGCACGCGCCAATCTTAGCGGGAACTCACGCTCCCCATAAGCGAAATATGCCTTATGACCGACATGCTGAAGAGGTACGCGGGCCACAAGCACCCGCGCGCCAGGTATTGATTTCCTTTCGCCTTTTGGGAGGACCAGGACGTGACACGGCACCTCATGGGAACGGCATTGGTGGGACTGGTAGCGTTGGCCACGGTGGGCTGTTCGGGCGGAGGGGGTGGCGGAGCCTCTCTCTATCCGGTCAAAGGAAAAATTACATACAAGGGGGCCCCTGTGGCCGGCGCCACGGTAACCTTCATTCCCGCAGGCCTAGGCCAGCCGGCCACCGGCCAGACGGATGCTAGCGGTGTGTACAACCTCAACACCGGTACTCGTCCGGGAGCGGCGGCTGGCCAGTACAAAGTGACGGTTACGAAGTACGCCACGAGCGGGACGACACAACTGACCCCTGAGGATATGGCGAAAATGCAGAAGGAGGGGAAGACGCCGGAGGCCAAAAGCGAGATCCCGGGCAAGTACGCGGCCCCGCAGACTAGTGGTTTGCAGGCCAACGTGACACAGGATGCCGCGAAGAACGTTTTGGATTTCGAGCTTACCGACTGAGGTCCCGGCCGACCAATGCTTGGCAGTTGGGCCGGAGCGCCGCGTGTCCTAGCAAACAGGATAGGTCTTCGTCGGCGGGTGCTGATTGCGGCTGCGGGGGTGGCGGCGGTGGCTGTCGTAGCGCGGGTGATGGTGCCGCGGCTTGTCGGCGCGTACTACGTGGATAGTGGCCAGGCGTCGCTGGCCAGCGGCCACTTCACAGCGGCCATCGAAGCGCTCAGCCGAGCCGAACGCTTTCAGCCGAACTCCGCCGAAGTTCAATACTTTCTGGCCGCCGCCTTTCGGCGTGCCGACCGCCCGGAGCGGTTCGCTCTGCATTTGGAAAGGGCTCGCGCCTTGGGTTGGCCTGAGTCCGAATTGGCTCGGCAAGCATGGCTTGCGGAACTTCAGTCGGGCAAGGTTGCTGGCGTCAAGGATCAGCTTCAGAGCCTCGTCGGGGAGAGTGTTCCCGACGACGTGGCCGAGGAAGTGTACGAGGCCCTGGCCAAAGGGTACCTCCGCAGTTTTCGTTGGGGCGATGCCTGGGTGTGTCTGGAGGCGTGGCTCCAATGGCGGCCCGACGCCCCGCATGCGCACGTCATGCGGGGGTACTTGCGCGAGCAGGCGGGTGACACCTCGGCGGCGGCGGAGGACTACCGCGCCGCATTGGAACGGCTCCCCTCCTTGAGCGAGGCCCGGCTGAGGCTGGCCTGCCTGCTCCTGCAGCAGAATCAGGTGGAAGAGGCCCGCGAGCAGTACCTGGCTCGGCTGGCCGATGCCCCAGACGATGGCCAAGCCCTGGCGGGGCTGGCGCAATGCGAGGTCCGCCGCGGCGATGCGCCAGCCGCCCGCTCGGCCATCGCCCGCGCCCTGGCCTCCGAATTGCCGGCATATCAGCGGGGCATCGTGCTTGGCGAGTTGGGCCGACTGCTTTTGGCCGAGGGCAAAAGCGAAGAGGCCCGGATGGTGCTGCAACAGGCGGTTGCGCTGGCCCCGGGCGAACCGCAAATCCACGTCCACTTGGCTACCGTGCTGGCCAGGGCAGGCCAGCAAGAGCAAGCCGCCTATCACCAGCAGCGGGCGCAGCAAATTCGCTTGGAGTACGAGCGAGTAACGGAACTGGGCCGCCAATTGGTGCAGCGGCCCAATGACGCGGGGTTGCGTTTCCAGACGGGCGAGATTCTCCTGCGCCAAGGCCTGCGGGACGAGGCCCTGCGATGGCTGGCCAGTGCGCTGGCCTGCGATCCGCATCACGGGCCCACCCATGCCCTGCTGGCCCAGTTCTATGCGGAGCTAGGCGACGCGGAGCAAGCAGCGTACCACCGCCTCCAGGCGGCTGGGGTCTCCGACCTTCCGAAAACCCGAACTGCGCAAAAGACGCCCCCGTCGGCCGCAACTCCTCCCAATGCTACCACGCGACCAGCCGAGGGTACAATCAAAGGTAGCCCCCGGCCATGAGTCGCGCCCAGCGAGGCGCGGGGAAGCCCTGGAGAAGGGTGGAGCCGTCTTGCTTTTGATACTGCGCCTCCTAGGGACGGGCCGCAGGTGGCGTTTGCCTCATCGCTGAGCGGACTTGCGATGGAGTCCCGTCTTCCGAACTCTGAGCAGCTTGAACCCGCGGGTCGTGCCGGCCGCCCCCGGAGGCGCCTGGCTGCGGCTCTGGCCGTGGTGCTACTGGTGGGGGCGGCAAGTGCCGCGGTTTATGCGTGGTACTGGAAACAGCCCGATCGGCAGTTTGCGCGGGCCTTGGAGGCCGTGCGCAGCCAGCAGTGGCCCCTGGTCCGGCACTATGCGGAAGCCCTCACCCAGGCTGCCGGCTATGAACCGCACGCGCATTTCCTCCAGGGGGTGCTGCTGTTGGAGTCGGGCAAGCCTTTTGCGGCGCTGGCGGAGTTTGGGCATTCGGTCGATCATACCGAGTTGCGCGTGGCGACGCTGACGCTTTCCGGCCGAGCCTTATACGAGGCCCGCCGGTACGCCGATGCTGCCCGGTTGCTCCGCCAAGCAGTGGAAGCCGATCCCCAAGCGGTCGAAGCCCACCGCTTTCTGGCCCTGTGCTATTACGCGTTGGGATTGAACCGCCAAACCACCATACATCTCTTGCACGTGGCGGAATTGGCGCCGGACGATCCCCGGCCGCACCGCCTGCTGGCTTCGATGTACAAGGATTTTCAGGAATACGCGGCGGCGGTGGAGAACTATCAGGAGGCGTTGCGCCGGACGGGCCAGCCGCTTCCGGACCGCGACGCGGCGCTCTTGGAACTGGCCGAATGCCAACTCCAGCTCCAGCAGCCCGAAGCGGCCGCCCAAACGCTCCAGGCCGTGCCCCCGGGCCCTGACCGCTGGGCCCTGGAGGCCGAATGCCTCCGGCAGCAGGGCCGGCTGGAGGAGGCCGAACGCCTGGTGGACGAAGCTTTAAGGCAGAGGCCGGCTTTGTTGGCCGCCTTGCTGCTCAAAGGCGATTTGTGTCTGGCGCGGGGCGACGCCCGGGCAGCGGCCGAGGTCCTCGGCCGCGCTCAACTCGCCTACCCCAAGAACCACCACGTAGTGGCCAAGCTGATGCAGGCCTATCGCCGGCTGGGGGAGGAGTCGCGGGTGCGGGAACTGGCCCAGCAGGCCGACACCCTGAAAAAGCTCTGGACCGAGTTTTCGGAACTCCATGCCCAGGCCGCCGATCAGCCGGACAATGCCGACGTGCGTTGCCAACTGGGCGTCCTGGCCCGGCAGTTGGACCGGCCGGACTTGGCACGCTCGTGGTTTGACGCGGCTTTGGCTATCCAGCCCAACCATGCCGAAACGCTCCGCCAACTGGCCCTCAGGGTGGGCACCCTTGCCTCATCATTGCCAACCCCTAGCGCACAGCGCCCAGGCACTGGCGATAGCTCCTCGGGGGTGCGCGGGCCGGCGGGAACCTGGCAGTCCCTCGGCCGGAATACCTCGGCCGGCTCGATCCGCTTTCAAGACGTAACCGATCGGACGGGGATCGCTTTTATCCACACGGATGGATCTAGCGGCCAGCGTTACATTGTCGAGACGGTTTCCACCGGGGTGGCCACGTTCGACTATGATGGGGACGGACTGGTGGACATTTATTTCCCCAACGGGGCACCGCTGCCGCCGCTGGCAGCCGATTCAAAGCCCCGGCACGCCCTGTACCGGAACCTGGGGAATTGGCGGTTTGAGGATGTGACCGGCCAGGCCGGCACCCTTTGTGCCGGTTATGGCCTCGGGGCGGTCGTGGCGGACTTCGATCACGATGGCACGGCGGACCTTTACGTCTCGAACTTTGGCCCCAAAGTCCTGTTTCGGAATCGCGGCGACGGTACGTTTGCGGATGTGACGGCCATGGCCGGCGTGGCTGACGGGCACCGCTTGGGCGCGGGTTGCGTCTTCCTTGATGCCGATGGCGATGGCAACCTGGACCTGTTCGCCGGCAACTACGTAAAGTTCACCTATCAGACGCACGTCGTGCTGTCCAAAGCGGGCTTTCCCGAGTACGCCGGGCCTCGCCAGTATCCCCCCGATCGCCAGACCCTTTTTAGGAGCAACGGGGACGGCACCTTCCGCGATGCCAGCGAAGAATCGGGCATCGCCCAGTACGCCGGCAAGGGGATGGGCGTAGTGTGCGCCGATTTCGACCGCGACGGAGATACCGACATCTTCTTGCTCAACGACGTATTCGGCAACCACTGCTTCCGGAACGACGGCCGAGGGCGCTTCGAGGAAGTGGCCCTTCTGAACGGCTTCAAGTACAGCGGCGAAGGAATGCCGCTGGGCAGCATGGGGGTCGATTGCGGCGACTATGACAACGACGGCTGGCTGGATTTCTTCCAGACTTCGTACCAGGGGGAATTGCCCGTGCTGTTCCGCAATCTGGGTGGCGGCCTGCTGGAAGATGTTACGGTGCGAGCCGGAGCAGGCCAGGGCTCGCTCAATAACGTGAAATGGGGCTGCGGGCTGGTGGATTTCGATAACGACGGCCGGCGGGACCTGTTCCTCGCCCTGGGCCATCTTCAGGATCTGATCGACCAGTACGACCGCACCACCTCGTACAAGGCCCGCAATGTGCTGCTTCACAATGTCGGAGAGGGACGATTCGTAGAGATTTCAGCGGCGGCGGGCCTTTCCGAGCTTGCGCCCCATAGCGCGCGTGGCGTATGCTTCGAAGATTTCGACGACGATGGCGATATCGACGTAGTGATCCTCAATTCCCGCGAGCGCCCCACCCTGCTCCGCAATCTCTACTATGAGCAAGGCGGTACGAACCACTATTTGCGTGTCTGGCTGCGCGGCACCACCACCAACCGCGACGGCGTGGGGGCCCGGGTGCAAGTTACGGCCGGCGATTTGGTGCTGGTCGACGAAGTGCACAGCGGCCGGGGCTACCAAAGCCACTGGGGTTCGTGCCTGCACTTCGGCCTCGGGTCGCGCGACCGGGTGGATCGCATCGAAGTCCACTGGGTGGGTGGCCAGCACGAGGTCTTTGCCGGCGGCCCTGCCGATCGGCGCCTGACCCTGGTCGAGGGGGCTGGCATGGGGCGCTCTCCTCTGGTCGGCGGCGGGGGTTTTCGGTACGGTTATGGACGGTCGCCGGGCGAGGCGCCCGGGGGCATTCCACATAACCGATAGCACCGCAATGCCTTCGGACCTTACCACCCTCCGCAATATCGGCATCATTGCGCATATCGATGCGGGCAAAACCACCGTCACCGAACGGATGCTCTATTACGCCGGGTTTACCCATAAAATGGGGGAGGTGGACAAGGGTACCACAGTAACCGACTTTCTGGAGGAGGAGCAGCAGCGGGGGATCACTATTCAGTCGGCGTGCGTTACTTTCCGCTGGAAGGGGGTTACCATCAATCTGATCGACACGCCGGGGCACGTGGACTTTACGGCCGAGGTGGAGCGGAGCCTGCGGGTGCTGGATGGGGGCATTGTGGTCTTCAGTGCCCGGGAGGGGGTCGAGGCGCAAAGCGAGACCGTATGGCGTCAGGCCGACAAGTATCACGTGCCGCGCCTGGCGTTCATCAACAAGCTGGACCGGGAGGGGGCCGATTTTTTCGGCACGCTGGAGGAGATCGAAAAGCGCCTGGGCTGCCAGCCGGTGGCGGTGCAGTTGCCGGTGGGCTGCGGGCCGCCGCATTTCCAGAACCCCTTTCGGGGGCTGATCGACCTGGTGGCCATGAAGCAGCTTACGTGGGTGCCGGAGACCGAGGGGCGGGAATATGTGGCCTCGGAAATCCCCAGCGAACTCCGCCAAGAGGCCGAACTGTGGCGGGGCCAGATGCTGGACCGGCTTTCGATGTACAGCGACGAGCTGACGGAGCTGCTGTTGGCCGAGCAGCCGGTTCCCGTTGACCTCATTGAGGCCGTGATTCGCAAGGCGACGATTCACAACCTGGTGGTTCCGGTGTTGTGCGGGTCGGCCCTGGACCGGATCGGGATTCAACCGCTGCTGGACGCGGTGGCCAAGTATCTGCCCAGCCCGGTGGACATTCCGCCGGTCGAGGGGAAAGACCCGAAGACGGGGAAGACTATCCGGCGCAAGGCGGATCCCAGCGAGCCGTTTTGCGGGCTGGTGTTCAAGGTCCAGGCGGAGCGGCACGGCGACCTGGACTTCGTGCGGGTGTATTCGGGCCGGCTGAAGGCGGGCAGCCGGGTGTACAATCCGGGCAAAGACAAGAAGGAGAACGTGCCGCAGTTGTGGCGGATTCTGGCCGACGACCGGCATCAGGTGCCCGAGGTGGAGGCCGGCGACATCATCGGCATCGTGGGGATGCGTCACTCGGTTACCGGCGATACGCTGTGCGACCCCAAACATCCGATTTTGTTGGAGCCCATCGCCTTCCCCGAGACGGTGATTTCCATGGCCATCGAGCCGGAAAACACCGCCGAACGCAAAAAGCTGGCCGAGGTGCTGGAGATGATGAAGCGGCAGGATCCGACCTTCCAGGCCCGGGAGAGCGAAGAGACGGGGCAGACCATCATCAGCGGCATGGGCGAGTTGCATCTGGAAGTGATTACGCACCGGCTGGTGCGGGATTTCGGCCTGAATGTGCGGGTGCACAAGCCGCGGGTCAGTTACCGCGAGACCATCGAGCGGACGGTGGAGGTGACCGGCCGGTGCCACCGCAACGTGGCAGGCCAGATGCTGTTCGCCGAACTGACGATTCGCATGGAGCCGTTCTCCCAGGGGGTCAAGCGCGTCGTGGTGTGTGTTGACCCCGGGGTGGACCTGCCAGCGGCGTTTCTCAACGCCGCCCTGGAGGTCCTGGCCGAACAAGGCGAAGGCGGGGGAATGCTGGGCTATCCCCTGATGAACGTGCGGATCACGGTGCTGGGCGGCAAGACCCACGAGACCGAATCGACGGAGCTGGCCTTCCGGCTGGCGGCCCGCGATGCCTTTGACCGGGCCCTGCGTGAAGCCGGCGTGGTGCTGCTGGAGCCGCTCATGCGCCTGGAGGTAACCACGCCGGAAGAGCATCTGGGCGAAATCGTCAACGACCTCCAGCAGCGCCGGGCCGAAATCACCCACACCCATCACCGCGGCCAGATGACGGTGATCGAAGCGCAGGCGCCGCTGGCCAACCTGTTCGGTTACGCCAACGCGGTGCGGAGCCTGAGCCAGGGGCGCGCCACGTACACCATGGAGCCGTGTTCTTACGGCCCGGCCCCGCCCGAGGTGCTGCAAAGCTTCCTGTAGCCGGCACCTGGGTGGGGCCGTGGACCACCCCCTGGCCGCCGACTATCATCAACACCCGAAGGTCAAATACCTTGCCCCAAGGTTTTGCGAGGTCCGGCCATGGCCGAAAAGACGGTCTTCCAGCGAATCCTGGATCGCGAGATTCCCGCCGACATCGTGTTCGAGGATGAGCGGTGCCTGGCCTTCCGCGACATCCACCCGCAAGCGCCGGTGCACGTGGTGGTCATTCCCAAAAAGCCCATTCCTACGCTTAACGACATCACGGAGGAGGATGAGGCCCTGGTGGGGCACCTGTTTGTGGCGATGCGCGAGATCGCCTCGCGCCTGGGGCTGCACAAGGGCTATCGGGTGGTGGTCAATTGCGGGCCGGATGCCGGGCAGGTGGTCATGCACGTGCATTTCCACTTGCTGGGCGGGCGGGAGTTCGGCTGGCCGCCGGGATGATCGGCGTTTTGAGGCCCAGGGGCTCGGCAAGAAAGTGCGCTGATGGTGGCATTGAGAATCCGTCGCATCGACACGCGGCAGGACGACTTTCGCGCTTTGTTGGCGGAACTCCGCCGCCGGCTGAGCCCGCAGGGGGATGTCGTTACCCCCGAGGGCCGCCAACGGACGATCGAGGTGTTCGGCCAGGCGCTGACGCCGGCCGAGGTGGTGGACCGCATCTGCCGCGATGTGGAGGCGCGGGGCCTGGAGGCGGTGCTGGAGTATTCGGCCCGTATTGACCGGGCGGAGCTGTCGGC
>Ga0315298_1002601_pt1 | contig 30387 bp, 28 predicted proteins | sample WHS_1_MG_FD_203077 | JGI IMG/M metagenome (GOLD analysis project Ga0315298, IMG submission 203077) | Extremophilic microbial mat communities from Washburn Hot Springs, YNP, Wyoming, USA - WHS_1_MG | ecosystem: Environmental > Aquatic > Thermal springs > Hot (42-90C) | place: USA: Wyoming... | reverse complement strand
CTCTAAGCTGGTCATGAGACCTCCTTCGATTCTGTGTTGTATTTTCAGGATTCCAGGAGGTCTCCTTATTTTTGGCTACCCCCAACCGACTAAAATGTTACGCTATCTGGCAAGTAGATTTCTATGTCTACCGGAAAATGAACAGACCGGAAAATGTTCCGCTTAACCCGCTGAATTCGGGTATGAAACCAGTAACTGCTGCACCGCCGGTATCAGGTGTTTCTTCTCGAAAAGTAGTTCGGGAATTGTCCCCCAAGCTCCACCTTGCTGGACTTGAATCCTCAAGGTCCTGTATGCTGATGGCAAACGTGAAGCCGATACCCTTACCAGCTACCTGCTGATACATTGGTTCCAGTCTGGTTTCCGCAGGCCCTTTCAGTCATGGATTGACCTTCTTCATCACATTCTCGCTCTGTAAGGCCGCTATGTGCCGGGTCCGCCCGGGCGGAAGCGCCTGCGGACTTTGTCGACAATAATGCTGGCGCTCTTAGCGCATGCCGCCACACCCTCCCAGCCGTAAGGCTTCACCGCATCACCGACGTGAAAAAGGTTGGGTAAAGGACTTTCCTGCGGCATATCGTAACCCATCCAGCTCCGGAGGGCCGGGAACTCGTCATCAATATCCCGGATATCCTGCCTGAGAAGCCGACCATGTCTGTCGAAGTCGGGGAACACCCGCCTGATATCGTCAAGATTTTCCCTTGCTTCTTTCTCCCGGTCTATGTGATTAAGGCACGAAGCCGGCGTGCCCCATATCACCATCAGGTGCTGGCCCGGCGGCGCCAGGGCCGGCGAATACGAGGTCATCGGGACTCCGGCCACGATTCTTTTGGCGCCGACAATCAACAGGCCGCCGTTAGAGTCCACCAGCGGCCGGTCGCTGGCAATCAGGTTGGCCACTATCGGCGCCGCCCGGAGCTCGTCTACCTGCTTGAGATAGTCGGGACTGAAGTTATTACGACCGGCCAGTTCCACAGTGCGTTTCGGCCCCAGGTCGCTGATGAAAAACTGCGTCTCAACTTCGGTCTTCTGTTGGTTCTCCACATTCACCACTACGCCGGTCACGATGCCATCGCGGACTACAATCCGGTCAATCGATGAATTGACCAGCACCTGCCCGCCTCTGGCCCTCACCGTCTCCGCCAGTGCGTTGGCGTTCTCAACATTCCCATTTGGCGAGATGCCGTGGTAACGCATACCGCCCTGGCCGGCAGCGGACACGTACGTAAACCAGTGGGAGGCCGGGTACTCAAAGTCGTTCACCGTCGAAATGGCCGATGTCAGGGCGTGGAACAACTGAAGTACCCTCTCGTCGTCCGTGTACTGCCTGAGCCAGTCACGGAATGACATCAGGTTAGACCTGTCGGTCGGAGGGGCCCGGCGGAACGCTCCAAGCACTTTTTCGGTCAGAGCCCCTTGGGCCAGCCGGCCCACAATTCTGGCCCTGTCGGCTCCCATCTTCTCCAGCAAATTCAGAAGGGTCTGAATCTGGCCTTTTTCCGGCAGGTCGTGCCATTCGCCGAAGAGCCAGACGCGGCCGGCACCGCCTTCTTTGATATTGAATCTGGCGCCGACTTCATTGAATATCTGCTGGAATATCCCGCGGGTGGCAATCATTACCGCGCCGGTGGGTGTCTTGAAGCCGTCCTGCTCGATGGTTGAGAACCTGCCTCCCAGCCGCTCCAGTCTCTCGACCAGCAGGACGCGATAGCCGTGTCTGGCGAGAAGGGCTGCCGAGCAGAGTCCCCCAACACCCGCCCCGGCCACTACCGCATCATATTTACCTGTCAGCATTTTGTCCCTCAGTGTTTTCGGTGTTCTAGCGGTCTACCTGGCGGCACCGCCGCCATCAACCGGCAGTGCCACGCCGGTGATGTAGGAGTTTTCGGGGGATACCAGGAACAGGGCGGCGCGGGCCATTTCTTCAGCGGTACCGAAGCGGGCGATGGGGCGCCCCTCCAGCGATTTTCTGGCATACTCGCCGGCATCGGTGCCGGGCACACGGTTGACGAAGTCCTGCCAGATTGGCGTTTCGCTTACCGGACCGGGGCAGATGGCATTGACACGGATGTTGTCTCGGGCCAGATAAAGGGCGAGCGACCGCGTCAGCATGACCAGTCCAGCCTTAGTCAGTGAGTAGACCGGCGACTGTGGCGCCGGTCTGAGACCGAGGCCCGACGAGGTGAAGATGATGCAACCGCCGCCGGCCCTGCGTATTTCCGGTGCGGCAAACTTGGCGCCGAAGTAGCCGGCTTTAAGGTTGACCGCCATGCACAGGTCGTAGGCATCCTCGGTGGTCGTTTCGATGGTCCCGGGGCCGGCGATGCCGGCGTTATGGAAGAAGATGGTAAGCTTCCCGAAGCTATCGACAGTAACCCGCACCATACGTTCCAGCTGTGACACTGAAGAAACATCGGTGTGGATGAATATTGCTTTACCCCCGTCTTTCTGGATCATCGCGGCGGTCTCATGGCCGGCCTCATCGTTGATGTCGGCGATGGCGACCGCTGCGCCTTCCCGGGCGAAGAGTCTTGCGGATGCCCGGCCGATTCCGGTGGCAGCGCCGGTGATAAGCGCTATCTGTCCCTTCAGTTTCATCGCTGTGAGTTTACCACAATTCGCCGGCTCAAGCCCGGTTATGGATAGTTGAATACGGGCCGACCGTTACTCTAGAATGGGACGAGCGAGTTCCAGCATTGATATCGGCCGGCATGGAAGAGCTTTATCCGAGGATAGCGGCAGCCGATGCGGTGATTATAGGCTTCCCGGTCTATACCGAGACCCACTGCGGCCAGCTGGCCGCTTTCTTTGACCGGTGGGACCCGTTCTTGTGGAAGAAGTTCGGATCAAAGCGCGCCATGGTCATCGCAGGCTGGGGATTCCCTGAGATTACCACCTATGACCATGTTATCGAGCATGTGATGTTCATCCTGCGCATACATAACATTGAAACGGTCGAGGCAATCTCAGCCTGCGGACTTATTGGCAAACTGCGGGGTCTTGATGAGGACGGTAAGGCGATTCTTTTGCGGTATCCCGAAGGACTGCGTAAGGTGCGCGAGGCGGGGTGTGCGCTGGTGACGGGCGCATCAGGTTGAAGTCTACGTTCGCCGATGGTAATATCAATCAAACATCCGTAAGGCGGTAGCTGGTGGTCAACTGGCAGATAACAGCAATGACGGTCTACTGCGATTCCGTTGATGATGAGGTGACGCTCATCGTTTTCAAAGACGGTACGGCACGCTGTACCGGTCTCAAGAAGTACACCGAGCCGAGCGCTGAGACCGCCCGTACGGTCAAAGCTAAGAGCCGTAAACTGGGGCGTCAGGTTGTCTGTCGCGGTGCGGACTGCACCGTGGCCGCAGGGTACCGCGACCGGCTTTTTGCCGAAGAGGGTGCCCTCAAGTGACCGGGGACAAGCAGGTTAAAATCAGGGCAGAGCATCTTACATTGGCCTTTGGCGGCACCAGGGCGCTAACTGATGTCAGCGTGGACATCCGGGACAAGGAGATCCTGGCCATCATCGGGCCGAATGGCGCCGGCAAGACCTGTATCCTGAATTGCATCAACGGTTTCTACAAGCCTCAGAAAGGGGAGATATTCTTCGATGGCCGGCGCATTACGCGGATGCGCCCTGATAAAATAGCCCAGCTTGGCATTGCACGGACTTTCCAGAATATTGAGCTTTACACTGGCCTGAGTACGCTGGACAACATCATGGCGGCGCGTCACGTGTTGATGAAGCAGAACTTCCTCTCCAGTGCTATTTACTTCGGTCCGGCACATCGTGAAGAAGTTCGTCATCGCAGGGTGGTCGAGGAAATTATCGATTTTCTTGAGATTGAGCCTATCCGGAAGAGGGTGGTCGGCACTTTACCATACGGTATGCGCAAGCGGGTTGAATTAGGGCGGGCGCTGGCTCTTGAGCCGAAGGTGCTATTGCTGGATGAACCGATGGCCGGCATGAATCTGGAGGAGAAAGAGGATATTGCCCGGTTCATTGTGGATATTTTTGAAGGACAGGGGGCGACTTATCCGGACACGCCGGTGCTCAGGGACGGAGTGAACTGTATTGTCCTGGTAGAGCACGATATGGGTGTAGTCATGGACCTGGCTGACCGGATTGTGGTGCTCGACTTCGGTAAGAAGATTGCCGAAGGAACGCCTGAAGAAGTCAGGAACAACCCGCAGGTTATCGCCGCTTATCTGGGCGAGGAGAAGAAGCCGGAAGTCCGTACCGGCTAGTCCCAGCGGCGGTTGTCAACAATCGTTTTGCTTTCGGCACTGATGGTGCCTTTGCCGACGAACTCGAAATTGTCTATCCTGAGGCGGCAGACATCCTGGAACTTGCGGTTAATGTCATCAGCCAGTCTTGTCTTGTCTTCGGTCTCGGCTTTAAGTTCTATTTTCAGCGTGATTTCGTCGCGCTGGTCTTTGTGTCCGACAACAAGCTGGAACTTCGAGACCGGTTCAAAGCTCATAATTACCTGCTCCGCCTGCCTGGCAACCACGAACATCCCGCGGACCTTGACAGCGTCGGTGGTCCGTCCGACCAGCGGGCCGAGCCGATAGGCCGTCCGGCCGCACGGGCACGGTTCTGCAATCAGTTGTGAGATATCGCCGGTGCCGAAACGTAAAAGCCCCCATGTTTTGTTGTGGATGGGAGTGACCACGATCTCGCCCTGCTCGCCGGGTCCCAGCTGCCTGCCGGTGCCCGGGTCGACAATCTCGACGACGTAGTCGTCCATCAGGTGCATGCCCGATTTCTCGCGGCATTCGTAGGCGATGGCACCGCCCGGTTCGGTAACGGCGTAGGCCTGGGCCGTGTTTATCTGATAGGTCTCTTCCAGTGTCTTCCGTACCGATTGGGCCAGCATCTCACCGGTAAACCACGACCTGCGCAGGGACATCTGCCGGCGCACATCGATGCTCATTTCCTCGGCCCGCCTGATGATGGTCATGAGGAAGGACGGAGTGCCGATGTATCCAGTGACTTTAAGGTCGCGCATCGTCTGTATCTGGATTTCGGTGTTGCCGGTGCCCATGGGGATGACCGTGGCGCCGCAGTCGCGAAGCGATTCGTGCATCAATATGCCGGCCGGCGACATGTGATAGGTGAAGGTGTTGACGACGATGTCTCCTTTCCTGAAACCTGCTGCCCAGAACGCTTTGGCGAACCACCGGATTGATTCCACCTGCATCGGCTCATAAAGCGGACCGGGCGTGACAAAGATGCGCTCGACATCTTCGGGGGGGATGGTCAGGAAGCCGCCGTAGGGAGGGTGTTCTTTTTCTAATTCCAGCAGGTCGGTCTTACGGGTGATCGGAAGTTTCTCAAGGTCGCGGATGGTCTTGATATCGTCGGGGCCCAGTCCGGCTCCATCCAGCAGTGCCCTGGCGGAAGGGGCCTTGTGGTAGGCAAGCTGTACGGCTTGGGCCAGCCGCCGGTTGAGGTAGCGCTGGCGCCGGGCCGGCGGCATGGTTTCCAGTTCGTCGTAGAACTCACCCCTCTTGAACCTTGAAGTCACAGCCATCGCTTACGCCTCTTGTAGTGCTTGACCTCGCGGTAGCTCTTCTTCTGGCCCATCGCCGAAAGGCCCATGTAGAATTCCTTGACGTCTTCGTTATTCGCAAGAAAGGTGGCAGTGCCGTCGAGCACGACGCGCCCGTTCTCCATGACGTAGCCGTAGTCCGCTACGCTCAATGCGATACGCACGTTCTGTTCCACGAGCAAGATGGTGGTTTTCTGCTCGGTGTTGAAGCGTTTGATTATATCGTATATTTCTTCAACCAGGAGAGGAGCCAGACCGAGAGACGGCTCGTCAAGCATCATCAGTCTGGGGGCTGACATAATGGCGCGGCCAATTACCAGTTGTTGCTGTTCGCCACCGGAAAGATAACCGGCGGTGTTCTTACGCAGTTGCTTCAGCCGGGGGAAGTAGTGGTAGACCATCTCCATGTCGCGGTGCAGGGATGCCCGGTCACGATGGTATCCACCGACAATCAGGTTCTCTTCGGTAGTGAGGTGGCCGAAAACGCGGCGGCCTTCCAGAGCCTGGACGATACCGAGCTTGGCGATGTCCTCAGCCGACTTTTTGTCAATCCTTTCGCCATTCCACTGGATGGAACCGTCGGTGACTTCACCCTCTTCGACGTGAAGGAGGCCGGAGATGGCTTTGAGGGTGGTTGTTTTGCCGGCCCCGTTGGCGCCAAGTATGGCGACAATGGCGCCATCAGGCACCTCCAGTGATACGCCGTGGAGGACGCGGATGACGTTAAGATAGGTGACCTCTACGTTATTCAGCTTGAGCAATCTCGCCCCTCGTTTCAGGTGATCAGGAGAGGGAGCACAGCTCCCTCTCCTGTGAGTGCGGTTGCTACTTTTTCCACCAGGAGAACTCTTCGTACTTGATGAGCGGTGCTTCTATCCAATCGGTGACCGGTACAATCTTACCATCCTTAACGGTGTAAAGCCTCATTGACTTGTTCAGCCGGTTATCGCCGGGGGTGTAAGTCACAGGCCCGTGTAAGCCGTTGACCTTAAAGTCCTTTAGCTTTTGAATGCCATTGGTTTCAACGGCTTTCCAGGAGTCTATGTTGCCCTTGGACAGGACTTCGTACCCGGAGTTTTGAACGGCCAGCCTGAGTATTTCGGCGACTATGAGACTTGCCGCCCAGGAAGTCAGATAGTCGGCATTTCCGTAGTCCTTGGGGTTGTTCTTCTTGGCATACTCGGCGGCTTTAGCGAGCCCGGGCACGTTCTCGTCCCACATTACCGTCGGGAAGACACCGTAGATGCCCTCGACCACACTGGCGCCGGCAATGTCGATGAGTGCTTTGGTAAAGCTGGCATGGGCGCAGGCTATAGGGATTTTGGGGAAAAGGCCAAGGTCGCGGGCATTGCGGATAATTACCGCGGTCGGTGCCGGCGTGCTCGAGATAAAGATAACATCGGGATTCAGGCTCTTTATCCGGGTCAGGCTCTCAATTTCTGAGGTCGTGGTGGCGGTATGTTCTGCGGTGGCGATGATCTCAATTCCGAGCTTGTCGGCAAGTGCTCTGGCTGCGTTCCCGGCCCCGGCGCCGGTCGGATTGTTCAGCAGGTGCATGGCCATCCTGGGTTTCCCGGGCCCCTTCCAGATGTTCTTCATGTAGTAGCTGGCGAAGGCTGCCCAGGCGTCACCGTAGTCAGGCATCTGGCCGTAGATATGCTCCGGCGGGCGGTAAATGTTGGGAGCAGTAAAAGTGGCGATGCCCGGAAATGAGGCCCGGTTAGCCGTTTCCATGGCATCAGTCATCTCTTTTGAGGATGCCGCCACAAACAAGAGTGCGCCATCATCCATAAACTTCTTGGTAATAGGGATGATTTTGGCCGTATCATAGGCGCTGTCATACCACATAGCCTTGATTTTGTAGCCATTAACGCCGCCAAGCTCAGTATTAATGTACTCCACCGCATCAAGATTGCCGTGTCCCATTGGAGCACCCTTTTCTGCCGCCACACCACTGCTGGGAGACATGAAACCAACTTTTAATTCCTTTCCCTCGGTTGATGGTCGTGCCGGGCCGCAACCAAGAAGGGGGAGAGCGGCGATGAGGACCACCAGGAATAAAGAAGAAACCAGTGCGATCTTATTCTTCAACTTAAGCCTCCTGTAATCCGGTTATTTCCTTCTATTTCTTTCTATCGTTGTTATCTTTCGATGCCACAGCCGCCAGACAGCTGGGGTTGGCGGGTGTAGCAGTGAGCATCCCCTTCCCGAAATGGGGAAGGGGTCGGGCTATAAGAAAGGTCGTGATGTGTGCTCCACAGAGGCTTTTCCTAATATGAAAATGGCCACAGCCGGTAGGCCGCCTTGAACAATGCCCAGCGATGTGCGAGTCCGCGTGGTTCAAAAATCAGGAAGAGAATGATGGCCAACCCGAAGAGCATAGGGGCAATGCCGGTTGTAAATCCTGAGGGTAGAAACGGGAAGGCTGACTGGAGAGCCGGAGTCAGGTTGGTCACGAGGACCTCAAGCAAACGGATGAAGATAACACCCAGAATGGGCCCGAGTGCCGTTCCCAGCCCTCCAATGATTATCATTCCTATATACAGGATGGAGTCACTTAACGGGAAATTTTCGGTGTTGATAAAACCGTTCAGATGGGCGGTAAGAGACCCCGCGATACCAGCCAGAAAACAACCGATGAAGAAGGCCAGTAACTTGTAATAGAAAAGGTTAATACCCATAACCTGAGCTGCCAGGTCATTGTCGCGGATGGCGATGAAGGCTCGACCAAGCCTGGTTCGTGCTATGTTCTTGGCAAAAAAGACGCACAGCACGGTGATACCTGTGATCAGGTAGTACATCTTGCCTTCGGTATCAAACACGAAACCGAAGATAGAGGCGTAGGGGACTCTCATGCCGAGAAAGCCACCGGTAAGGTCGGTCCAGTGGTTAATTACCCAGATAATGATGAACTGGGCCGCTATGGTGGATATCGCCAGATAGAAACCACGTACTCTCAGTGATGGGATCCCGAAGACGAGACCGATGGCTCCGGCAACTGCTCCGGCCCCGAGCAGGCCGACTAAAAAAGGTAATTCGAGTCTGCCGGTGAGGATGGCCGAGGTGTAGGCACCAACGGCGATGAATCCGGCATGACCGATTGACAGCTGGCCGCAGTAGCCGGTCAGAATGTTTAGCCCGGTGGCGGCGATAAGTGTTATTCCGATAATGTTGACTATGCTCAGGACATAGCGGCTGGAAAACAGCGGTATTGCTGCCAGAGCCACGAAGAGGAGGACAACAAGTACCCATTGGAGTCGGGTGCGTACGATGGCCATGTCTTGCTCGTACGTGTAGTTAGGCGTTCCGCAGGGCAGAGTCATCCCTGGTCAGATCCTCTCAATTCTTTCTTCGCCGAAGATGCCGTACGGTCTGACGAAGAGGACGATGATTATGATTACAAATGGGACGATATCCTTAACTCCGGCCCAGACATAAGGGGCCAAATAAAAGCCTCCAACATTCTCAGCCAGGCCAATGACCGGTCCGGCTACAATGCAACCGACGAATGACTCAAGACCACCGAGTATTACCACCGAGAAGGATTTTAGGCCAGTCTCGATCAGGCCATTGGTGATGCCGCCGATACTCGACATAAGGATACCACCTACGGCGGAGACAACGCAGGCGAACATCCATGAGCGTGAAAAGATAGTGGTGACAGGGATTCCGCATGCCTGAACGGCCATCTGGTCATCGGCGGTAGCACGCATGGCGATACCCATGCGGTGGTATCTGAAGAATCCTTGAAGGCAGCCAAACAGGATCAGTGAAATGCCCGCGGCCCACAGGTATTCCTGGGAAACCACTGCCGGTCCAATGTGCACCGGCTCAATGGGAAATAGTCTGGGTAGAGCGTCAACACTCCATGGCCACATGAAGACAACAAGTCCCCGGAGGAAAAAGGCGAAACCAAGAGTGGCGGTTATGAGGGCAAGTATTGGCTGGGCGATTAACGGTCTGAGCACCAGACGTTCGGCAATCCAGCCCAGGCCAAGCGCGAAGGCGATTACGAGAGGTATCCCTATCCATACCGGCATGTGGGCCTGTACCAGCATTGCATAGGTGAACCAGGAGCAGATAAGCACGATCTCACCCAGTGCCAGGTTGGCGACGCCGCTGGACTTCCAGACAAGGACAAAGCCGAGCGCGATAAGCCCGTAGACCATGCCTACGGTGATTCCGGTAACGGTAAGCTGGATAAGCTCTGCCATCTAATTTTTTTCCGGGTCTATATCCCTGACTTTGATGGTGGTGCTGACGGTACCCTTGCGCCCATCGCGGTAGGTGACGGCGGCATCTACCTTTACTTCTGCGCGCTTGCCATACATGGCATCAATCAGGTCCTTATAGCGCTTCTCGACGAAGTCACGCCGTAATTTCCGTGTACGGGTCAGTTCGGCCTCGTCCGGGTCGAACTCTTTGTGGAGCAGGACGAACCGCTTCACCCGGGCCGGGGCTGGCAGGTAGCTGTTGACTCTGATGATGTCTTTTTTAATCAGTTCCGCCACGGCATCTTTTTGGGAAAGGTCAACGAATGTTGTGTAAGGGACATGGTGGCGCTCTGCCCATTTGCCGACCATGGTGAAATCCATATTGACGATGGCCGTGACGTAGTCCCGTTCCTTGCCGCCGACGACCATAGCGTCCTTGATATAAGGGCTGAACCTGAGACGACCCTCGATATACTGCGGGTAGTACTTCAGGCCGGAAGCCAGCTCACCCACATCAACCAACCGCTCAAGGAAGATGATGTGTCCGTCTTCGCCAATATTGACGGAGTCGCCGGTCTTGCACCAGCCGTTAACCAGCGTCGCAGCTGTCTTCTGCGCGTCCTGATGGTAGCCGGAGAACATGCAGTCGCTACGGACGAGAAGTTCACCGTCATCGGTCAACCTGACTTCGGTGCCGAGCGCCGGTCGGCCGACGCTTTCAAATTTGATTTCGCCCTTGCCGTGGGAGGAGATAAAGCCGGCCTCGGTGCTGGCATAGTTCTGGCGTAATTCGATGCCGATGGCGTGGATTAGACGGAAGGTGTCAAGACTTAATACTGAACTGCCGGTGACGGCGAACCTGACCTTGCTTAAGCCGAGTCGGTCTTTGAGCGGGCGGAAAAGGGCCCAGTAGGCGATGCCGTGGAGGGCACGCCAGAAGAGGTTTGGTTCTTTACCCTGGAAGCGGATATCGGCGATTTTATGTCCAACTGGCACGAAGAGATGATAGGCAAACCGCTTGATGGGGTTGGCGTCAATTATCTTGACCTGGATTTCACTGACCAGCCCCTCCCACTGCCGCGGGCCATAGATGACGAAGTTGGGGCCGATTTCGCGCGTGTCTTCAGCAATTGTCTCCGGTTCCTCGGGGAAGTTTAGCCTGGCGCCGGTGAGGAGATGGGGTATGGTGGCAAAGTAGCTATCGCCGACCCAGGCGGCGGGAAAGTTCGAAATAAGGTCGTCGGTGTTGTAGAGAGGATAGCGGCTGATGAAGCCGCGGGCGGTGGTAATCAGCGCCCGGTGCGTCAGACGTGCGCCCTTGGGCAGGCCGGTGGTGCCGGAAGTGTAATAAATGAAGGCAAGGTCATCGCCACGGCCCCTATCTACGTTCTGTTCAAACAGTCCGGGGTGCTCCCGTTCATACTCTCTGCCGGCTCTCACCACGTCGGCGAAGCTCATGAGCATCGGGTCATCATAGTTGCGCAGGCCTTTGGGGTCCCAGTAGATAATCCTTTTGAGGTTGGGCAGGTCCGACTTGATTTCCAGGAATTTATCCGTCTGTTCCTGGTCATTGGCGATGGCGAAACTTGCGCCGGAGTGAGAGGCCACGTACTTGACTTCGGATGGGATGGAGTCAACAAAAATACCGGTGGTGACACCTCCGGCCGCCTGGATGCCGAATTCAGCCCAGAACCATTCTGGCTCGTTGTCGCCGATGATGCAGGCGACGTCACCCGGTTTCAAACCGAGGCTGACGAGACCGAGGGAGAAGTACTTGACATTATCATAGTATTCCCGCCAGGTAAATCTCTGCCAGATGCCGTACCGCTTCATGGCCATGGCGGTACGGCTTCCCCATTTCTCCGCGTTGGAGCGGACGATTTTAGGTAAAGTATCGGCGGCGGCCGTGGGAACTGCGGCTTCCAAGGACCTCACCTGTGTAAAAGGGTAGGTATTAGGTTATCATTCCGCTAGCTGTAAGTCAAAGTCAGGTTATGTATTCTGTCACTATCTCTGTCAGGGTTTATCTTCCCGGGGAGGCTGCCTGTGGGAAAGATGCTCTTCGAGGGTGCCGCTTATTATGATTTAGCTCTCTGTACTCTCCCGGGTTTTGGGGTAACGTCATGGAGTGGTATGGTAGTCCCGGTTGCCCTTGCGATTAGCGTGCCGGCTTCATCGGTGACGGTGATTTCGGTGACGCCGACTCGTCTGCCCTGCTTGAGGACACGGCCTTCAGCGGTAAGCCTGGCACCGGCTTCAGGCGCGGCTAGAAAGTGGATGTTGAACTGGGAAGCAATGTTGGGCCGTACGATTGAGTTGGAGGCATAGGCGAAGGCCTGGTCGGCCAGGGCCATGATGATGCCGCCGAAAACCATTCCGTTGAAGTTCTGGTGCTCCGGTTTAACCTTCATGGTGACCTTTGTGTAGCCGGGAGAAAGTTTTTCAAGCTCCATGCCGAGAAACCGAGCGACAGGTTCGCTCCCGGCGAGTTTTCTGAGCCGGACGATGGCTGATGGCATAGTACTCAACCTCCCTGACTTTTCCTCAGCAGGGGAATACCGGCCTGCCTAGCAAAGGCCATATTTACGGGCGATTTTGCGGAAGCCCGTCAGCGACCCTTCTATCGTGCGGTCATCGACGCAGTATGAGATGCGGAAGTGGCCCGGCGTCCCGAAGCCCTGCCCCGGTACGGTCAGTACCAGTTCCTGCTGGAGTTCGCGGATGAAGGCGATATCGTCCGCAATTGGGGTCTTGGGGAACATGTAAAAAGCGCCCTGCGGCTTTAACATCGAGTAGCCCATGCGCGTCAGGTTATCATAGAGGAAGTCACGCTTGCGCTGGTACTCGGTGATGGAAATCGAGACCGCCTGGAGACGGCGGACGGCGTGCTGCATGAGAGCCGGGGCGTTTACGAAGCCGAGGGTCCGGTTGCAATAGACGAAGCCGTCGAGCAGTTCAGCGCGGGCATGACATTCGGGATGAATAGCGATGTAGCCGATGCGTTCGCCAGGAAGCGCCAGGTCCTTCGAATGCGAATTCACAATAATTGTGTTGGCGTAATGGCACGACGGGTAAGCGAACTTCATGCCGTCGTATATCAACCGCTTATAGGGTTCATCACTGATAAGGTATACCGTCTGGCCGGACCGGGAGGACTTTTCCTGGAGGAATGCTCCGAGCCTGGCAAGGAAATCGTGCTGGTAGACGACTCCGGACGGGTTGTTAGGGGAGTTGATAATCAGGGCGCTCGTCTTCGGGCCGATGGCCGTATCCAGCGCATCGAGTCTGGGTAAGAACTGGTCATCCGTAGGTACGATACGCGGCACGCCGTAGTGATTGCTGATGTAATGGAAGTACTCGGCGAAATAGGGGGCGAAGATGATCACTTCATCGCCGTTATTGAGCAGGGTCTTAAGGACAACGTTGAGCGCTGCGGCGGCGCCGCAGGTCATAACGATATCGCTGGCGGTGTAGGTGATGCCCGTCTCTCTGGCAAGCTGGCTGGCCACGGCGGCTCGGGTTTCCGGATAGCCGGCATTTTCCATGTAACGATGCATACCCGGGACAGGGTTCTGGGCCAGGCGAACCAGCTCACTTTTGAACTCTGGGGGAGGCTCGACGATGGGATTGCCGAGCGAGAGGTCGAAGACCTTATCAGCGCCATGTTTCTGTTTAAGAGCCAGACCTTCCTCAAACATGCGCCGGATCCAGGAAGACTCGGCCATGCCTTTCTTGACCCGATCAGACGCGGGCATTGCGGACTTCCTCTTTGCCTTTGTCGAAGGCAGTAAGATTTATTTCCCGCACTTTGGGGGGAACCAGCTCCGAAATCGCCTTTTTCCATGCTTCGTCGGCGAACGGGGTGAAGACTGAAATACAGCCCATCATCAGGATATTCAATGTCCGGGCATCGCCGAGCTTCATAGCTAGACTGGTGCCTCTGACCAGATAGATATCGTCTGTTCGCTGTTTCAGCAGGCCGATAACTTCGGTGTCGGTGGGATAGCGTTCGGTGCCGAGGGCTACGGACAGGGGCGGTAGCGAGTGATTGTTGACGATAGCGATCGCGCCCGGCCGCAGGTAGCTTGCCCACCTGGCCGCCTCGAGCTTCTCGAAAGCGAGGAGGATATCGACATTGCCTTCATCGATAAGCGGTGAGGCGACTTTCCCGGCGATGCGGACATGACTGGTAACGGCGCCGCCGCGCTGGGCCATACCGTGGACATCGGTCTTCTTAACGTCATAGCCGCAAGAAATGGCTGTTTCCGCCATGACGTCGCTGGACAGGATGATGCCCTGTCCACCGACCCCTGTCATAAGCACGTCAATTTTGGTTGCTTGAGTCATTGGCTATTGCTCGGCGCTATTGCCTGGTGCGGGCATATCTGCTGGCATACAGTGCAGGCATCACCGGCGCACATGGTTGCGTCGATGAGAGGCTGGTCGCCGGCCGTCTGGATAGCAGGGCAGCCGACAGTCAGACAAACGCCGCACTGGTTGCACTTAGCGGCATCGATAACTCTTGGACCGGTGCGTTTCGGCAGTCGGACGGAGCAACCGCCACGGGTAATAATGACCGAGAGCTGGTTGCTGTCGATAGCGGCACGGATGGCGCCCCTGACCTCTTTGACGTCAAAAGCTTTGACCACTGTGACATTCCGGACGCCGATAGCGCGCACGATACTCTCGATGTCTACGGCTTGAGTCGGCTCTCCTTTAGCTGATGTGCCGGTGCCGGGGTGGGGCTGGTGGCCGGTCATCGCCGTGGTACCGTTGTCGAGGATGATGATGGTGAAATGCCCCTGGTTGTAGACGGCATCAACCAGCGGTGTGATACCGGAGTGGATGAAGGTGGAATCGCCGATGAGGGCTACGAGTTTCTTACCGTCTGCGAGCCCTGCCTTTTCCATTCCCAGAGCCTCGCCAATACCGGCGCCCATACAGGTCGTAGTGTCCATCACGTTCCACGGCGGATAGGCGCCCAGCGTGTAACAGCCGATGTCACCGGTAATGACCAGGCCGGATTCCCGGGGTGCGGTATCCTTCGTCTTTGGGTTTCGGGAGCGCTTTGCTATCGAGCTGAGGACAAAGAATGGTGCAGTATGAGGGCATCCGGCGCAAAGCAGGGGCGGTCGGGCGGGAAGCCTGCTCGCGGTCTTAATCGGAGGCAGGGGAGTAGCTTTCGGAAGCAGTCCGGCGCGGCGGCATGATTCGGCGATAATGCCGGGATTGAGTTCACCGATGCGCGGGATGAAGTCCTTTCCGGTGACCTTGATACCCAGCGCCAGAATGCTCTCTTCGAGGAACGGGTCAAGTTCTTCGATGACGATGATTCGGTCTACTCCGGCGGCAAACTCCCCTATCATTCTTGCTGGCAGGGGATAGGTCATTCCGAGCTTGAGGAAAGACGCCTTGGGGAATACCTCGCGGGCATACTGGTAAGCGATGCCGCTGGACACTATGCCCAGATTGCGGTCGCCCCACTCAATCCGGTTGTACGGGAAGGTCTCGGAGTGGTTGGCCAGCTTCACCAGACGCTCTTCAATCAGCGGCCGCCGCAGTCTGGCGGATGTCGGGAGCATTACGTATTTTTCCGGGTTGCGTTCGAAGGCGATGGGTCGGGGAGATGCCCGGCGGTTGTCCCCAGCTTTGACAATTGACTTGGAGTGGGAAATACGGGTGGTGCTTCGCGCCAGCACCGGTGTATCGAACCTCTCGCTTATTTCGAAGGCGAGCGGCATCAGGTCGTAAGCTTCCTGGCTGTCACTTGGCTCGAGCATCGGCACTTTGGCCAGGCGGGCGAAGTGGCGGTTGTCCTGTTCGCACTGGGAGCTATGGATGCCGGGGTCATCGGCGCAGATAACAACGAGGCCGCCGTTGATGCCGGTAGTCGCCGCCGCCATAAAAGGGTCCGAGGCCACGTTGAGCCCCACCTGCTTCATGGAAGCCATGGCCCGTGCTCCGGCATAGGAAGCACCAAGGGCCACCTCCATGGCGACTTTCTCGTTGGTGGACCATTCGGCGTAGACCTGGGGGAACCTGGCGACGCTTTCAAGAATCTCGCTGCTGGGAGTGCCGGGGTAGGCAGTAGCTACTGCCACGCCAGCATGGTAGGCGCCGAGCGCAAAAGCTTCGTTGCCGGAAAGCAGTCTAATCATCGGGAAAAGCCGCCGGATAGTTCTGGCGATTGTATCATAGCGCCATCGTATTGTATACTCTGGCTTCCAGTCTGCGCCGTAGCCGGGTTCAGGAATTGTATGACCGTTGCCATCGTTACCGATAGTTGCTCCGATATTACTCAGGAAGAGGCCACAAAACACGGTATTACCGTGGTGCCTGTCTGGGTGCGGTTCGGCGACCGTTTGTTTCGTGATGGCGTGGATATTGGTCCGGACGAGTTCTTCCATCGGATGGCCACGGGCCGTGTGCATCCCCAGACTTCGGCGCCATCGCCGGGGGAGTTTGTGGAGGTTTACGAGAAGCTTGCCCGGCATACCAGGGAGATAGTCTCTATTCACGTCACGCGGCGGCACAGCGTGACCTGTGGCGCCGCCATGCTGGCCAAAGACATCGTGGAAAAAGACGTCAAGGGCTGTCGCATTGAGGTCATTGATTCTGAAGCGCTGACGATGTGGCAGGGACTTGTTGTCTATGCGGCCCGGAGAACGGCTGAAGCCGGGGCAACCCTGCAACAGGTCGTCGACAAAGTGCGTGAAGCCATGATGTATACCAGGGGGCTTGGACTGCTTGACACACTCTCGTACGCGGTCAGAGGCGGCAGGCTCAGTAAAGTAGTGGCGGCAGCCGAGTCGTTTCTGCGGCTTAAACCCTTGCTGACGGTACGCACGGGTGAGGTGAAGTCAGCGGGTTTTGTCAGAAAGTATGACAGGGGAATCGAGAAGCTTCGAGCCCTGATATCAGGCTCGAAGCAGATTGAGGACCTGGCCATTGTCCATGGGACGATGCGGGAGGAAGCGGAGTCGCTGGCAAGCTACGCACGTTCTGTTCACCCCGGTGTCAGGCCAAGGCTTGTGAGACTGGGGCCGGCCATCGGCACGCATGGTGGGCCGAAGACGCTGATTGTGGTCGTAAATCAGGGGAAGACGGGCTAGCCGGTCTCCCTAGGAGCTAATATTCCACCTCGTAATCGGCCGGGATATTGGTGCGGTATTCGTCGATCTGGTGCTTGATGTCGGCCACAACCGCATCGGCCCAATCTGCGGCGTCCTTACCACCATGACGGCCGAACTGCCGGTTTATTTCCAGCTTTGATGATTGGCCGAAAGACTTTGCCATCCCGTCCACGGAGATTATGGCCGGGTCATCCTTACCGCGCTCCAGAATCAGGCTGGCTGATACCTCACCGACCTCGGACTTGTTGAACTTGACGCTGATTTTCATGGAGCCTCCGCTCTTTTTAGCTTATTCTAGCAGAGGGAATAGGATTGGGGAATAGGGTTGGCCGGTCAGGCCGCTATTAATCGGATGAGGGTGATCAGCGAGCGCGGTGACCAGCCGGCACCGGGCGTAAGAAGACTGTTTACGACGCGCGGTCGGCGGAGTAGCCGCAGTAAGACCGCGCCGTGCCAGTCGAAGGAGAAGTCTCGCCAGCTTAGTAGCTGTTTGTGGAGACCGGCGGTCTCGATGGTATGGAGGATGGCGCTGATTTGCTGATTGGTGAGCGTATCATAATATCGGCGGGCAAGGTAGCCTTTATGCAGGTCGGCTTTGAGGCGCCTTTTCCATGCCTGTTCGTATACCGCCAGCCTTTGTCTGGAGAAGTCCGAAACCGCCATGGCGCCTTTGATTGCGGATACGGCCATCTCCGCGGACAGGATACCGGTGTAGATACCGCCGCAGGTGGTGGGTTTGACCTGGCCGGCCGCCTCTCCAACCACCAGAACGCGGTTGGTGAATGTTTTCCGTAGCAGCGTCATTGGAATAGCCTTCTGCCGGATTGCCGAGACGGACGCTGCCTTCCCGTTTTGGCGGAGGTGGTCGATGAATGACTTCAGGTAATATGAAGCTCTGCAGCGGCTGACGACGCCGGCCAGGCCGTTTCCATCCCAGGTGGGCACGAGCCAGGCGAAGCCGCCCGGGGCCAGCTCCTGGTCGAAGTAGAGTTCCACTTCCTCTCTGCTGGTCTTCACTTCGGTCTGGGCGCCAACGGCGTAATATTCTATTCGTCCAAGGCCGAGTTTGCGCGGGATTGCTGAGGAAAAGCCGCAGGCGGCCACAGCAACTTTGACGACGACGACATCGTTATCTCCATGCCGCTGTAGCTTGACCAGGCACCCGTTCGGGGAAGGCTCCAAGCTGACCACTCTCGTATTGAAGTGGTAGTCAGCGCCGAGACGTGTCGCGCGTTCGACCAGCTTGCGGTTGAGTGCCGGGCGGTCGATTATGTATGCCTGCGTCTCGGTCTTCTCAACGCGAAGACTATTACCCGAAGGGCCGAAAATGGTCGCCGACCTGGCCGGGCGCGAGGGTATATGGAGCGGTGCGATGAATTGTTGATAACAGTCGACGCTGACAATACCGGTACAGCAGACGTTCTCGCCAGCCGTTCCGGTAGCGTCGAAGACGGCCACTTTGTAGCCGAGAGTGGCCAGCCTTGAAGCGGCGTAGCTTCCTGTTGGTCCGGCGCCGATAACGGCAATGTCGTATTCGAGCATGTCTGCTAATTATATCAAGCGGTTGTTGAAAGACACTGGAAAAGAGAAGAGGGCCTCCCTGCATGGGAGGCCCTCGATAGTGTCAGTTAGAACGTATCCCTGCTAGCGGCGAGAACAGGAGAACAGGCCAAAGACCGGCTCCTGTAAGGTGCTGAAGGTGACGTCACTGCCCTGTACTGGCCCGGTGGGGCTGATTGCCACGGCACGGTAATGATAGGTGGTACCGGGATTAAGGCCGGTGAGGGTGGCGGTGAAAGCATCAGCCCGGGTCAATGTTTGAGGCGGGGTGGCATTGCCGTAAGCAGTGCTGATACCCCACTCGAAGTAGACCTGTACTGATTTCAGGTCGCCAAGTGAAGTTATCCCGCCGCTTAGAACGACAGAATTGCTGGTGAGGTTGCTGGCAGGGCCGGTGGTGACCGACAGCGTTGGTTTTGGCGGTTCTGGAGCGGTGCTGAAGGCTACGTCGGAGCCAGTGGTGAGTGTGGCTCCCGAGCCTGTACCGGAGGCTATGGCGCGGTAATGATATGTAGTTCCAGCTGCAAGACCGGTGATTTCGGTCTCGAAAGCGCCGGGGGCCGCCAGCATTTTAGCTGGAGTGCTGTTACCATAGCTGGTAGTGGTGCCCCACTCGAACCAGACCTGTACCGACTGCTGGTCGCCGAGAGAGACGAGCTGGCCGTTGAGGGTCGCGGCGTTGCCGCGGAGCTTGGTGACCGGCTCCGTCGACACTTTCGGTTGTGCCCCTGGTGGTGTGGCAAAGGCCTCGTCCGTGCCGTAGGTGCTGATATTCCCGGCCGTGGCCGCGGCGCGGAAATGATAGGTGATGCCCGGTTTAAGGCCGGTAATGACGGTGCTGAACTTGCCCGGCGAGCTCAGGGTGACCGTCTGGGTTTGATTACCGTATCCCATATCAGTGCCCCAGTCAAACCATACCTGCACGGAGCTATACTGCCCCAGCGAGTTGAGGTAGCCGTTAAGTTTCGCCGAGTTCGTCGTCAACTCTGTCTGGTCCAGTGTCGCAACGGTCAGCATTGGCTGACTTGCGGTGGTGAAGGAGCCGTCAAGGCCGTAGACAGGCATGCTGCCGGGAGGACCGGACGCGCAGGCGCGGAAGTGATAGGTGGTATTGGGGAGCAGACCATCAATGTAGGCGTTAAAATTACCGGGGGTGCTGACAGTACCGGCCTGCACTGACAGCTGGTATGGCGGGTTGGTGCCATACTCGAACCAGACTTGCACTGGAAGGCCACTGCCTGTCGAAAGCACCAGACCGTTCAGGGTGGCAGAGGTAGCTGATATGCCCTCAGCATTCTCGGTCACGACACTGAGTATCTGCGGAGGTACTGTGGAGAATATGTTCACAGCACCGTAGGCGATTGGCGCACCTGGCAACGGTGCCCGTGCTGCCGCCCGATAGTAGTAGGTCATCCCTGACGTGAGACCATAAAGCGTCGTGCTATAGGTGCCGGGAGCCGTCATCAACTGCCTGGGAGTGGCATTGCCGAAGCCGGTATCGATCCCCCAATCAAACCATACCTCAACTGAAGAATAGGTGCCAAGGGAAAGGAGACTGCCGCTAATGGTAGCTGTCGTTGTGGTAGTTCCGGACGCCGGTCCGGTTGTGACGGAAAGAGTCTGAGTGAACGTACTGAAAGAACTGTCTGCACCATAAGCTGGAGACACTGTTCCGCTGGTCGCTACAGCACGAAAATGGTAAGTAACCCCAGGGCTCAGCCCGGTAATTCTGGCGCTGAAAGACCCGGGGGATGTCGCTTTCTGGACTGGCGTAGTCTTACCGTACGCGCTGGTTTCACCATACTGGAAATACAGGTCAACGGATGGAAGCCCGCCGGTTGATAGCAGACTCCCGTTGAGGGTTGCAGCATTCTCGCTGACCGAGGTGGCTACACCGGTGTTGACCGTCATTGCCGAAGTGGTAAATGTCATATCACTGCCGGGTACCGGAGTCGCACCCGCCACCGGCGCCATGGCGACGGCACGGTAATGATAGGTTACTCCGGTAGGCAGCCCGGAGAGTGGGGCGCTGAAGAGACCGCTGCCACGCTCTGTTTGTGGCGTGGTGTTGCCGTATGCAGTGGTAGTACCCCACTCGAAGAATACGATCACTGTGTTGTAACTGCCGGTCTGGACTAAGTACCCGTTCAGCGTGGCTGAAGATGCCGTCACCCCGGTGGCGTTCTCAGTATTGACCAGGATGGGCGCGGGCGATGGGGTAGTCAGCGTCATGTCTGCCCCGTAGGTAACTGGAGAACCGACGGCAGTCCCCGAGGCTGCGGCCCGGAAGTGATAGGTGGTACCCGCCGCCAGGCCTGATATCGTAGCGCTGAAGGGTCCTGGGGGACCAGAGAATTTCTGTGGGGGAGTCGAGTTACCGTATGCAGTGCTTACTCCCCAGTCAAACCAGACAGTGACTTCTGGGTATGGGCCCTTTGAAAGCAGGTCGCCATGCAGGACATACGCTGTTGAACTTGCCTGGGTCGCTCCGTTAGTCCTGACCATGACCGGTTGCGATGCCGGAGTGTTGAAAGTCATATCACTGCCGTAAGCCGGCTGACTGCCAAGCCCTGCCAGAGCCAGGGCACGAAAATGGTAGGTCGTTCCAGGGGAAAGGCCGGTTATGGCGGCGCTGAACGGGCCGACGCCGTTTGGTGTCATGAAAGGGGTCTGGTGCCCGTAGCTGGGGCTGGTACCCCATTCAAAAGCAACCTGAATGGTGGGATAACCGCCCATTGATATCAGCACACCCTTCAGCAAAGCCGAGTCTGAAGTCACATCATCGGCACTCTGCGTTGCCACCTGTATGGTGGTAGGTGGTGGAGGAGGAGGGAGCACCCCAAAAGTCTGACCCATGACGCTGGGCGCTTGCGTCAGCAAAGGAGAGAAAGGCAATGCCATGATTAGCAGGACTAAGATGGCTTTGGAGTATTTATGCATCTACCGGTCTCCCTTAACGAGAGGACTTCGCATTTTTATTAGTTATTGTGCCATAGCCTCTGGTGGCTGGCAAGACCATAATTCTCCGGTATCCGTAAGGGCCCATCCCCGCCGTAAAGATGGCAAAACACAGTATGGCCTGCAGAAACTTCAGCGGCAGGTACCGGCTGAACTTTGCACACAGGCATGGCCTTCGAACACCGTGGCTGGAAAATACAGCTCTCCGGGGAATCGATGAGGTCGGGGATGGTGCCGGGTATTGACGCCAGACGGTCTCTGGCGCCGGCCAGGTCTGGGAGACAGTTGAGCAGGCCAATTGTATAGGGGTGCCCGGGACTGTCGAAAATATCAAGAACTGTTCCCGACTCGGCCACCCGGCCGCCGTACATGACTAGTACCCGGTCAGCGATTTCAGCAACAATACCAAGGTCATGAGTAATAAATATGAGTGACATCCGTCGCGTCTCCTTCAGCTCCTTGAAGATGTCGAGTATCTGGGCCTTGATGGTAACGTCAACGGCGGTGGTCGGTTCGTCGGCAATGAGTACTTCGGGGTCGCATGAGAGCGCCATGGCAATCGTAACTCTTTGTTGCATACCCCCCGAGAACTGGTGCGGATAGTCGTTAAAGCGGGTTTCGGCTGATGGTATGCCGAGCCGTTTCATCAGGGCGATTGCCTTCTCCCGGGCCGCCTTCCCACTGATATTTGAGTGGAACCGGATGGCCTCGGTAATCTGGTCGCCTACGGTCAGCACCGGATTAAGCGAGACCTGCGGGTCTTGAAACACTATGGCAATTCGGTTGCCGCGCACCTCACGCAGTTTCTCAGGGGCCAGCTTGAGCAGGTCTTCGCCTTGGAAAATGACCTCTCCGCCCACGATGCGCCCCGGCGGGCTATCGATGAGACGGAGGATTGAAAGCGAGGCCGCCGTCTTGCCACATCCTGACTCGCCAACGAGACAGAGGCATTCGCCCCTGCGCAATTCAAAGCTGATGCCGTCAACAGCTTTGACCACGCCGGCCGGCGTGTAGAAACGGGTGCGCAGGTCACGGACCCGCAGGATCACAGTTGCGGGGCTCGGTTCCATATTTCCTCCGTCCCCCTCGCCGATGATGGTGGAAGAGACGCTCTACGCTTCTGGAAACTCTTCATAGCTGGCTCCGCGGATCGAAAGCGTCACGGAGGCCATCACCAAGGAAGTTGAAGGCAAGCACGGTAAGGAAGAGTATGACGCCCGGCTCCACCGCTATCCACCAGGCAGTATCAAGACTGCTCTGCCCGGCATTCAGTATGATGCCCCAGCTGGTACTGGAAGGGTCGCCGAGCCCGATGAAACTCAGTGCCGCTTCCGCCAAGATGACGCCGGGTATTGAGAGCGTGGCAATGACGATGATCGGGCTCATTACGTTGGGGATCAAATGTCGGAAGATAATACGAGTACTGCTGGCGCCAAGGCCTTTAGCAGCAACGATAAAGTCCCGGGTGCGCAGGGAAAGGGCCTCGCTCCTGACCAGTCTGGCCACACCGGTCCAGCCGGTAAGGCCGATGGCCAGAATAATGAAGCTCAGGCTTGGCCCGAAAAGGAAGACGATGAAGACAAGCAGTAGAAAGAAGGGGAAGGTCATCATGATATCGGTGAACCGCATCAATACATTGTCAATCCAACCGCCAGCGTAGGCAGAGCTTACGCCGAGCACCGCACCGATGAGGACGGCCACAAGAGTGGCCAGGAAGCCAACCTGCAATGAAACTCGTGCTCCCGAGACAAGCATGGCCAGCATGTCGCGGCCTTTATCATCGGTACCCAGTGGATGGCTCAGCGTGCCCGGGATTTCTCTGGTGGTGAACTTACCGGTCGACATATCAAAAATTGACTGCTGGACAGTGAAGCCGACGGGCGGCAGGTTTTTCTCCTTGAAGTCTACCCGGGTCGGGTCCTGGGTGAAGAACGGTCCGATGATAGCAATCAGGACTAGAAGCCCGATGAAGACCAGCCCCGCCAGGGCCAGCCGGTGTTTGCTGGTACGGCGCCAGTAGTAGGTGGTGAGTCTTCGGGCTGACCATAACGGGTAAACGCCGTAGCAGATACCGGTAGCGATGAGGAAAATGTAGACGTATGAGGACGGCGGAATAAGGGAATCAACAACATATAAATCAAGTAATCCCAGTACACCGAGCACGGCCAAAGTGGTGAAGAAAGCCAGGTTCCTCAGACCACCCACACGGTGCGCCGTTTTTTCGAGCCGCTTCACTCGTACCTCACTCTCGGGTCAAGCCACGTGTAGGCAATATCGGTGACCAGGTTGGTAATGAGTACCACCAGGGCGCCGATGAGGGTGATGGTGATGACCACCGGATAGTCATTGGCGAACACGGCATTGAAAGAGATACGTCCCAGGCCGGGGATACCAAAAATTACTTCGGTGAGGTAAGCACCGCCGAAGACGATACTGCCCAGGTCGAACATGAGGATAGTGAAGATGGGCAACATGGCGTTGCGCAGGACATGCTTGCCGATTACCCTCCTTTCGGGGAGGCCTTTGGCCCGGGCGGTACGGACGAAGTCCTTTCTGAGGTTATCGAGTACTGAAGAGCGCACGTAGCGGGTGTAGCCGGCCATCATGCCGGTGCCTAAAGTGATGACCGGCAGGACAAGGGCCTTGAGGTTGGCCAGTGAAAATATCGGGAGGCTGGTGTCGTAATAGGTCTTGAACCACCCCAGCTGCACCGAGAAGACAAGTATCAGCATGATGCCAAGCCAGAAGTTGGGCAGGGAAACGCCTATGAAGGAGAAAAAGGTGGCGATATAGTCGATTTTGCTGTACTGCCTGATTGCTGAGTATACCCCGATGGCGATGCCGAGGATGGCGGCAAAAATGCTTGACAGGAGTATCAGCTGGAAGGAATAAATCCAGTGCTTTTTGATAAGTTCCATGACCGGCATCGAAGTGCTGAGTGACCAGCCCCAATCGCCGCGGACCAGGTTGGTCATGTACTCACCGTACTGTACCAGTATAGGCCGGTTGACGCCGTAGCGGGACTCGATGGCGGCGATGACCTGGGCCGGGTCCGAGCCGCGCGCCGACATACTGGCCAGGTAGCGGTCAGCCGGAGAGTTGGGGCTGAGCTGGAGCAGTATGAAGGTCGCCGTCACCACGCCCCAGGCGATGATAGCGGCATAGATGAGCCTTCGTATGATATAGGCTCTCATCGGGCTAAGTGTTCCGGACTAACGCTCGGCGAAATACCACATGTGGTAGTTCCAGCCGATTCTCATGCCGGGCTCGATGCCTCTAACGTTGCTCTGAAAAGCCGGGTTGGCAGCCGGGAAGAAGAGGAAGTTGGCCGGCTGGTCTTCGGCGATGATGCGCGATATTTCGGCATACATCTGCTTGCGGGCCTCGACCGATAGGGCCTCCTTCGATTTGACCTTTGTGAAAAGCTCGTCAATCCTTGTGTTGGACGAGCCCCAGAAGTTGAGGCCGCCATCGGTGGTGAAGAAGACCGCGGTCCCGGATGGCGCGATGGGGTGGGTGCTGAGCCCGATGACTATGAGGTCCCATTTCTCTTCGCTGACCGCATCCGGACCGTTGTTGAAGCGCGGTTCTTGGTTGCTATTCGGTACCTTGTTCATGAGATATTGCCTCAGCTCGGTGGCCCAGGGCACCAGCTTTATTTCAACTTCGATGCCGATACTGCCGAGCTCCTGCTTGACGTAGTAGGCAGTCTGCTCCCGGTCCTTGACGCCGGTATTGGTGACGATGATGAGCTTGAGCGGTTTGCCGTCCTTATCGCGGACCTGGATTGAACCATCGGGCTGTTTTGTCCCGTAGCCGGCCTCAAACAGCATCTGTTTGGCTTTTTCCTTGCTGTAAAGCTGTCCGATGCCGAACTTCATAACGCCTTCATCGGTGTACCAGGGCGATGGTCTTGGGATAAAGCTGAAAGCCGGCTCGCCGAAACCAAACATAATGTTTTCAATAATCGATTGTTTGTCCAAACACATTGACAGGGCCTGCCGGACCCGCTTGTCCCTGAGCCCCTCCCAGCCGTTCTTTCGCTGGTTGTAGCTGATAAGCTGGTAGCCGCGGGTGGGGATGGTATAGACCTTGATGTTCGGCATCCGCTGGAATCTGGCTACCTGGTCAGGGTCAATGCCGGTGTAGGTGATATCGCCGGCTTCCATGGCGGCATGTACCGCCGCCGGCGTGCCCAGCAGTTTATTGATATATTCTTCAAAGAACGGGGCGCCGGTTTCTTTGCCCAGATAGTAATCCGGGTTGCGAGAGACGACGAACTTGTCGTTGCGTATCCATTCTTTGAACTTGTAGGGCCCGAGGTTGCCGGTGTAGGTCAGGTTGTTGAACTCTTCAGCCTGGGTGAAAGCTTTGATGTCGCCTTCGTACTTTCGGGCGATGTGCTTGGGGTATGGAGTGAGTCCGTAGATGGCATTGTCCAGGAACTCGGGGTCGACCGTCCTGCGGGTGATGGTGAAGGTAGTCTCGTTGACCACCTTCGGCTCGACGAAGACCGTTTTGCCGTCAACTTCCTCCTGCCAGTCGCTTTTGTAGGTATAGTTGAGCCAGTCCGAGAACATCAGGTTCTTCAGGGTGTAAACGTAGTCCTCGGCGGTCACCTTGATGCCGCCGGTCCACCACAGGTCGTCCCGGATGGTAATGGTGTATACCAGACCGTCAGAGGATACTTCCACCGGCTTGGCCAGGTGGCGCAGGACGACCTGCCAGTTGTTATCGTAGGTGGCCAGGGATTCGATAGTCAGTCCGGCGTAGCCGAACGAGGCGGAGTCTGCGGCCATAATCCAGTTGAGTGTTTCGGCATCGCCGGCGGAGGTGCCGTAGATGAAGACGCCCCGCACCTGGCGCGGCGACTCGCCGGCGGTACATCCGGTAATCGTAATTACCGCAAGAGTGAGGGCGGAGATAATCGTCAGCAGTCTTCGCATCGGTTGCTCTCCACTCATATCGCTGTGGTCACAAGTATAGCATCGGTCGGCCATCAGGTCTTAATTGTCAGTGCGCCGACCGGGCAGATTGCGGCGCATTCGGAGCAGTTGCCACATCCGGCATCCTTCAAAGGTATGCCACGGAAGGTGCTGACCCTTGTCTCCATGCCGCGGAAGGCGAAGTTAATGGCGCCGGAGCCGCGCTCGTTGCATATCCAGACGCACTTGCCGCAAAGAATACATAGGTTGGGATTGAACCTGATGCGGGGGTGGCTGTCGTCGACGGGGTAACTGCGCGGCAGGTTGCGAAAACGTTTCTGTTTGAGCTTGAGGCCGAGGTGCCTGGCAATGTCCTGGAGACCGCACTTCCCGTTCACCGGGCATTCGGCGCAGATGACCGGGTGGTTGGACATGATAAGCTCGAAGGCGGTGCGCCGCACACGTACAACTGCCGGCGTATCGGTGTGTACCACCATGCCTTCGGCTACCGGCTCGGCGCAGGCGGCGACCAGCTCGTCCCGCCCCTCGATTTCTACCAGGCAAAGGCGGCAGGCGGCAATGGCCGGGACGGCCTCCCGTATGGCGCACAGGTTCGGGATGTAGATGCCGTTGTCCAGCGCCGCCCAGAGGATGCGCGTGCCCGGCACCGCCGTGACCTTTTTACCATCAATCTGTATAGCGACAGGCCTATTCAAGAAGAGGACTCCGGCCTTTAGTATACCATTGTTGGTCCCGGTTCAAGTCTACGCCGGCCATAAAAGGTATAATCTTATCCATGCCTCAAAAGACTGATTACCGGCCGTTCCTCTGGAGCGGGCTGATTTACCTGGTTGCCCTGGGGTTGACCCTCATGGTGTCGTTTCAGGAGAAGGCCCTGGTCGAGTCCCAGCAAATTGTCGTCCCCAACCTCTCCGGTGGGTTGGGTGGCATATCCGGAGAGGGCGGGCTGGAAAATATCGCCGGTGCCGTCGCTCCGGGGTCGATTGTTCCCGGCATAGCCTACTTTCTGGGCGTCATCGCTTTGTTGGGCTTGGTGCTCTTCCTTGTTCCCGTATCCGGGTTGAAACTTGTCCTGCGACTCTTTTATGGCTTTGCCTTCGTCTGGGGGGTATTCGTGGTAGGGGCGTTCCTGATTCCCTGGGTGGTGGCTGTGGTGGTGGCAGTGGGAGCGGGCCTGGCCTGGCTGCTGGCAGCGCGGGTCTGGCTTCATAATGGCCTCCTGGTGCTGACGCTGGTCGGGTTGAGCAGTGTCTTCGGGGCAATGGTCTCACCCTGGACGGTGATAGTTGTCATGCTGGTCGTTGCTGTCTACGACTACCTGGCGGTGCGTTCGCGCTTTATGCTGTGGATGGCGAAGAAGCTGGGTGAATCGGAAGCCCTGCCGGCATTTTTTGTTCCGCGTCATCTTAAAGGCTGGAAGGACAGGTTGAAGGGTGAGGAAGTGAAACAGCTTCTCGACGGACAGGGAGAGAAGCGAATCGCAGTCCTGGGCGGAGGCGACATCTTCTTTCCTTTGATTCTCGTGGCTTCAGTCCTGTTTACCGGCGGCCTGATGAATGCGCTGGTGATGGCGGCGTTCACTCTGCTGGGTCTGGCCGCCGCCTATGCCGTTCATCTTTTCTGGTTCGGGGGTAAAGCCACCCCCGCCCTGCCGCCCATCTTTGTTTTCTCGCTGGTGGGTCTGCTGCTGGTGAGATATATTTCAGGCTGAAATAGCGTCCGTAAAGAGAGAAAGTGCCTCTCTCATTCTTGTTTATGCGGGCATATGAAGCGAAGGGATTAGGACAGGCGTCGCCCCTATTACTCTTTCCTTCCCAGGCAGATGAAGCGGAGCAGTCCGGCGATGCTCTTGGCGTCCTGGATTTCACCGGAAGCGATGAGATCGGGGACCTGGCCCAGCGGCTTGCGGACGACCTCAATTTCGTCGGTATCCTCGGCAGTCAGGCGGCTCCTGGTCAGGCCGGTGGCAAGAAAAAGATGCAGGTATTCTGAAGAATAGCCAGGGGCGGCGTAAAAGCCGCCCAGGTCTTCGATGTTAGCCGGTATGTAGCCGATTTCCTCCTGTAGTTCGCGGCGGACACAATCGGCAGGGCTTTCGCCAGGGTCGATACCGCCAGCCGGTATTTCCAGCAGGGCTCTGCCAACGGCGTGCCGGTATTGCCGTACCAGCACGACCTGGCCATCCTCATCGAGGACCACCACACAGACGCAGTTGCTGTGCTCGACGATATCGCGGGTGGTGGTCTTACCGTCGGGCTTCTTTATCGTGTCAACCCGCACTCTGAATGCCCGGCCATCGTAAACAGTGCGGCGGTTGATGACAGTCTCTTCAGGCACAGCTAGCTCCGGCGGGCGCGGGCAGTCTTTTTCGTCTTCCCGTCGTAGACGAGCGCTACCTCATCGCAGTCCGGGAACTTGGGACAGCGGTAGCACTCGGTCCATACTTTGCGCGGCAGTTTGGCCTTGTCCTCGCGTCTGAAGCCGACCTTTTCGAAAAAATCGGGTTTGTAGGTAAGGCAGAAAACGGTATTGATGCCCAATTCTCTGGCCTCGTCCACGCAGGCCCTGACCAGTTCGGTGCCGACGCCCTTTCCCTGGGCATTCCGGCTCACTGCCAGCGACTTGACTTCGGCCAGGTCGGACCAGTTGACGTGGAGGGCGACACAGCCGACCGTCTCGCCTTTGTCGTTTCTGGCGACGAAGAAATCCCGTATGTTCTCATACATTTCGCTGAGGGCGCGGGGCAGCATCTCACCGCGTTCGGCAAAGTAGTTGATGAGCTGGTGCATCTTGGGGATGTCGCTCATCCGGGCCTTTTCGATTTTCATAGCATCTTCCCTTTAAACACCTGTTCCAGAGAGTTGTAGAAGTAGCTCCGCGGCCGCAGGCGCCACAGGACCGCGGAGTAAGGGCTTATCCGGGCCTTGACCTCATCGCTGTCCCTCAGCGGGAACTCGACCTGCCCGTCGATGCTGACCATGGCCTCGTGGCCGGTGCTGACCTTGAGATGTACCTGCGTGTTTGAAGGCAGGACAAGGGCCTGGTCGATGCTGAAGTGCGGCGCGATGGGCTTGAGGACAATATCTTTGGTCTCCGGGTGCAGAATCGGGCCGCCGCTGGCCAAACAGTAGCCGGTACTGCCGGTGGCGGTACAGACGATGAGGCCATCGGCGCGGTAGGTGGTCAGGAACTTGCCATCCAGACGGACTTCGATGTTTATCAGCCGTGCCGAAGAGCCGCGCGCCGCCACGACGTCGTTCAGGGCGTAATACTTGCCGCCCCTGCCGGGGACGCTGACTTCGGCTTCGAGCATGGCGCGGTGTTCCTTCCAGCCCTGACCATCCAGCACAGCCGGAAGTTTTTCCATGGCCTCGGAAGCGCCGAATTCGCTGAGAAATCCGAGCTTGCCCAGATTAATGCCCAGAATTGGGGTTGTGGCCGGTGTTATGGCCCGTGCCGCGCGCAGGATGGTGCCATCGCCGCCAATGCTCAGAATGAGGTCACAGCTTGATGCCTGTCCCCTTACCTTATCTTCTTCCCATGATGAGCACTGCCAGACGGAAAGGCCCCGGGCCGTGAGGAACTTGAGCAGTTCGCCGGCGAAGTCGACCGAATCCTTGCGCTTCGGGTGGAAGAGTATGCCGATTCGCTTCATGCTTGTGCCCATGGTTGCGAACGAGTCGGTAGTCTACACCGCGGGGTGTGGAGTGTCAAAAGTGTGCCTTTTGGGGGTAGTGTAACATTTATTGTGTGAAATTTTAGGGAGTTGAAAAAGTAGGGCGCTTTCCTTTACAAGGTTTTATTGGAAGAAATAAAACAACAGGAAAGGAGAAGCGCCCGCATGAAAATCGAAATCAGTATAAAGGAAACTGCACAACTTATCAAGGAGATAGAGCAGAAGCCGGCAAAGATTCTGGAGATGGTCAAGGTGGAGATGCCAAAGGTGCTGGGAGAATACCTGACAGAGATGATGAAGGTAGAGCTCACCAGGTTTCTGGGGAGACAGCCTTACCAGCGTGTTGAA
>Ga0315298_1002596_pt1 | contig 30418 bp, 19 predicted proteins | sample WHS_1_MG_FD_203077 | JGI IMG/M metagenome (GOLD analysis project Ga0315298, IMG submission 203077) | Extremophilic microbial mat communities from Washburn Hot Springs, YNP, Wyoming, USA - WHS_1_MG | ecosystem: Environmental > Aquatic > Thermal springs > Hot (42-90C) | place: USA: Wyoming... | reverse complement strand
TTATTCCGCGCTCTTACGAGCGCGGCTACGAGGCGCTGGTGCGTTGGTGGATGAAAAACGCTGTTGATTCTGGATGCGGCGGGCAGAGGACTGCCCGCCCTACCTGATTTTGATTGTTTTTTGGTGAAGCAAACCCTCCAGGGAAATATGCCGTTATGGTAGCCGCCGTCGTGAGACGGCGGATTAAAAAGGGCTATTGGGTATTTTGTGGTTTTACGTTGGGTGGCAAGGTGCTGGGTAGGCTTAAATACCTGTGTTTCATTCCGGATATGAGCTCGGAGTTATTCCGCGCTCTTACGAGCGCGGCTACGGTGAAATAACCGGTGCACGGCCACACCAAGCGGATGCCCGGACGATTTGTCCCTACCCAAAAAAATTTTTTTGCGTTGATGGGGATGCACGGCCACATGCGTCCGCATTTTTACTGCAGGGACGGAAAAACGCAGAGTTAAGGTAGGGCGCGCACTCCACTGCGCGCCGCTGTGGGTCGTGCAGACCCGGCTTCCAGGGTTTGAATCAGGTTTTCCGCGCCCTTACGGGCGCGGCTACGCCCATCTGCAGTGCTGTAGCGGCGGTCTGCAGCCGCCGTCTTTTGTCCGCCCACATTTGCAGGCGCGTCCTGCTGCACTTATGCCGGCGACAAAAACGGGCGGCGTTCGCAGAACGCCGCTACAAAAGCTGTGGACTGGCGCGCGGCACTCTGGTGCGAAGTAAATTCAGCGTTGGAAGGCGATGCTGGGTCCGAGCTAGCTGCCGTGCGCGGTTCGGCTTGCACCGAACTTTGGACGACGCGGAAGTCGTCCCTCCAATCGAACCGAAAGCGGTGCTGGAGCACCGCGCTCCAAAAACTTCTCCTCCAATCCTTCACAGTAGAAATGCAGAGAGTCGGTAGGGCGCGTCCCGCATGTGCGGGACGCGCCGCGGTGGGTCGTGCAGACCCGGCTTCCAGGGTTTGAATCTTGTTTTTCCGCGCTCTCACGAGCGCGCCTACGATCACCTGCAGTGCTGTAGCGGCGGTCTGCAGCCGCCGTCTTTTGTCCGCCCACATTTGCAGGCGCGTTCCGCTGCGCTTATGCCGGCGACAAAAACGGGCGGCGTTCGCAGAACGCCGCTACAAAAGCTGTGGACTGGCGCGCGGCACTCTGGTGCGAAGTAAATTCAGCGTTGGAAGGCGATGCTGGGTCCGAGCTAGCTGCCGTGCGCGGTTCGGCTTGCACCGAACTTTGGACGACGCGGAAGTCGTCCCTCCAACCGAACCGAAAGCGGTGCTGGAGCACCGCGCTCCAAAAACTTCTCCTCCAATCCTTCACAGTGGAAGCGCAGAGAGTCGGTAGGCCGCGTCCCGCATGTGCGGGACGCGCCGCTGTGGGTCGTGCAGACATGGCTTCTCGGCTGGAATCCCACCCTCCGCGCCCTTACGGGCGCGGCTACGGGGCAGAAGCCAAAGCCCGTCAGGGCCACAGATGATAAGCCATCGTGCTAATGGTGGGCATACAGATTCACCAATAATCATTCCAAAGTCTCGAAAGGGACGGCAGATCATGCCGTGCCACGCTTGCCGCACCCACGTCGGTTTTTGAATCTCGTCCCACTCCAGCGCATGCAGGCGACATAAAAGGTTTGTTTTACAACGGCTTAATCCGCCGCAATGGTTTCGTTGCCGCATCACCACGAGTTTGCGAAATATCCGGACTAGAGCACGTTCTTTCGCCTAGCGGTGACCTAGTTGCAGATCATGTTATGGCGGCCAGCGATGTACCAAATGATTTTTCTGGCGAATTGCGTAAATTAATGCGTAACCTTTGTCGGGTCATGCCTGTGCAATACAAAGATTACTATGAGGTTCTTGGTGTGCCACGGAATGCCACAGACGATGAAATTAAAAAAGCATTCCGTCGGCTGGCGCGTCAGTACCATCCTGACGTTGCAAAAAACAAGCGCGAAGCCGAGGAAAAGTTCAAAGAGATCAACGAGGCTTACGAAGTATTGAGTGACCCGGAGAAACGCAAGCGTTACGATGCGCTCGGTGCAAATTGGAAAGCCGGGCAAGAATTCACCCCGCCACCGGGTTGGGAACCGTTCGAACACGAATTTGTCCGGTGGAGCGACTTTGGCGGACGCGGTGCTGGGTTTGAATTCAGCTTTGGTGGAACCGGCTTCAGCGATTTCTTCGAGCAACTGTTCGGCTCGATGGGGCGGGCGCGCCCGGGCACGCGTTTCGATCGGGACGCGTTTGAAGAGGAATCATTCACACAACGCGGTCGAGACATTGAAGGCGACATAATGGTCACGCTCGAAGAAGCCGTCCGCGGCTCGGTACGGACCGTATCGGTGCATCGGACGGTCCAGTGTGCCGAGTGCAATGGTTCAGGTACACGGCACGGCAGGATATGCACGGCGTGCTCGGGCACTGGCAGAGTGCGAAAAACAGACACGTTCAAGGTCAAAGTGCCGCCTGGCGTTGTCGAGGGTCAAAGATTACGTGTTGCTGGGCGTGGCGAAGTTGGGCTGGGCGGTGCTGTTGCAGGCGATCTGTACCTGCGGGTGCGGTTTGCGCGCCACCCCGAATTTGAAGTGGACGGTCAAGACCTCATTCACGAAGTCGAGTTGGCACCTTGGGAAGCTGTGTTGGGCACAACAATATCGGTGCCGACACTCTCAGGCCATGTCAGGATAAAAATTCCACCCGGCACACAAGCCGGTCAAAAACTGCGGCTGCGCGGGCATGGTTTGCCAAATCGCGAAGGTAAAAAAGGCGACTTAATTGTTGTTGTGCGTGTCCAGGTGCCACCACGCGTGACCGAACGCGAACGTGCCCTGTGGCAACAACTTGCGCGCGAGTCAGATTTTAACCCACGGGCCTAGCGAAATCTAATGTTCCCACTTCGTGACAGTATCCGCTCGCGCACGTTTCCGCTTGTTACGTTCGTGTTGATCACGGTCAACGTCGTTATGTTTATATGGGAACTGATGCTGGGCCGGCACCTTGACCAGGCACTAATCCGGCTGAGCATCATCCCGGTGCGGTACACAATACCCGATGTGGCGGCACTGCACAGTCTGGGCGAACTAGTGTTGCCGTTCTTCAGCTCGATGTTTTTGCATGGCGGCTGGGTACATCTGCTTGGCAACATGTGGGTATTATGGATTTTCGGCGACAACGTCGAAGAACGCCTCGGCAGGTTACGGTACCTTACACTTTACTTTCTAGGCGGGTTTGTTGCGGCTTTAATGCATATCTTTACAAACCCAACTTCAGGCATACCGACAATCGGCGCAAGCGGTGCGGTAGCATGCGTAATGGGCGTTTATTTCAGGTTTTATCCGTTGGCACGTGTTGAGGTTGTAATACCGCCGTTGTTTTTCGGCCCAACGGTCGTGTTGCCCGCAGTGCTGTTTTTAGGGTTTTGGTTTGTGCTGCAATTTTACAGCGGCACACTAAGCCTGTTGGCCCCCACGGCCTTCGGCGGCGTAGCCTGGTGGGCTCACGTAGGCGGGTTTTTGTTCGGCGCTTTTGTAGCAGAAGCAGCACAGCCGCGCCACAGACGCGCGCATTGACCGGATCCAGCCACGACACATCGCGTGCCGGCGGCCGCCCGACGCCAACAAACGGTCGCGCCCACTCGCACGCTCACCTGTGCAAAACCGCTGGGTCGGCTTGTTACCGCCACCAATCCTCACGCAGGCGTGCGCGCGATATAGGCGCGCCCGTTCGGACTGTACCGGCACCAGTTACGGCGCCGGTCAGTTTTGCTACTTGTCGGCCAAGCCGAGCAGCTCAGGAATGTTGTACCGCTCGAGTGCAATTCGCACCAAGCGAACGTTTAATTCCGTGAGCTTATCCTCGCCGAAGATAATACGTGCAACTGCAACGGCGATTTTATCCAGTACTTGTGATTTTTCTTTTTCCATAGGCATAGTGTTTTGGTTAACGGTTAAATTCATTTCGGCAATCAACGCTTCAAGCAGCCTGGATTCTTCAGTCTCAGGTTTCGGCAAATCGGACCGAACCAACTGCTCGGCTTCTGACATGACCTGCACAGGTTCCTCTGCAGCAAATTCGATAGGCTTCTGCTCCAACGATTCCACAGACTCTGGAACCTGAACAGGCTCTGGCGTCTCAGGCATCGCCTGTGGTTCAGGTGCAACGACTGCTTCAGTTGGCGGAATGGTGGGTTCGGTCGGTTCAGGTTGGACCGGCTCAGGCACAACATGTTCAACAGCGCTGGGTTCGGCCGCGGCGGTCTCAGCCTGAACAGGCTGCGTTTCAACACTTTCTGCGCCAACCGCCTCAGGTGCAACTTGCCTTGAGACAACGGACTCCACCGGAGCTGATTCGGCCACACTGGCTTCCCTTTGAACGGGTTCGGCGCCACCGGCCTCTGCGCCAACTGCCTCTGCTGCAACCGGTTCAACTGCCGCAGGTTCCGGTGCAACAGGACCGGTTTGAACAGGCTCCTCCTGAACAGACGCAGTGGCAGTTTGAAGCGGTTCAGGCTCGATGACAGGTTCTTCAAACTTTATTTGCGGTTCCTCAGCCAACGGTTCCGCAACTGGCTCCGGCGTAACTTCCTCAGCCGGTTTTTCGCTTTCTGCAACAGGTTCTTCGTGCACCTCAGTCGTCTCGGCAGTTGGCTCGGCAAGCTCTTGATCCACCTGTGCAGGTTCAACTTTTGCTTCTGCAGGTGGTTCGATTGCACCAGGCACGCTACCAACCGACTCGGTCACCTCTTCGATGTGGGTCATCTCACCCAGGGACAATGGCGTTATCTCCTTGATCGTTTCTGGTGGCGGTTCAACCGTTTCAGGTGCACTCAATCGCGCCATGAGTTCGGCGCCGGCTTTTTCGTCTGTAAGGATTTCCTCAGGTGCAACCTGCTGTTCGGTGCCTGTTAATTCAACCGGCGACTCAGCTTCAGCCAGCGGCTCGGGTGCAGGCTCAGCAGTTGGTTGCGCCGATTGTTCCGCACCAATCTCACTCGAAGGCGTAACTTCTTCAACTTGCCCCTGGCCAAAAACCGGTCCGGCCGGTTCAACCTGCTCTTGCGCAGTGGCTTCTTGGACAGATGCAACCGGAACGGGCTCAGCCTCCTGCGGGGGTTGTTCTACAGGTCTAGCTTCAAGATCAACCCGCGGTCTGACGTCTTCAACGGGCGGACGCATGCGCTGTTCCGGCAGCGACGGCGTTGCAACTGCAGCACCGGGTTGCGCCTCTTGCGGTTTGGCAATTTTCGAGTCGAGCAAGATTGTAATTGCCTTGAGCGCAAGCTCCATGGGCGAGATTGGCTTTGCAATCAACTCGTTACCACCGCTTAGAATGCTCTTGACCCTGTTCTCAAACTCTGCATTGGCAGTGACGAATATCACCGGTGTAGTGCGCTGATGCGAAAAGCTCCGCAGTTGTTTGCACACATCAAACCCGTCCATGCCGGGCATCATGATGTCGAGCAGAACAAGGTCGAACTTGTCATTCTGCAAGAGTCGAATCGCGTCAACGGGGTCTTTCACACCGACAGCCTTCAGGTTTACCCGGCGCAACGCCTGAACCATGATGTGGTTGCACACGCCGTCGTCATCAACAACAAGCACTTTTGCGTCCAATAAAGCGTCCACCGAATCTGTATCGGCATGTTCGATGAGCCGACGCAGGCAATCGGTTGCTTGTGCAATTGTGTGGAAGAGCGACTTTGTTGCACTGGCGGGTCTGAGCACAATCTCAAACAGCACAGCCTCGAACGCACCGGCAAGTATCGCAATTCGCGATAGGCCAATCAGCCCCGCACGTGCACTTATGAAATGGACACGTTGGTACAGGTTCTCAAGCAGGGTCAGACCTGTGGCCGAATGGGAATTTTTGATGTACGCAACACAAAGCTCTCTGATATGCGTCATTTCTGCGGGGGCACTTTCCAAAAACTCAGCACGCGCACGCAGCATCATGTTCAGGTCAAGGCCTTCCTCAGGTCGGCTGATTGAATCTTTTGCTGCCCCCTTACCAACACCTGGGAGTTGCGCTTCCTCTTCACCGTTCCCACCAGGTTCAGGCAGAAAACTGCGAATAACCTTCAGCAATGTGGCCGGGGTACATTGGCTTTTGAACATCGGCTTGTTTGCACCGGCCAGCATCGCCTGCTTGACCATGTCAGGCAGATACGCATTCGAAAGCACAATCACAGGCACTGCGCCCAGCCGCGTGTTGCCGCGGATGTATTTGAGGATTTCGAGGCCGTTAACCTTCGGCAACATCAGGTCCAGTATGACAAGGTCAGGTTTGGTAGTTGCCAGACTGCGCATTGCAACCAGGCCGTCTTCTGCAACCTCAATGTTAAACCCTTCGCGTTCGAGCCGGTTGCGGTACACGGCAATTACCACTGGGTCGTCTTCCACAAACAGTATCCGTTTCATACGGTACGTTGCGCGTTAGCTGTTCAAGTCATCACTTACACCGCGGCGCGTGCTACGTTACGCCAAAGGTTGCAGCAAGCTGCAAGCCAACCGTTTAACCGCTCCAGCCATAGCCCACGCGCCGGTCACACCCAGATACGCTTGACGCGGAAACGACAAAAATGCGCGTCTTTCCAATAAAAACCGCCCAAAACTCACTTTAACTCGGCGCAACCGACACATCCCGGTGTGGCGGATCGGCCGCAACCGACTGTCCCGGTTTTGCTTTTGTTGTCCAAATTTGCTTCACAGCCAAGCCGGCCACGTACGCACACCGAACACACAAACCGCGCATTAACCCCGACACAACATTTAACTGTTTTGCCCGCTGGTCAAAAAATAGATTGCCGGCATGCGCAATGTCTCGTAACTGTTTAACAAAACGAAAGGATAACCATGAACCCGTTGATGATCGCGTTTATAATTGTGGTGGTGCTGATGATTGCGCTGGTGCTTTATGTGATCGGCGCTTACAACAGACTCGTCACGCTGCGGAACCGGTACAAAAACGCGTTCGCGCAGATTGACGTGCAGCTCAAACGGCGGTACGACCTGATACCGAACCTGGTCGAAACCGCAAAGGGATACCTCAAACACGAACGCGGCACACTCGAAGCTGTGATCAACGCACGTAACGTTGCATCAGCCGCAAGTGCCAAAGCAGCACAAAATCCGGGTGACGCAACAGCCATGAAAGAACTGTCGGGGGCTGAATCTGCATTGAGCGGTGTGCTGAGCAGGCTGTTTGCGCTTGCAGAGGCATATCCAGACCTTAAAGCGAACCAAACAATGCTGCAATTAATGGAAGAATTAACTTCCACAGAAAACAAGGTTTCGTTTGCAAGGCAGGCATACAACGATGCTGTAATGACATACAACACTCAACGCGAGGTGTTCCCCACAAACATTGTGGCTGGCATGTTCAACTTCGGCCCTGCCGAGTTGTTTGTGGTCGAAAAACCCGAAGAAAAACAAGCACCGAAAGTGCAGTTCTAACAAACCCGATTGCAACGCACCAAAGCAATCCAAAGCAGAACACAAACGGCGCAGGCGACCGATGCAAATCGAGTCCGCACCACCCACCACCGACCAAGCAACCCATGGCACTTACGATTCAACGGTTTAACGATTCAACGATTCAACGATTCAACGATTCAACGATTCAACGATTCAACGGTTTAACGATTCAACGCTTCAACGATTTAACGATTCAGCCACTCAACGCTTCAACAATTCATAAACCTAACACACTAACCACACCGCGTTTGCCGAGCTAACACACCCGGAGCAATGGATTTTTTCGAGCAGCAAACCAAAGCGCGTCGCCGGACGACCCTGCTTGTGCTGTATTTCGCGCTGGCTGTTGCAGGCACAATTGTCGCGGTGTACCTGGCTGTCACCCTGGTGCTAACGAGGGTGCAGGCCGAGCAGTTCCGCCATCCTTATGGGCCGACCCCAACGCATTCGTGGTGGAACCCGGACATTTTCATTTGGGTAAGCCTGGGCACGGTGCTTGTGGTTGGGATAAGCAGCCTCGTTAAACGAGCCGAGCTTGCCCAGGGCGGCAGTGCAGTGGCAACCATGCTCGGCGGACAGCTCGTAAACCCGGACACGACCGATCCCGACGAACGCAGACTGCTCAATGTTGTCGAGGAAATGGCAATTGCATCCGGCACACCTGTCCCCCAGGTCTATGTCCTGCCCGATGCAAGCATAAATGCGTTTGCAGCCGGTTACACGACAAGTGACGCTGTCATAGGTGTTACACGGGGTTGCATGCAACTGCTAACCCGAGACGAACTTCAAGGGGTGATTGCCCACGAGTTCAGCCACATCCTCAACGGCGACATGCGGCTCAACGTCAGGTTAATATGCCTGATTTTCGGGATTCTAGGCATAGCAACTGTCGGGCGGGTGCTGCTGCGTGCACGCACTCGAGGCAAGGGTGCAGGTGCAGTGCAGTTGCTCGGTCTGCTGATGTTTTCGATCGGGTCAATTGGCGTGTTTTTTGGTCGGCTAATTCAAAGCGCAATAAGTCGGCAGCGTGAATTTCTTGCAGACGCTTCTGCAGTCCAGTTCACCCGTAACCCGAGCGGTCTTGCGGGTGCACTAAAAAAGATCGGCGGCCTAATTTACGGTTCAACGATCGAATCGCCACATGCAAGTGAAGCGTGCCACATGTTCTTTGCGAACGGTTTGCGCAGGTCTTTGTTTGCCACTCATCCGCCACTGGACCTACGCATACGCATGCTTGACCCCGCCTGGGACGGCAAATTCATTCGAATCAAAGAAGCTGAGCCGGGTGCGCGTGCGCAACTTACTGGCGCTGCAGCAACCGGCACCCAACGGCCCGTTGTTCCGCCCATGCCAGCCGCGCAGACTTACACACCACCAGTTGTTCGGCCCGAGGCATTTTTACCTGCACTCGGGAGCTTAACGCCAGGCCACATCAAATACGCTGCAGATTGGCGCGCAAGTTTACCATCCACAATAGTTGAAGCGGTACGGTCCCCAATTGGGGCAAGCGCCGTTGTTTACGCACTGTTACTGAGTCCGGACGAAGCCGTTCGCAAGGTACAGTTGGACAGATTGGCAAGAGTCGTTCCTGCGCAATTGCTTCATGAGACGATACGGCTCTGGCCGGATGTAACAGCGACCGCTGCACGAGCGAAACTGCCCCTGGTTGACCTTGCACTACCGGGCCTACGCGGGCTTTCGCCCCGTCAATTCGCCGAGTTCAAGCAGGCAATCAAGACGCTGATTGAAGCCGATGAAGAAATTGACCTGTTCGAGTTCGTCCTACAAAAAATCGTGATCCGACATCTTGAACCCCACTACGTCGGCGCACGACGCGGCCCGATCCAGTTTTACTCACTCAAACCTTTGTTGCCGGATTGCGCGGTTTTGTTATCGGCACTTGCACATGTTGGGCACGCGAACCTCGAGCACGCACAAGCTGCATTCGGGCTCGGGTGGCAACAATTGCGCACACAGATTGCGGTGCCGGTCATTCTACCCCCCGAAGAATGCGGCCTTGAAAAGGTTGACGCAGCGCTAAGTCGGCTTTCACAGGCTGTACCGCAAATCAAAAAACGCGCCCTCGATGCATGCGCTTACACGGTTGCAGCAGACAGTGTGATAAAAGCGCACGAGGCGGAACTGCTGCGTGCGATTGCCGATGCGCTGGACTGTCCGGTGCCGCCGTTTATTGAAGGTGTCAAAACGGCAGCTTGAACGGGGGTACGACTGCAAAAATGCGGTCAGGTTGTGAAGCTTGCCACCTTCGGCTTCACAAGCCGTTCGAAATCGCTATACGCAAGCTTTATCAGCTCGGTATGCGTACCCGCGTTGAACACCATCTCATCCTCATCAGCCAAGGGTGCCGCAACGTACACGTCCAACCCGTATAGGTTGCCAAAAGGCGGCATAGCGCCTATTTCACAGTCCGGAAACAGCGCCTTGAACTCGTCTTCGGTGGCGAACCTGATCTCCTGTGCACCGGCAGCGTCGCGGAGGTCCTCAAGTACAATCCGCTTGTCGGCGGCTAACACCGCCATTGCAGGTTTGCCGTCAACGTGCACGATAACGGTTTTTGCCAAAACACGACCCGGCACATGTGCTGCAGCGGCGATCTCCTGTGCGGTAAACGCAGCCGAGTGCGTGATAGACACGTACTTGATCCTTTCCTTGTCGAGGAACTCTTTGAGTTTTTTGGCTGGCATGGTTGCGCTCCTGCTTTTGGTTTAATGCAATCTGACCATAAAGTCTGCATGCGTGTCAACTCCGTTATACAATTCAAAACTCACGCGCGTCCCGAAAACGGATTGATAAACAGTCGGTGTTTTGGCACATAACTTGGCCGTGACAACCTATAGGATCATCCTGTGTGTGGCCGCATTGGCCACTGTGTGCATCGGATGCAAGAAAACTGCGCCTGTGCAACCGCAGCAGGCCGAAGTGCTTTTTCGTTGGCAGTTTATCGGCACTTCAAAAATCGGCGCAGATACAAACGCAAACTGGTTCAACCGGATAGCCGCGTTGCCCGCCACCGCCGAGTTTAGAGATGAACTGCTGCAGAAGCTGGCGCGCGGACCGCATCAGTTGCTCAAGCACAGAATCAACGCTGCCACAAACGATTACGCTGAACTGCTCAAGCCGCTCTTAGCCGACCTAACGTGCGCGGAATCAGTGGCCGAGCTGCGCGCGGTGTCAAACCAGCCGTCTGAATTTGTGTTGGCAGTCGAACTGCCCGAACAACGCGCAACGCTGTGGCAAAGCAATATCGCATTTGTCTTAAAGGCGTGGACGGCGTGTGACCCGAAAAGCTTTGAAGCCAACCAAAGTACCGGTTGGCAACTGCAAAAGCACCACGCACCGAATCTGATCAGATTCGAGCGCGTAGGTAGGTGGGTAATTTTTGGCTTTGGCCATGACAACCTCAGCTTGTTCGCCGAGTACGCTCAATCCATCCGCAACAATGGCAGACCAATCCCTGTCAATACACAACTAACTAACCAACCAATCTTGGAATGTTTCATTGACTTGCCCCGCATACAAGACCGGCTCAAAAATCAGGTCGGTATTGACCTGCAAGTGCCTCTGCCGGTAATCAATCTCACAATTACAAGTTTGCCAGATGAAATTGTTACCCGGGCTGATCTCGAATTCGCTCAGCCTTTCAACTGGTCAGCAAACCAATGGTCCATCCCTACAAACACAATCCGTGAGCCACTGATAAGTTTCACCGCGTGCCGTGGTGTCAGGCCAGTGCTGGAAAAGCTAAAGTTGTTAAATGACCTCGGCGTCACACCGGCACCGGATCAGCTTTATGTATGGGCACTGCAGGACGTGCCGTTCCAAACGTTCCTGGCCGTGCCGGCTCAAGACACGACAAATTTCATCAAAAGGCTCGAAACAGTATTACGCGAAAGGCTCGTACCGATGTTGCAAAAGCGGTCCCTGGGCAGTATCGAGCCGGATTCAGAGGCTGGCGCAGGCCTGGTTTGGCGTGGTCTGCCGTTCATCGGCCCGTACATAGTGCCCGTTACCGAGCCGGCAGGTGAATTCCTGTTGCTCGGCCTTTTCCCAAATTCACCACTCACAAATCCGCCGCCACCTGAGTTGTATGCGCAATTTGTTAACCGACCTGAGATTGCTTACTACGACTGGGAAATAACACAGGTCAGGTTCCACCAGTTATGGAACCTGTGCCAACTGACGCGGTTGATTGCGGAAAAACCCCAATTGAACACACAAACTGCAATGTGGAAATGGCTTGATTCAGTCTCGACAAACCTCGGTAACACAGCTACACACATCACGGTGAACAATTCGCAAAAGCTGACTTTTGTGCGCCGTTCGCAACTGGGTCTGAGCGCAATCGAGCTTGTTGCATTTGCAAACTGGTTTGACGCGCCCGGGTTCCCGTTCTGCGGGATCGTGCTGCCCAGCCGGCGTACGACGACCGACACACACTTAACCCCCACAACAACCAATGCTCAAACTCGGCGTCAACATTGATCACGTCGCAACGCTGCGCGAGGCGCGCTATCGCGGACGCGGTTTCGGCGAACCCGACCCTGTGGAAGCAGCCCGAATATGCGAACGCGCCGGCGCACACGGTATTACCGTCCACTTGCGTGAAGACAGACGCCATATCCAAGACCGTGACGTATGGACATTGCGCGAAACTGTGCGTACCCGGCTCAATTTCGAGATGGCCAATGTGCCTGAGATCGTTGACATCGCCCTCCGGCTCAAGCCCGACATTGTCTGCATTGTACCCGAACGGCGGCTTGAGGTGACCACAGAAGGCGGTCTGGACGTTGCCGGAAACGAAAAGGCGTTAACCGACACACGCAAAAAACTTAACGATGCACGAATTGAAGTCAGCCTGTTCATCGCGCCTGATCCGGCCCAAATCGAAGCAGCAGCACGAGTCGGCGCTCAGTTTATCGAGCTGCACACAGGTGCATTTGCCGAAGGTTTTCATGATCCAATAGCGCGCCAACGCGAACTGCAACGCTTGATTGACGGAGCCGAACTTGCACACAAGATCGGTTTGCAAGTTAATGCCGGCCACGGGCTAAACTACCAAAATTTGCCAACCTTACTGCATGTGCCGCACCTGGTCGAATTGAACATCGGCCACAGCATAATCAGCCGCGCCGTGTTTGTCGGACTCGAGACCGCTGTACGCGAGATGCTCGAGCTGATGAAAGATTACCGACGTTAAGCCCATGCCCGTTTCGTCTTTGCCAAGCTCAGCTATAAGAGCTGGAAAAAACAAACGCATCAATAGCCATCCGATAACACTATAGATGATCATTGGTGTGGGTATAGACATTGTCGAAGTACCGCGTGTACAGCGGCTGTACGACAAATTCGGGCAACGTTTTTTAACGAAAATCTTACGCCAAACCGAGACTGATTACTGTTTGAGCTGCGCGGTTCCCCCGCACGCAATTGCAGGCCGGTTCGCCGCGAAAGAAGCCGTTGCAAAATCTTTCGGAACCGGGATTGGCACTGTAATGGGGTGGCATGATATCGAAATCACCCGCGCTGAATCCGGCGCACCAGTCGTTACATTGTACGGCAAAGGCCGAGCCCTGGCCGAAGCGCGTGGCGTAAAAAAAGTCCACATCAGTCTTACCCACACTCAAGGCTACGCCGTTGCAGTGGCCATAATCGAAGGTTGATTACGCACGCGCTGGCCGGACAGCCGCGCAAAACTCTGGCTTGCCAAAAAACGCTGGAAAGGCTATTAATTGCCTTGGCCTATGTCGAAGCCAGTTTAGCTCAGCGGTAGAGCAGCGGTTTTGTAAACCGCGGGTCCTCGGTTCGAATCCGAGAACTGGCTCCAGGTTTTACATCGTCCCCCAAAAACTGATCCGATCTTCGGTTCGATCAGGCGCTCGAGGTTAAAAATGCCCAGGCCACACCTGCACGCTGTTTGAAAAGAGCTGTTCTTGAAAAATTAACCCCCAGTAAATTGGGATTTCTCCGTGTTTCCCGATGGCGAAATGGAATTTTTTCAAATGCGGATTACTGCTTTTTTGCTGTGCGCTTGGGGAATATGTCAAAATTAACGCCACAGATTTGTGGTGGGTACAGATACCCCATCGCACCCATCGCAACGTCGGTCCGGTACAGCCTGTCCTGCATCAGACACACACGGCGTGTACTTGCCGGGATGGTGGTTGAGTAAATGCGCAGTTCGCCTGGGACGGTCGTGATGAGTTCCTCACGCCAATCACCCAGACAATCCGCAATTGCAATGACGCGTCCTTCGATTTTGCCCAGCACTTGTCCCACATGCCTCACAAGGTTGTCGCCTCTAATGTACGCTTTGATAGCATCATCGGCCCAAAAAACCGGGTTTGGTGCCAAACTGCCAAAGTCTTCGTGCGAAAGCAGTCTGCCGGTGCGCGCACAGTAAAGCCAACGGTCGGGCAGAAACTTTTCGCCTGCGTAAAGTTCCATGCCAGGATTGCTCGGGTCAATATCAGCCAGTAACCCCTGGCTGTGCACATGCCGTGTGGTGTGGCTACAGCCCCATATCAAGCGGCCAGTGGCAGCTTCAACAACACAAATGCCGTTCGAGCTGCGCGGAGGCTCGATACCGTAGGCAATCTCAAGACCAGGCCGCTCGGGGTCAATGTCTGCTACATAACAAATATCCGGGTGGCCCAACCCGAGATTCCACAGCAGCTTGCCATTATCGTCGAGTACAGCGCAGCCCAAAACAACTTCATCGCGCCCGTCACCATCAACATCCACAGCATGCATGCCATGCGCACCCTGCCCGCGTACAGGTGGATTTTCACGGTCTCCATCCCATTCCCAAACAAGCCGGAGACGCTTCCCGACAAAGTTGTATGCACGAACGACCATGCGCGTGTACGTCCCGCGCGCGACGAGCAGACTCGGCTGTTTACCGTTAAGGTACGCAACGCCCATCAGATGACGCGACGCGCGGTTGCCTGTGTTATCGCCCCAATCAGATACGTTGCCGCGCGGGACCCAGTCAACGCGGGCAAGCTCGCGTCCGCTCAACCCGTCTAACACCGAGCAATACTCGGGTCCGGCCAATACACGCCCGATTTCGTTCCTGTAATCTTTGTCCGTAGGCCCAGTTTTCAGTGCCACCTCAGCTTTACCGTCGCCGTCCAGGTCGTAAACGATCATCGGCGACCACCACACACCCTGTTCGATGTTCCAGCCAAGGTCTTTGCGCCACAAAAACGTGCCGTCGGCTTTGTAGGCTTCGACCTTCCATGTATCAACGCTACGCCGCCACACACCAGGGTCTGTCACCTGAGCAGGTTGCTTGATAACGAAATCCAGTGTGCCGTCGCCGTCCAGGTCGCCCAGGCCAACCTTGTTGAATGTGTATTGCCCACGCAGCCGAATCGAAACATACGCAGTATCCCCCTTAACTGTAACTGCGCGGACGGGTTCGGACTCGGCAAGCCGCGCAGTAGAGCTGATCGGGCGGACAATGTAATACGACGCTTTTCCGGCAGCGGTTTTGTCAACAAAGTTACAAGCGTTGGTTATCGGAGTTGCGTTCAATTTGATCATTCTTGCGCCGGGTTGCGAACACGCTAACAAATCAAAAGCGATATCTTCCGGGTCCGTGCGAAGCAATCGCCACCCGATATATGCATTGCCGTCAGGCAACAGAAACGCCACTACACCGCGGTCCAACTTTTCCGGCGCAACTGCTGCGCTGCAGATCACCCCAGCCTGAACTACAATTAAAAAAGCGCTCCTGCATGCGCTAGCCCACATGCCTGCCAATCGCGCGCACGACCTGCAAAACAAGCGGCGCAAAGATCGGGCGACAAATTGATTTAGCTGCATTGCGCCTCCTTCGGTTGGATTACCATTCAAACACAAGCAACGACGCCGCCTGACGCGGCAAATCGAACCGCACTAATGTACACGCATTCGTTACCGCGATGTTCGCCGGCCGACCTAGCATAGCCAACCGCCCCGCAGCTTCGAGCTGCTCGATCTCTTCAGGCAACGGTTTGGCCGTAATCCCCATACGCTGCCACAATCCATGTGCGTTGCTGTGTTCGGCATCGATCCTATGGTGCGCGAGCAACACCGACGTAACGCTGTCCGGTAAACCAACCACGCGCAATGTCACATCCGCTTTCGGCCCCGGCAAATCGTCATCATGGTAATGCCAGACCAAAACGCATAGCTTGCCACAGTCCAGACTCGCAAGCACACCGACGTCGGGTCTCTCAACAACACCCGCACGCATGATCTGATCAAGCGGAACCGCACCATCACTTTCGGCATGGACCTGTTGACCGCCCATTTTGCTGAACATACGAAACACGTTGAGCACCGGCAGGTCTATACTGCCCGTTGCCAACTGCCGAAACCCGGCAAATAACGGTTGGTCCTCGAAAGTAAATGCCCATGTAACCGCCCCCACAAGATTGATGCCGTGGCGCGCAGCCAACTCCTGCTTACGCGCAAACACCGCAGCAGTATAACTGGCGTACAACGGCCCGTTCCGATACCCGTTCTGCGGATACACCGTGGCCGGACATGCCGCGCACCCATCCGGGTCAGATTCGCCAATTATCACCGGTTTACCCTTCAATTCCGGATACGACGCAATCAATGCGAAACCCGCGTCAATAGTACGCAAGTGCGCCGCGATACCCATTCGCACATGCCCATCAACAAATTGCGGTGCGCCCTTTGCATGGAACGCAATGAAATCAAGCGGCGTGCCGATCTTGCCAGTGGCGTGGTTCGTACCACGCAAACAATGTTCGATAAAATCCCGCATGAACTGGCCGCCATGGCCGGCAGTGTGTGGCCCGCCGACCTTGGCAGTCGGTAATGCACGGCGCACGCCTGCCACAGCGTGATCGTGCAGTCTAAAAAATTCTTCTTTCGTCCCACGCCAATACCCGATGTTCGGTTCGTTCCACACCTCCCAGAACCATTGCTCGACTTCGGCCTTGCCATACCGTTCGACACAATGCTTCGCCCAGTGATAAACCAGTTCTTCCCATTTCGCATAGTCTTTCGGTGGATACGCCCAGCCAGTGTAGATTTCCTCATACCTGTTGCCCGGCGACCAACTATGTCGGTACGGCTCCGGTTTGACAGACAGCGCCTCGGGCATGAACCCTATCTCGACAAACGGTCTCACACCGTTTTCAAGTAATGTGTCGAAGATGCGGTCCAGAATTGTCCAGTTGTAAACCGGCCGACCGTCAGTGTCTTCGGCATAAACACCCGTCGAACCCCACTTCAATGCCGGCGTACCGTCACCCGAACATAGCAAGTTGTGTGCGCGGAAATAGACATTGCGTGGGCTGAGCTTTCCCAGCTCACCGAGCAGTCGCCGCCCATTCGGCATGTAAATGTAGTTGGGTTCATCCGCGCCAAAAAACCGCCAGATCGGCTTTAGCACGCCGATTGAGCTAGCTGCATCTACACGAATCGTTACATGGAAAGCATCGGGATTTGTTGGTTGTGCAAAACTGCTCGGCAGCCGACATGCCAAAAACACCACCAAGCCATAACCGATGAGGAAGCGTTTAACCGTTCCGTGCCGTTGAGGTGGGATTCGACTACGCACAGCCGGCGCCATCGAGACCAACGGCGTTGAACAACTTGCAATCAGCGAGCTATCGGCCTGCACAAAACTAAAACGGCATAATTTACCTTGCAGCAGCTTGCTCAATCAGATTGAAGATTCTGTCGCGGTCCTGAGCATCTTCGTATCTACCATCGGCAACCATTTGATATGCCTCCTTGCTCTTCACAAATTTCACGCTGCTGTCGGTGAACAGTACAGACCAGCCTTTGGCCTTTTCGTGTGCTTCTACCTGGAAGGTGGTGTTTCTGTTTAAGCCGGCAACCACGTCCATGGCGAAGAGCCTGTGCGGTTCAAGCTGGCTCACTTTCTGGTACCTGCGATGGGTATCAATTGCACCTGGAAGATTACCGGCATTTTTGCATCGTGGATTGTAAAAGTAGCTCGACCGGACAACAGGCGCGCCACTATCGTACCAAGTGGTTAAAGGCGGCGAATAATCGAATACACTGTACGGACCACTTTTGAACCCGGGGCAAAAATAAACCCTGCCATCAGCAACAAGTTTCATTCCGTAAAAATACCCTGCATTTTCGAAGTAACAGTTAGCCGGCTGGTTAAAGTCCGGCCGTACGTATGTCTTGGTTGTTGTACCGGTGTACACATACCTGCAATAATGCGGCTGGCTCATGTCGTCACGGGTTGCATCGGTTCGGTACCCACGCCAAGGCGGCAACCGCCCATCGAATTCTTCGGCATACATAAACGTTGCCACCCCCAATTGCCTGATGTTGTTGATGCAGCCGGTTCGTTGACTTTTTTCTTTCGCAGCACTAAGCACGGGCAACAGCAGCGAAGCCAAAATTGCAATAATCGCCACAACAACAAGCAGCTCGATAAGGGTAAAACCACATCGCGCAACGCCATTGGGCGCACTCTTGCTGCCTCGGCGCATCACGCTCATTCTTGGCCTCTTCATACTCAACCGAAACGCGCTTACCGTTTTTCACAAATCCCGACCATTACCACAACGGAAAGCGCCAAAACCGCATTCGGCTGCCTACCGTCGCGACCCGGCCGGTGCCGCTGTGCGCAGCTTGCCAATCAGTTCTTCCAACGCCTTCCGCTGTTCTTGAGTAAGGTCTTTCCGCTGCGAGATTGCCTCGAACTGCCGCACTGCACTCGCATAATCTCCAGCTCGCACCGACCCCATTGCCTCGTCAATGATTACCTGCAAGCCGGGGCTAGCTTTGGCAAACGCATTACGGACACCGGTCAGATTAAACGGATCCGACGCAGTGTGTTGCGCTGAGCCTGTAGATGGCCCGCTTGTTACGGAATCGCCCTTACCGCACCCGATCAGACACACCGTAACAATGACAAAAACCAAACCTGCCAAGGACAAACTAATAACACTTTTCGATACCCGCCAAATTTCACCCCAACTAAAAGTTGTTCTGCTCATATACCAACGAATTTTTCCGGCGCCACCCTAAACTACATCACGCTTTGGTTTCTTGCAACACTTCCCGTAAAAAACGTGCGGCGGACGTCTATGTCATGCTCGTCCGCCGCACATAAAACAACGGTTTACCCTACATTACGCTTTCGTTGCTGAAATTACGGATAAACCAACCTGAAGTACACGTTTGTCTTTGCGGTATCAATCGGGAATATGACCCGATTTGTAGTTGTGGAGCCGATCCACGTGTACCATTCGTTAGTGGCGACAATGCTGACTGCATTTGTTTCAAGCCGCCATCCGATATGGCTTGCCGGCCAGCCTACCTCGATCAACCCGCCATCAAGCCGACTGATCATAATATTGGTCGGCGTCGTTGGCACTGTCGAAAGCACTTGGATAGTACCGTCAACCGCCAGCTTATTAGTCCAAAAGAGCGGTGCAGCCAACGATGGCAACACAACCGAGCTGAACCCGCTTACGGGTTTGTTGAACAGGGCAAACGTGTCACCAGCAGCAAGCTCAGCCGGACCAATGTTCGTGACAACCAGCGTACCGCCACCTGTTAGCGTTCCGCCCACAACCAACATGTCACTGTTGGGCACATTCGTCCGGTTTATCTCCATTGTTGTAATGCCGGCAAGCGTCGCCGAACCGCTCACTGTCAACACACCAACCGGCAACCCTGGCGCAAGTCGGCCATTGGCGCCCATCACCAAATTGCCTTGTAACGTGCCGTCACCTGACAGGGTTTGCACGACGGTGCTTATGCCAAGCCGCAGGTTCGGATCAGTTGCTTGCGTCAGATCGAGTATGCCCGGACTAACAATCACGTAGCCTTGATTGGTTCGGGAATTCACAGTCTCGCCTGCAAAAGCAAGCACGCCGTTACTCACGGTCACAAGGCCCTTGTGCCACATGCCCACGTTTGTCAGCGTAAGCCTGCCAATGCCAACCTTGGCCACCGCCGTAGTACGACCTGAATCTGAGATCAACCCCGTCCAAACGGTATCCAAACCCAACCACCCAATTGAATATGTCACTGTATTATTTCCGCCTGCGCTGCCTTGCTGGTCAAGGCGGCCGGGTCCGCCTGCAATCCCGCCAAGCTCCATTACGCCAGCGTTACGGCTTATTAACCAGTTTGTCGCAGTTGGATCGCCCGGCTGGAACAGGAACAATGCATTCCGGCTGCCGGTACAAACATTCTCACCGCCCTCATTAAATCTGACGGTTTGGTTGCCAGGCGAAGCCAAGACAATTGTGCCACTGAACCCTTGGATATCAGCACTAAACGTAAACAATGCCGTATTGCTGATTATCAGGGTTTGATTCGTTCCAACAATCGGCGAACGGAACCGCCTGTCACCAGTATTATAGATAATTGACGTCGCTGTAACGATCCCTGTATAACCGCCACCCAAATTTTGTCCTAGCTGAAGTATCCCGCCATTAAGCACGATCGGCGCGCCTGCAGCCCCAGCGGCAGTCCCTCCAGTATTGTTCAGGTTCAATGTCGCCCCGGATCGCACTTCAACACCGCCGGTGTGCGTGTTGGCACCGCTGAGTGTAAGCACACCCGCGCCTTCCTGAATGACCCGGCCTGTGCCAGCAATAACAGCCGAAATGACATTGTCTGCAGTACTGTTGAAGACCAAACTTGTATCGTTTGTGATCGGGAAGGTCCCATCAATTGTGGCAGCCGTTGTGCCGTCACCGATCTGGAACGTACCGGCCTCGACCACAGTGCCACCGCTCCAGTTGTTGCCCGCCGTGTTGATAATGAGCTTGCCAGCACCGCGTTTCATGACCTTTGCGCCTCCAGTGATATTGCCTGCCCCACCAAAAGTGTAGTCCTTCGTCGTATTATCGACCACTGTGGGCCCAGGTGATACGCTGGTGACAATATTTATCGTAGTTGTACCGACGGCCGTATCATCAAAACGGACCCAAGCATTATTAGTAAAGTACGTGCTTTGGCCCGTGGCTGCGGCCTTCCAAACTTTGTTACCGGGATTGTCCACGTCCCATACCCCCGCAGCGTCACCAACCCATACAAGAGTAGGATCGTAGGTGTCAGTAATGATGAGGGTCAGGCGCTTGTTCACGGTGTCGTCATTCAACGTGGCACCAACAACTTGGATCGGTAAAGCGCCGAGGTTAAATGTCCCTGATCCCGACCTACTGGCGTATGTGAGTAGTGTGATTGTACCATTGGTCAAACCGAACCCAGTGATGTTGACCGTGACGTTGCCGTTCATTGTTAGTACGCCCGAGTTAGTCAGAATTGCTTGAGGCGGGTTTACGGCCGTCCCGAAATCGTAGTCCAATGTGGAGTCCGAGCCCAACGACAGGCTGCCAACGCGAACTGAACCGTCACCAGTCTGTAGCCGCACACCGAACCCTGCACCGGCTGCGACAGTGACACCACCGGGCAAGACGGACCCGGAGCCGACGTGTATCTTGCCATTGCTGATTACAGTTGGCCCGGTGTAGGTATTTGTCCGTGCCAAAATAACCGTAGCTGACCCGTTATTCGTGAGGCTGCCTGTGCCATGGACACCGCCCATGACCCACAAAGGCTGAGCACCGCCTCTGTCAAACACCAACCTGCTGTAGTTCGTAATTGGTCCCGAGCCAATTGTGCCCGATTCCCACCCATCACCAATCACCAGAACGCCATTGCTGATGATGGTCGGACCGGTGTAAGTGTTACTGCCCGTCAATCGCCACGTACCTGCACCGCGCCAAATCACACCCGCAGGCCCAGCGCCGTTGACGATGTTACCTGCAAAGGTTGCTTCATCAGTTGCGTTGGTTTGCTTTGCCCCGATTTCAAACAATAATGGCCATGCAGCAGTTGCACTACCGGCAAGGTAAATGCTCGAGTTATCACAGCTAAGCATACCGATGCGGAACGTCCGGTTAGTCGTCAGGGCTAGGTAATGCCTGAAAGTGAATCCACTTGACCCAGTCAGATGCACATCTGCATTCGGCAGGCCATTGGTGTGGCCGTACCTAAACTCATCGCCACCACTGGTCGGTGAAGGCACGGTAATGTTAATCCGACCTGCAAACGCTGACCAGTCACCGACTACGTTTGGCCGCAAGTATTTCGGTTGCACCTCCAAAGTTCCGCTACCAGTCAATGTGCCACCCAAGCCTGTGCCGACGGCTGTTGCGCCGTCTCCCGACGCACCGCTAAACCGCACAGGCAGAATAATCGTGCCGGATTGACCTTCCGGAACGATTAGGTTTGCATTAAAAGTACCGTATGCCGGTGTGGTACTGGGGTCGGGCCGCAAATTCAGAACACTTCCGTTGTAAAACGTAACCGAAGTAATATTGCTCAACGCAAGGTCAACCGATGCACAATACGCCTCGTTTATTACGTCCGGACCTTGGACGGCCAATGTACCGTTGCTCAAGATCAGATTCCCAGTGAGTGTGTTTGCAGGATCAAGCGGATACGTAGGCTCAGCACCAGCTTTCCACAGGTTCAACGTACCACCTCCGTCCAAAATAAAGCCATCTGTACCGGCCAAAATTGTACGAGCGATGGTGGCCTGGTTCCCTGCTGGCACATTAATTACAGGTTTGGTTGGACCTGCAAGGGTCAGTGGCCCATCATTTGTGATTGTGTATGTGCCTTGAATAAACTCGAGGTTCCCTATCGTTCTCCCTGAATCCAAAGTCACTACAACACTCGCAGCAGCCTGATTGCTAAACGTAGCAGTGTTACCTGCGCCGTCGGCGACTATGCCATTTAACCATGCGGCAGTGTCACTCCAGACTCCGTCAACTTCATTTGTCCAAATGCCGCTGTCTGCACGGGCCGTTAATGCGCTGCTTAACAGCATCGCACTGTACACAACCATGCCTGTTACAACTGTGAGTACTTTTTTCATAAGTTCGCTCTTTTGACTTGTTTGGGGGTTAGCACACTTTGGTTCAGATGTACCGTAATGGCGCGGGTGCGGCAACTGTTCACCGCGCACCTGTAAAAATGCGGAATATCCACCACTTTGGAGACGTCGCATCTCCGAATTCCACCAGCAGTTCGGGTATTACCCATCATTCTGCTAGAGCTTTTTTAACGACCTGCGCCAAAGTCGTCAAGCTTTTTTTTGACGATTTTTCCGCGCCAAAACCAAACGACACAACAAAACCGACGCTTTTCATAATGCTGCGCACCTGAAATTTGGCGCCAAAACAAACTTGTACTCGCGTGAGCCTCGACCGTCACGCTCGATGGCCAACGGCGTTCACAACAGAAATCCAGCAGCGAGCACGAAAAAACGTGATTCCTCATGCCACAGAAAGACTTTTCCGCATCAACAAATGCAAGGTGCGTTTGATGCCTTTTTATGACCGCGCTGCCAAAACCCTCGAGCGATCTTATTTACGCTCGGTGCCAAATAAGCTTTGTGTGTAGAGACTGCGCGTTCTTGCCCCGGACAGTTACAAAGTGGCGCCAGCTAGCCATTAAGCGGCACGCCGTCTGGGGAAAGTCGCCAATCTGAGATTCCAATCTCACAAAAGTTTGGCGCACTCAAAATGCCATCGCGAACGCCCAGCTCTTTTCCCGAGCTGGGGTCTCTGGCAAACATCGCGCATTCTCGAACATCAAAAAGGCGCACGCCCAGCCTTTATGAATGAGTTTTTTTCCGGCATCGCGTGTTTGTGCATGCGCATGCGCGGGTTCACTCAAGTGCCGCGCGCTTGTGCAGCGGAAATGGAAACGGGATCATGTAGAGCAAAGACCTGCGCAAAAAAAATTCGTGCGCCGTGTAGCTTCCACTTGCAACGATGTCTTTCATTCGAGGCCGTGGCGGTTAACCCGGCCCCGTGTTCCCGCCAGACTAACAGGCTGTTGAAAAAGGGCTGTTTGGGAAAACCAACCCCCGGAAACATCGCCGTTTTTGTATGTTTTTTCCTACGAAAATGACTTTTTCAACACCCTGCTAAGGTTTCCGTAGCCTGTAAAAGCTCCGTGCGCCCGTGACAGCATTGGTCACAAAGAATTTGTCCCCGAAAATCACAGGCGTGGATGCAACTGCCACCCAACTTGTTGCAGGGAGGTTTGTGGTGTACTCGAGAGTGAACCCGACTGCATTAGTAGGCCACCAAACAACAAAGTTGGTGCCGTACCGTGCAAATCCTAAAACAACCGGTACCTCTGGAATCGTGCCAATCGGTACGCCTTTGACGATGCAATTGTTTTTGGCATCGGCAACATACACATTGCCTGCTTGGTCAACTGCAACGCCAACCGGCAACGCAAACAACGCATCGCTACCGACACCGTCTGCACCGCCTTTGACACCCGGCACACCGCCTATGGTCGTTACCGTGCCGTCCTGCGTCACCATACGCACAGTACAATTCTCGCTATCGGCAACAAATAGATTGCCTGAGCTGTCCAAGGCCAATGCAGTTGGCTCGTTAAACCTGGCCTGATACCTCGTACCATCGTTAGTTCCAGCCACACCGGGCAACCCAGCCAATGTGGTGACAAGACCTGCCGGACTGATCTTTCGAATCACATGGTTCCCTGCCTCTGCCACGAATACGTAGCCGGCAACGTCAACTGCAACGCCACAAGGTCTGTAGAACCTGGCGAGTGTACCTGAACCATCGTTTGTCCCGGGCGTACCAGCCAGCCCGGCAAATGTGGTCACCGCACCGTCCGGTGTCACCTTCCGAATAACGTGATTCCACTCGTCTGCAACGTAAAGAACACCCGAGCTGTGAAGCGCAACGCCGCGTGGATGAAAGAACCGTGCGGCAGAGCCTACGCCATCATTTGTACCGGCTACACCGGCCAGACCCGCCAGCGTTGTTACAGCCAAGTATTGCCCGTCCCAGACGGCTTTCCTGATTGTGTGATTAAACCAATCAGCAATGTAAACCGTACCATTGCCATCAGCAGCAACGCTGGCAGGCCGGTAAAACCGCGCAGCAACCCCCAGCCCGTCATTTGTGCCCAGTCTCAGCGGTAAACCGGCTACTGTGATCACATTAGCTGCAGGTGAGACCGACCGGATTGTGTGACTCCAATTGTCTGCTACAAGCAGGTCACCCGCCCCAGTTAACGCCAACCCGTACGGCCGATTAAACCGCGCAAGCGCACCCGGGCCGTCGTTCGTACCGCTTGCTTCAGGTGTACCTGCGATTGTCGTTACCTGCCAACCTGTCTCAGTCGCCGCCAACATGCGAATCGAGTTGTTCCATTCATCTGCAACGAACACATGCTGCCCAAAGCCAACACACAAACCGCCTGGAAAGAAAAATCTCGCAGCGCTGCCTACACCGTCTGCAAAACCGAAACTGCCCGATTTCCCCGCTACAGTTGTCACCTCACCTGCCAATGAGACGCGCCGGATGGTGTGATTCCAGCCGTCTGCAACAAACAGGTTGCCCGTGTTGTCATACACGACACTACCGGGACAGAAAAACCTTGCGGCAACACCCGTGCCGTCGTTCGTGCCGCTTTCACCAGTTAACCCTGCCAGTGTCGTTACGACACCTTCCTGGGTCACTTTTCGGATTGCGTGGTTGTAGGTATCAGCGACGTAAATGTTGCCTGAGCTGTCCACAGTTAAATCACCGGGTGCACGAAACCGCGCCGCGCTACCCACACCATCGTTCGTGCCAAATTCACCTGCCAATCCAGCAAGCGTTGTTACAAGCCAATTCGTGCCGTCAGGAACAATTTTGCGCACCGTATTATTGTTGGCGTCTGCAACGTAAATATTGCCTGCGCTGTCTGTGGCCAGCCCGGTCGGCAGATTAAACCGCGCCTCAGCAGCCACGCCATCGTTCGTGCCCGAGACACCCGGCGCACCTGCAAAGGTCGTTACGACCCAGTTGGTACCTACAAGCGACATTTTCCTTATCGTATGGTTCTCGCTGTCAGCCACGTAAATGTTCGCCGAGCCAGCCAGAATCAATCCAACTGGCGTATTGAATAATGCACTACGCCCTAAACCGTCGTTTGTACCGCTGAGACCCGGCGTGCCAGCCAGGGTTGTCACAACCCAATTCGTTCCTACCAAAGCAAGTTTTCTGATTGTATGGTTCGCCGAATCTGCCACGTAAATGTTGCCTAATGCATCTGCGGCGGCGCCCCTCGGCAACTCGAATCGCGCAACGGTTCCGATCCCGTCTGCATTCCCGGGTCCGCCAGACTTCCCAACGAAGTTTGTCCAAGTGTAAGTCTGCCCTGCCCAACCCCTCACACACATGCCAGCGGCAAAAAATGCGCACAACAAAAGTTTCGCAGCATAGTGCCCAGTCTGCTGCCCCAAGGCGGTCAGGTCGTGACTGACCGGACCAATGAACCGCTTAACACTCGCAGGATGCGCACACATAACAGGCCCGACGCACCAACCTAACAACGTTCGTGCCACATTCAATAATGCTTGAATCCGGACTCGAATTCGGTCAGTCAGAATTGATTTTGCGTACATGCCACTCGTTGACGTGGAAGGCACCAAACTCTCTGTCCCCCGCCAAATATGGTAAGTCATGTTTCTGTCTCCTCCGGTTGTTAATTGCGTTTTATCTCGGTTATTTAGAACAGGCCAGTTTGTGCTTACACCCCAAAAGCGCAAACGGGCAACATTAAATCTGCCACCGAAATCCTTTGCCCTAAACGCATCTCGCCACGTACGACCCGAGATTTCGGCGGCTTTATACAGCCAACTGAGCGTAGCAAATCATACCCGATGTTTCGGCTTTCGCAACATGGTGAGTATTCTTCCATACGAAGTTCGTCCGATTAGCTACGTAGAAATGCGCTGCACATGATTTCACCCGGCTTGCTAAACCACCAGTTGTGTTCGCACCCAAATAGGTCAGGCGACGGAACGGCCGTGGCATCAACGCCCTGAGGTGATCATTTGCATTTTAAGTTCCAGGCCAATGGTTGTGCCAAACGCGCAACCCGGCCTCAGCAATCACACCGCCGAGATTTCACCACAGAGTACCAACCTTCGTAAAGCAGCTACACTTTCAGCAGCTCCACAATCCAAGGCCCCCCCGAGTAACCGCTTTTATGACGGTTCCTGGAAGAGTTGCAGAAAAAGCCCGGTTCTTGTTCAGACGCCTCGTTGACGAATTGTCCGGGCATACTTTTAACCCTGGCCACGCAAAAGGTCGGAAAAACACCCGAACGTTTTCACGTGCGCAATGCGCGGCGCGTGTCGGCGGGTAACAAAAACCGCGTTAGAAGTTGAAGACCTTCTCGGGCACGTGCACAATATCGAACGGTTTGAGATAAAACGGCGTTGTGTCCTTGCCTTCAAGCGCCTTTTTCAGGTTCAACCTGTAGGTAACTTGCGTGCCGTTCTCGATTCGCAACACCGTAACTGCGCTGGGCTTGGCACGGGTGAAATCGAATCCACCAGCTTCCATTATCGCATCGAGCGCTGTTAATGGTCTTTCCATCGGAATACGACCGGGCCGGAGAACCGCCCCTGACACATACACACTGGCTGACGATGACACAACCCCGACAGTTAACTGATTTACCTTCAGCACGCGCTCGTATGCTTGCATCAGTTCAGCCTGCAGTTCAGGTGGTGTCTTACCAACGGCTTTCACAGTGCCAATCAGCGGCATTACAATCGTGCCGTCGAGCTGTACTTTTGCAACTGTGTTCAAATTCGTTTCAACTTCAAACGTCACACGAATTACGTCGCCTTCTTGAAGTTTGGCCAGTGTAAATGCTTTGGGTACCAGCCCAGTTCCAGCCAGTGCACCGTTAGTGCTCGAGCCACCCGATACTTGGGCTGTTTCATGCACCGGCGCAACTTGCACCGGAATAAATGCAGCCTGTTGATCAGATGGTCGTGTTGCACAGCCGACCATACTCAGGATCAAAACTCCAAGCATACAAATCATCAGTAGGCCGGCCACGGACAACACCGAACTGAACCGACGACTGAAACATTTTTTGAGCATTTTCATACGTCTTGCACTATGCATGGTTTTCAAGTTTGGGTTTTCCGACCTGTTAACGGCAACCGTCGCATAAAAACTTTTCGCGCACGAAAACCCGGTTGGCAAGGCCGCATTTTTCACAACCTAAAACCTGTACGTGCCGGAAATTATCACCGCATTTTGTCTGTAATCCAAATCATTAACGTCGGAATCACGCTTCACATACCTGTAACCAAGCCCTGCACCGAGCCGGCGCAGAATCTGATAGTTCACCCCAACATTAAAGCCGCACCTGTCGAATGTCTCACTTAGCCCCGCAGCTCGCGGTTGCTTGCCATTTTCGTAAAAGACACTCAGGTTAAGGGCCGCGTACTTGTAAAAGGCCCACGAACCGCCGTATCTGACAGACAGCAACTCCATAAAATCACCGCCTAGCCAAAAACTCTGTCGCACTTGCCGATCAACACTCAGGCTGTGTGAAATCGCCCGCGTTATACGATGCCGCACTTCAACGCCGGAATAGTACGACCGAAGCTCTCGTGACTCACCCGTCAACAGACTTTTATCAGATGAATACATCACATATCCCCCGCGTGCGTTCAGTTCAATGTCACGTGTCAACTGCCACTGAACAAACGGCCCGATGCTCGTGCCCACGTTATCAGTGCTAAGTTCCGAGTCGTAATCTGTCAGGTCGGCACTGACTTCGATCCCGGCAATTGTCTCGTGCCCAAACCGGTACCCAACACGCCCAAAGAATTGCTCGGTCGAGCGGTTCAAATAATCGTATTCGTCTGTCCACGAAATGAAATTGAAATGGCTATAGCCTGCCTCGAAAACCCATCGCTTCGGGTTCCACCGCACGCGGAACCCCACAGTGTTTTCAAGGCGCGGGAAGCGCGCTGCCCTGCTTATCCCAGGCTGACCGAGCACATCCTGCGAATACTCGATCCGATCGAACAGCGTTAACCCAAAATCCTTGATCGCAATATCCCACGCCAGCTCTGAATCGGGTGTAACGGCTAATCTGCTCAGGTCCGAATGCTTCGTGTACAATTCGTATCCAACACCAACACCAAAACTCAGAACCGACTCGCGTGTGACAGGCCAGATCCCATGCACATTAAACTGCGGCCGGTGAATAAAATCCTCTTCGGTGTTTTCCGGCCGATAGTAAATGTTGTCGTTCCATTCAAATGCATACGAAATGCCAGCCTGCACAATAACCGGCCCAGCCTTAATTTGCTCTGCCCCAGCCTGCCGCGCCGCCGTTCTTGCGCGGTACCCACGATCAGTTTCAACTGCAGAACGCAACGCTTCCTGACCATGTACCAGCCCGGACGCAACGATGAACATCATCAACATAGATATGCCCAACCTTAACTCCACATGCACCGAGCTGTCTTTCATTGGCATGAACGGTAAATTGCCGCCCATTAGATAAGACAATCCCACCTACACGTCAACAAAACTCCTGGACAAAGTCAAAAAAACAACATTGCGAAGCCCGTGAAAGCCGCTGTGCACCGAACCATCTTTTAGCGGCACCACTTGAGGTTTTGGTTAGCTAAAACTTAACCCACGGATATGGCACAGTCTCCTGCCTGCCAGAATTGGTCGAGGCAAAATCCGACGCAAAGCCAGATTGGAGGGTTATGCTTCGTCAAAACCCCAATCACAATTCGGTGGGACACGCAGTCCTCTGCCCGCCTGACATTTTCGGGCGTATAAATGGCAGCGCGCAGCGACTGCGCGCCCTGCCGTACTTTGCGTTTCTGCAGCGTAGTCCGCCACATGAAAACCGACTCCGACTCGCCCAGGGCGATTTGTTCCCTTGCACTGATTCCGTTCTCAGGAACAACCAGATAAGCCCGATGCCAACATCATCTTTTGCACGGTGAGCCATGGTCTGTCGTCCCTATCTGGGCTTTGGAATGATTTTTGTGGCCTGTGTTTGCACACCGTTGGTACGGCGGGCTATAATCTGTCGCCCTAACAGGCTTTGGCTTATGCTCGTAGCCGCGCTCGTAAGAGCGCGGACGCCAAGATTCCAGCCGAGAAGCTTGGTTTGCATGAACAACCCCAGCGCGCAGTGGACTGCGCGCCCTACCTTACTCTATACGCCTCTGCTGTGAAGGATTGGAGTAGAAGTTTTTGGAGCGCGGTGCTCCAGCACCGCTTTTGATTCCATTGATTGACACGACTTGCGCGTCAGCCAAAGTTTGGCATAGCACGAGCGCGGCACAGCAGCCAGTTTGGATAAAGCCTTACCCTCGAACGCACAGCGCTTACTGCGCCCCAGAGGGGTGCACGCCAGTCCACCACTTCTGTAGCGGCGTTCTGCGAACGCCGTCTGTTTTTCCCCAGCATGGGTGCAACAAGACAGTCATCCAGATGCGGGCCAACAATACCCGGCGGTCACAGACCGCCCCTACAGCACTGCAGATGAGCGTAGCCGCGCCCGTAAGGGCGCGGAAAACCTGATTCAAACCTGGAAGCCGGGGTCTGCACAACCCACAGCGGCGCGCAGTGGACTGCGCGCCCTACCTTACTCTCTACGCCTCTGCTGTGAAGGATTGGAGTAGAAGTTTTTGGAGCGCGGTGCTCCAGCACCGCTTTCGGTTCGATTGATTGACACGACTTGCGCGTCGTCCAAAGTTTGGTATAGCACGAGCGCGGCACAGCAGCCGGTTTGGATAAAGCCTTACCCTCGAACACACAGCGCTTACTGTGCCCCAGATGGGTGCACGCCAGTCCACCACTTCTGTAGCGGCGTTCTGCGAACGCCGTCCGTTTTTCCGTAGCATGTGTGCTGCAACGCAGTCCCGCAAATGTGCGACGAAAAAAACTTCGTGGTCACAGACCGCCGCTACAGCACTGCGGATGAGCGTAGCCGCGCCCGTAAGGGCGCGGACAGCAGGATTCCGGCCGAGAAGCCGGGGTCTGCACAACCCACAGCGGCGGGGGCCCCCCCAGGGGGGGGGGGCCGA
>Ga0315298_1002595_pt1 | contig 30433 bp, 25 predicted proteins | sample WHS_1_MG_FD_203077 | JGI IMG/M metagenome (GOLD analysis project Ga0315298, IMG submission 203077) | Extremophilic microbial mat communities from Washburn Hot Springs, YNP, Wyoming, USA - WHS_1_MG | ecosystem: Environmental > Aquatic > Thermal springs > Hot (42-90C) | place: USA: Wyoming... | reverse complement strand
TGGAGGGGCGTTTACCGCCGGTCCGCATCGGATCAAGTTTGCTTCGATGGCGGCGGACTGGCATCCGGATCGGGAGTTGCGTTGGCGGAATCTGGTGGTGCATGAGTTAGGGCATGCGTTTAATCAAGGTATAGGGTATTTTGCCGCAGATGCTTTGTCATGGACGCAGACCTATCATTTGGATCCTGATAAGGCGACTTGGTTTGTTCAGGGCTTTCCTGACCGCCCGGATTATCCAGCGAATCACGCGCCGGGCTGGACGGGGCCGAATTCTGGCTTTGCCAGTCCACAGAATGTTTTGGTGTGGCAGATGGCGGTGAATCAGGCGGGGTCGACCAGCGAGGAGTTTGCGGATATGTTTCTGGGCTGGACGTTCAACATGTGGGAGGATTCAGATGCTGGCCGCATGCGGGCAAGGTGGATGGGAAATCATATGCCCGATTTTCTCGATAGATTGCCATGATGGAGTAGCGCGATGAAATCAATTGAGCAGAGGGTCTTGTTTGGTATGATGTGGTTCAATTTGTGGTTGGGGGCCTGTGTACAGACCAGTGAGGTGTCTTCGCCAGCCCCTGGAAGTCAGTCTATGGATGGCGGAAGAGGAACCGCGACATTGACATTAACGGCTACAATGACCCCTTTGGGGAGCACAGTGCTGCCTGCAGCAACGAGCCAATGTTATGATGAAGTACTCTCTATTTCTGGAGATGATGCCCGGCATGCTATGATTGAACTCTCGGCTGTTGGGCCAGATTCCAGTGTGTGGCTGAATAGTGTAGAGTATCTGTATCACTATGATCGAGGGACCTTAATAGATCGAATACGCAAAGAAGATGCGTATGCCAGTGTTGCTGATGTGTCAGTGGTTGCCTCCGGGATTTGGTTACTGAATCCATCATATCGTTATGCAGAGGATAAATCCTACGTAACACATTTGAATTGGGATGGTACGGTTATAGCACGCTATGAGATACCGTTGAAGTTCTTTATGGACGCGCAAGGACATTACGATGAAGAAGGCGTGATGGGCATTGTCTGGGGTACAAACGGGGAATTATTTTTGTCTGGGAGGTTCGGGCTGCATCAGCTCCTGGATAGTAGTGGGCGGTTTCATCCAGTTAGGTTATTGGCTGGTTATCCATCAAATGGGCGAATATACCGTCTCGTTCGTGAAAGTGCAAAATCAGAGTTCCTGGTCGTTGATAATCGCACGGTGCTGACTTTGGAAACGGATCTGGATGCTATTTATACGGCTCTGGTGAGTGTTGCGAGCGATGGGAGTTTTTACCTGAGCGTATTCGAGTATGGGTAACTACCTACCCTGCGAGTAAGGAAACGGGCTGATAAGCAAACAAGGCGCGCAAGAAGGCATAGACATTTCTCTCTTGCTTACGGCAAGTTGAAATGACAGCTTGCAAACGGGCATAGACTTTGGCCCCTTGTTGGGTGCGGAAGCAGCCGCTCACTTTTTGCTTGACTTTGGCCGGACGCAAGTCGCGTTCTGCCTGATTATTGGTGAAAGGTACCCCCTCCACCAAAGCCAACGCCAACACTGCATCTTCATGCTCTTTCAGACGCCTCAACAAATTTCGCCCCGGAGTACTTTTGGGTCGGCCCTTGCCTGGTTTGGGTTCAGGCGGTGGCTCTTCCACTTCCGCTTTGGCAAGGATGTCCCGATATTTCTGCCGCTTCTCTTCGGCCGCCTGCCCTTGCAAGGGGGGAGAGTGCGAAGCGTACGCATACAGGTCAAGCAAAAACGTTTGCATCTCTTTGGCCCACTCTGACCCCGTTTCGATCAACCCTTGCAACTCTCGAACAAGGTGAGCATTACATAACACATGGCGACACTCGCTAAATTTGAAATAAGAAGCCAGACAATCGTGCACCGCATATCCACGAAACGCTTTCAAGACCGACGCTTCGCTGCGCAGGGCTGCTTCTCCCCGTTTCTCGTGCACGAATAAGTGGGTGTACCAGGCATTGCCGGCCGTGTATAACCATTGCAACTTCCCTTCTATCCGCAACCCGGTTTCGTCGCAATGGACTACTTCCGCCTGCTTCAACTGCTCCACTATGCTCTCTTCCGGCGGACGGGCCAACTCATCCCCCTCTTCCAGGGCCGTTTCCACCGTTTCGCTGTTCAACTCGTAACCATATAAATCCGCAAACAGGCAGCAGATTTGCTCCAATGGCATTTTATGATCCACCGACAGTTTGGTCACCAAGGCGCGTACTCCCGCCCCATATTGCACGCTTGCTCGTACGTCCGGCGGATACTCACCCCGCTGAACGCAGCCACAGCATTCGATTTCGCCAATCTGGTGTTCCGTCACTTCCAGTTTCGGCTGCGGCAAGTCGAACACCTGCCGCTTACTCACTACTCGCTGGGCTCGCTCCCCGTCAAATGACCGCCCGCAGCGTTTGCATGCCTTCGGCAGGTGAACCACCACTCGATCCGGCTTCTCGACAGCGCACAGTGTCTTCCCCTGATGTCCTTTCTGTCCCCCAAAGTTCCGTTTTTCTTTTGGCAAAGCCGAACCGGCTCTCTTCTTACGATAGCCATCGCTCGATGGCGGCTTATGGCTATTGCTGCTGTTCATCCCTAAACGGCGACGCAATTCGGCATTCTCGGCTTGCAAACGGGCATTCTCGGCTTGCAGCCGTTCTATTTCTGCATGGAGATGTCCTGTCTCTATTTCCAAATCCTCAAGCCGTCTGAGCAGAGAGGTTGTCGTCAATGCTTGTTCAGGCATGGGTATAGTTTAACACCACTCAGGGTAAAATGGGTAGGTAGTTACCCATCGAGTCAGATTTCATTTCGGTGCGCATCATGGCCAGACAGCCGTGTACCAGCGCAGATACAGTTCCATGTGAGCGTGCCAGTATTCCTCGTTGTGCTCCCCCTGAAACAGATGCCATTCGTGTGGCACGCCGTACGCGTTCAACAGTGCTTCCAGCTGCTGCGCAGACGGGCGCAGCGGGTCCGATTCGCCAATATCCAGCCAGAAGCGAGGAAAAGATGCAGAGGACAATGCCCCCAGCCAGTCGTCATAGCGCGGCCAGTCAACCCAGAACGGCGCTGGCGAATGCGCTCCAATTGCCGAGAACAAGTCCGGGCGTGTCAGGCCAAGGTGAATAGCCCAGCCAGCGCCGCGTGATACTCCTCCTACCGCACGACAACTTGCCTGGGTACAGGTGCAATAATGGTTATCAAGGTAGGGAACCAGGGCTTCACCGATCGCCTCGGCAAAGCGGTACTGACCTGGCTCTTGACTCGACGAATCATAGGGAAGAACGATCAGAAAGGGAGCAACTTCGCCATCAGCAATGAGGTGGTCAGCAATGGTTAGCGCGCCGAGGCGTTCCCATTGGGTCTCATCGTAAAGAAGACCATGAAAAAGGTAGAGGACCGGGTAGCGTTGGCTCTGGTCGCAGGCGTAGCCCGGCGGCAGGTGGACAACGAAGCGCAGCGGTGCAGGCAGGTAGTCGGTTGCAAGAGAATGCGTTTCCGTCACGCCGCTTTCTTCCTCGCAAGGTGGGGCCGGGGTAAACGTCGGAGAAGCGACCGGCGTAGCAGAAGCGATAACCGTTGCCGTCGCTGTGGGGACAAAAACCGGCGTGAGGTCTGATAATGACAGCCGCCTCCCGCAGGCGGTCAGCGACAAGAAAACACTAACCAGGTACCAGCCCCGCGTCGTGCTTCTTCCACGTCGCGTGTGTTCTTGACGGTTTGGCATCTTCCGCATTATACTCGTATCCGCCCGGGGTGTAGCGCAGATGGCCAGCGCGCCACGTTTGGGACGTGGAGGTCGGCGGTTCGAAGCCGCCCACCCCGACAGAAAATTTGTTTTTCCTCACAGGGGGAGCGCTTGAATCGGTTGCTCGGTGGAAATCCCGATCTGATGCCGGTCAAATAGAGCATGGCCGGGGTCTGATACGGCAAAATGACGCCCATCCATCCCCTACGCCCGCGGCAAGGCCATCCTGACAGGGGCTTATCTCAGGCTCTGTTCTCGGACAGCCTGAAGAGGCTGTCTTACGTCAGGCGCGCGGTGATAAGCCGCGCCGCCGGCTGACAATTCCGCGCGCTTTTCCCTGCCTCAATCTCACGGTGTCGCATACGCCTCATGGTATAATTTTCCCGTTCGTGGCCTTGTTTCTGGAGCCTTCTATGGATTTTCAGTCATATCAGACTCTCTCTCGCCGCACTGCCGCCTATCCGGTCATCGGCCACGCGGTTATCTACCCCACCTTAGGTCTGGCCAACGAGGCTGGCGAGGTGGCCGGCAAAATCAAAAAAATCTTCCGCGACAAACAGGGTATCATCCGAGAAGCCGATCGCCAGGCAATCAAGAGTGAACTTGGCGACGTTTTATGGTACCTGGCCCAGGTATGCACGGAACTTAATCTTACGCTCGATGAAGTCGCGGAGGCGAATCTGGCCAAACTTGCCTCGCGTCTGGAACGTGGACAGATTGGCGGCGATGGCGATGAGCGCTAGATTCCCTGGTCGAGAAAGCCTCTTGCCTTTGCCCTGCCATGCTGGCTTTGTGCTCTTTGGGTGAATGGCAGGGCAAGATATTCGCCCAAAACCGAAACAGGAGTGAACCATGAGCAAAAAGAAAATTCGTGTCGCAATCATTGGCGTCGGCAATTGCGCCTCTTCACTGGTGCAGGGAGTACACTTCTACAAAGACGCCCCCGACGACGCCTCCATTCCCGGCCTGATGCACGTTAATCTGGGAGGCTATCATATTCGCGACATTGAATTTACCCTCGGCATTGACATTAATGCTACCAAAGTCGGCAAAGACCTGGCAGAGGCTATTTTTGCCGCGCCGAACAATACCTATAAGTTTTGTGATGTGCCCCTCCTGAACGCGCCGGTGGTACGCGGCATGACGCACGATGGCCTGGGAAAATATCTCTCGCAGGTGATTCAAAAAGCACCGGGGCCAACGGCAGATATTGTGGGCCTGCTCAAAGAAACCAAGACCGATGTGGTGGTTTCTTATCTGCCGGTCGGTTCGGAAATGGCTACGAAATGGTATGTGGAACAGGTGCTGGAGGCCGGTTGTGCTTTTATCAATGCCATCCCGGTGTTCATTGCTTCGTCGGAATATTGGGCACGCCGCTTCCGCGAGCGTGGCCTGCCCATCATTGGCGATGACATCAAGAGTCAGGTAGGAGCAACCATCCTCCATCGAGTGCTTACCAGCCTCTTCGTGGATCGCGGGGTACGTATTGACCGCACCTACCAGTTGAATTTCGGCGGTAACACCGATTTCCTGAACATGCTTGAACGCGAACGCCTGGAATCGAAGAAAATTTCCAAGACGAACGCGGTCACCTCGATGATGCCTTACGAATTGCCGCCAGAGGATGTTCATGTTGGCCCCTCCGATTACGTCCCCTGGTTGACAGACCGCAAATGGTGCTATATCCGTATGGAAGGCACAACCTTCGGCGAAGTGCCCTTGAACGTAGAAGTCAAACTGGAAGTGTGGGATTCGCCCAATTCGGCTGGCGTGGTGATTGACGCGATCCGTTGCGCAAAACTGGCTCTGGATCGTGGGCTGGCGGGACCGTTGATTGGCCCGTCTGCCTATTTCATGAAAACGCCGCCGAAGCAATTCCGCGACGACGTGGCGCGCGCCATGACGGAAGCCTTTATTCGCGGCGAGAATCCGCAATAGACCCGGCAGACAGGGTCCGTATGCGTTCGGCCACCTCACGCGTCCTGGCCTTTCTGGCCTGGTCGTTAGTCTTTGCCGCCCTTTATGCACAGTCCCCTCTCTATACTTCGAACCAGAATCAATACTTTTTGCATGGCCTGGCACGCGCCGGCTACGGCTATCTGAATCAAGACTGGTTGGCGAACACCTTTGACCCGACGCCGGTCTTCAGCGGCCTGGTCTGGCTGGTGTATCGTCTGTTCCACGCCGGCTGGCCTTTCTACCTGTGTTACGCGCTGCTCATGGGAGTCTATCTCGCCAGCGCTTATCGGCTGGTGGATAACCTGTTTTCCTTGAGCCGTTCGCCCACCCGTACTCTGGCGTTCCTGGGGTTATTCTTTACATTCCATTCCGCCGCTTTGCGTTTCTTGCTCTCACGCCTGTCAGGCAGTCAGGCCACTTTTCTCTTCGAGGGAGGAGTGGCCGGTCAGCGTCTGTTGGGGCAGGTCTTTCAGCCCAGCACGTTTGGCGTTTTTCTTGTCCTATCCCTTTACCTTTTCTTAACGGGGCGCGAATTTCTTGCCATTCTTCCCCTGGCTATCGCCATTTTCTTTCACCCCACCTACCTGCTGAGCGGCGCCATGCTGACCAGCGCCTACCTGGTCTCGCTCTATCAAAAGCAGCGGGACCTGCGTCAGGCGCTGCGCTTTGGTCTGGGGACACTGCTCGCCGTCCTGCCGGTAGTCGCTTATGTTTTCTGGGCTTTCGGGTCAGTGAACAGCCGCGTAGCCCATCAGGCGCAGGAAATTCTGGTGCACGTACGCATTCCAACGCACGCTCTGCCCTCCGCCTGGCTGGACTGGAGCACGGTCGTTCAGATTGGCCTGGTTGTGCTGGCTCTGATTCTGGTGCGCCGCACGCGATTGTTCCTGATTTTCTCCATCCTGGCAGTGGAGGCCTTGCTGTTGACCGCCTTGCAGGCCCTGACCGGCAGCACGATGCTGGCCTTGCTCTTCCCCTGGCGCATTTCCGTCATCCTCATCCCGCTCAGTGTCTGTCTGATCAGCGGCTGGCTGGTAAGCCGACCATTACGTACCACCCGATCCCGGCTCTGGCTGGCGCGAGGCATTCGTCTGGGGACGTGGACGCTGATTCTTACCCTGATCGTTGCCGGCGCGGCGCGTTTCTCTCTGGAACGCCAGCGTCAACAGGCAGACCCGGCGCGCCCGTTGCTGGCGTATGTCGCGGCGCACAAAGCGCGCGGCGACCTGTACCTGACGCCAATGACCATGGAAGAATTCCGCCTCGCCACGGGCGCCCCCATCCTGGCCGATTTCAAAGCAATCCCTTACCGCGCCGACGAGGTGCTGGAATGGTACCGGCGCGTGCGCCTGCTGGACTGGTTCTACCACACCCGCGACCAGTGCACTTTCATCCCCGATTTGCAGGCTGAGGGCGTGACGCATGTCGTGTTGCCGGCAAAATTATTCGAACAAGCCTGTCCTTCGTTTAGAGTACTTTACCAGGACCAGGCTTTTGCCCTCTATCAGGTGATGCCATGAAATGCTCCCAACGGCTAAGTCTATTGCTCCTGTGCGCGTTGACCGCCTGCGTAGCAAATCGCTCTGCTCCAGGCCCTGCGTCGTCGCCTCTTGCGCCGGCCCGGCCCAGCGCGACCGTCGCCAGCCCTGTGCCCGTCGCCACCTCTACCGCGACTTCGCTGCCGACCTCCAGCCCGACCCCGCCAGAATTGCCCCCTGTATTCCAGACCAATCGTCTCAATCCGCTGGATACGCCTCACACCTACCTTACGGATCCCTGCGCCTACCTGCGCGACAAATGGCAAAGCGGGCACAGTGCTCCCGGTACAGTGGTGATGGTCATCATGTTTCATTCCATTGGCGCTGCCACCGTTGGGAATCAGATTTCCGAAACGGACTTTCATGCCCTGATGCAGGCGCTGCAGAATCATGGCTTCACCGCCATTACCACGACTCAACTGGCCGATTTCCTGGAACACAATGCCTTCATTCCACCGCGCGCAGTGCTCTTGCTGGTGGACGACCGTCGTTATCGTCAATACTTTGACACCTATTTCCGCCCCTATTACGAACGCTACGGCTGGCCTGTCGTCAATGCCTGGATCAGCACTCCCCAGAGCACGGAGGCTCTCTGGCAGCAACAGGTGGACCTGGAACGCGAGGGCTGGGTGGATCATCAGGCGCATGGGGTCATCCACAATTTCCCCATCACCGAAGCCAGCACCGATGATTTCATCCTGAGCGAGTTGCAGGGTTCCGTAGACGCTTTCTTAAAGTACTTCGGGAAGCGTCCACTGGCCTATATCTGGCCCGGAGGCGGCTTCTCGCGACGCGCGGCCGAACTTGCCCGCCAGACTGGTTACCGCATGGGCTTTACCATCAACCCCCGCGGCCCGCTGATGTTTAACTGGGTGCCTCTGGCCGATGCCGTGGATCCTCAACGGCCCTCATACCTGCCCGAAGGCGGCGTCAACGACCCGCTCATGGTCTTGCCACGTTACTGGGCCACTGATGCCATTTCCCACCTGGACAACGTGCAGCAAATCGGCCAGGAGGCCGCCGCCTATGCCGCGCAGAACAAAGCCATTGAACTGGCCTATTACGCCTCGGCCTGCGAACCGCTCTACGGGCCTTTACCGTAGCCCTAGCCCTGACCAGGCCTGTCAACGGCGGCAGGGACTTCCGTGACGGCGAACCGCTGCTGACAACGCTGGCGCGCACCCGACTCAAGGTTGACATTGTCAAAAATTCTCGCTTTGGTGTATACTCATCCTATCCCGACTCTGGAGGATAAACATGAAACGTGCTGTCAGCATCAGTTTGGGGTCGTCCAGGCGCAACAAGGCAGTCACCGTCCGCTTATTAGGCGAAGAAGTCAGTATCGAACGCATCGGCACGGATGGCGACATGGAGGCCGCGGCGCGCCTGTATCAGGAACTGGATGGCAGGGTGGATGCGTTCGGCGTCGGCGGCGCTGACCTGGGGTTGATGGTAGATAAGAAGTGGTATCCCCTCTACTCTGTCCGCCCCATGGTACGCTTTGTCAAAAAGACCCCTCTTGTGGACGGAACCGGCTTGAAAATCACTCTGGAGCGCAAGGCCGCCGCTTTCCTGGATGCCCACATTAAAGACTATATTGATGCTCGTGGCCGCAAAGCCTTTATTATGACCGGCGCCGATCGCTGGGGACTGACGGCCAGTTTTACCGAGGCCGGTTACGAGTGTATTTTCGGGGACATGATGTTCTCCCTGGGCATTCCTATTCCTCTGCGCAGCCCCCAACAGTTAAAAGTCCTGGCCGCAATTCTCATGCCCATCGCCGGTCGCCTGCCTTTCGAGTGGGTTTACCCAACAGGCGAAAAACAGGAAGAACGCAAGCCCAAGCACGTCAAGATTTTCCATTGGGCGACGGTAGTGGCTGGTGACTGTCACTACATTAAACGCTACATGCCAGACGATATGCAGGGTAAGGTCGTCGTCACCAACACCACTACGCCGGAAGATGTGGAACTTTTCCGCCGCTGTGGTGTGAAATATCTGGTCACCACTACGCCGGTGCTGGAAGGACGTTCCTTCGGCACGAATATGATGGAGGCGGCTCTCATCGCTGTCTCGGGCAAGGGGCGCGTGTTGACGCAGGAGGAGTACGACGCCCTGCTTCAGCAACTGGGCTTCGAACCAACCCTGCTGGAACTGGGATAGCGCGAAGTGCAAAGCGTGAAACGCAAAACGTCAACGTAAAAACAGATGGAGGGCATAATGGATGCGATCGTTACGGCTGGTGGCATTCCCTTACCGGAAGACCCGCTTTATGTGGAAACGCGCGGTCGCCCGAAAGCATTGCTGGATATGGCCGGCAAGCCGATGGCACAATGGGTTCTGGACGCTCTCTCGGAGTCTCAACTGGTCGAAAGAGTTGTGGTGGTAGGCTTAACCGAAAAAAGTGGCCTGACGTGCCGTAAACCGCTGACGTTTATTCCCAATCAGGGCAAGATGCTCGACAACCTGCGTGCTGGCGCCGCCGAAGTGTTGCGTCAGAATAAAAAGGCCGGGCACGTGCTCATCGTCTCCTCGGATGTCCCAGCCATCACCGGCGAGATGATAGACTGGCTGATTCGGACTGCCATGGAAACCGACGATGATGTGTACTATAACGTCATTCCGCGCGAGGTGATCGAGGCGCGCTTTCCCAATGCCAGACGGACGTGGACGCGCCTGGCCGATATGGAAGTCTGCGGCGGTGATGTTAACATAGCACGCCTCAGCCTGATGACCCGTCAGGACACCGACCTGTGGGAAAAGATTACCAACGCGCGCAAGAGTCCATTGCGGCAGGCGGCATTAATCGGTGTGGATACGCTCCTGCTGTTGCTCTTCCGTAAACTGACTCTGGCGCAGGCCGTAGAAAAGGTGACCAAACGACTGCATATTCGCGGGCGCGCCATCGTCTGCCCCTACGCTGAAATCGGCATGGATGTCGATAAACCGGTTCATGTGGACATCCTGCGCGCCGACCTGAAGAAACGGGTGCGCGCTGCCAAACGCGCCGCCGCCAGAAAACCGCCCGTCGCTTCGTCATCGTGAACCTCGAGCGCTTCCTGGAACTGGACGCGCGCCTTTCGGCGCGTATACGCATCGCCGAACGCCCCGGCCTGCTCCGTAATCTGGCCGTTGTGCTGGCCCATTCCGGCGATTCGTGGTTCTGGTGGGCCGGGCTGGCTCTGCTCTGGTGGCAAGGCAATTCCTTCTGGCGCTCATGGGCCTTGACAGTGCTGGTCAGTATCGTAGCGCTGGCGTTGATCGTCCTGCCCATCAAGTTCCTCATCCGGCGTCCCCGGCCATCAGGCGAGTGGGGAACGCTATACCGCCAAACCGACCCTCACTCGTTCCCCTCCGGCCACGCCGCACGCGTGATGCTGATCGCCGTGCTAGCGACCATCCTGGGCCCGGCGTGGCTGGCCACCCTGCTCTGGATTTGGGCGCCGTGCGTGGCTCTGGCGCGCGTGGCGATGGGCGTCCACTATCTCTCCGATGTCCTGGCCGGAGTCGGCCTGGGGATTCTGGCCGGTTTGACCGTCTGGGCTATCCGAGGATAAATAACCGGCCACAATCCCCGCCTTCGGCGGCTCACAATGACGCGGGTGGGCAGGTAGTTTGACAATGTCAACTTTTCGTATCGTTGTCATGGCGAAGCGGCGATAGGGCCACGCCGAGGCTCGCCCGAGGCGCCGCCAAAGCAATCCCCTCGCGAGGATAAGGTAAGCAGTCTTCCAGTTACCAGGGGATTGCTTCGGGCAAAGAGCGTCCTCGCAATGACAACTATGCCGAAATCATAACTACTCAGCCATGTCATTGCGAGCCGTTTTTCGGCGAAGCAATCTCCCCTATCAGGCTAAATTGACTCGCCTGGAGATTGCTTCGTCGCAAAGAACGCTCCTCGCAATGACATACACAACGGCTTTGATGCAGGGCTGAATCATTACCCGAAATATAACATCGTCGAGGTAGTTACCTTTCTACCCGCTTTTTTGCGTTCTCCACTTACCTGCTCCATCCCCCACCCTACTCCCGGAGGCCTTATGTCTGACCTTGTTGCGGCCATCGATCAGGGTACCACCAGCACCCGTTGCATACTCTTTGACCATGCCGGCAAAGTGATTGCCGTGAGTCAGAAGGAGCACCGGCAAATCTACCCCAGGCCCGGCTGGGTTGAGCATGATGCGCTGGAAATCTGGCACAATACGCAGGAAGTCATCCGTCAGGCCGTGAGCCTGATCAACGGTCCGGCGACGATCGTCGCCATCGGCATTACCAACCAGCGCGAGACGACCGTAGTCTGGGAACGCGCCACCGGACGCCCCATCTACAACGCCATCGTCTGGCAAGATACGCGTACCGATGCTATTTGTCAGCATCTGGCCCAGGCTGGGGGGCAAGACCGCCTGCGTCCCAAGACCGGCTTGCCGCTGGCGACCTATTTCTCTGGCCCGAAAATCAAGTGGCTTCTGGACAATATTCCTCAGGCACGCCAGCGCGCCGAGCGCGGTGAATTGCTGTTCGGCACGATGGACACCTGGCTCATCTGGAATCTGACCGGCGTGCACGTAACCGATGTCACCAACGCCAGCCGCACCCTGCTCATGAACCTGCACACTCTCGATTGGGACGATGAAATCCTGGCTTTGCTTGACATTCCTCGCGCCATGCTGCCGGAGATTCGCTCCTCTTCAGAGACCTACGGGCAGGCCAAAGGCAACCTGGACGGCGTGCCGGTGGCCGGCGATCTGGGCGATCAGCAGGCCGCGCTCTTTGGTCAGGCCTGCTATGTGCCGGGGGAGGCCAAAAATACCTATGGCACAGGTTGTTTCATGCTCCTCAACACGGGCGAAACGCCCATCCCCTCGACCTCCGGCTTGCTGACCACCCTGGGCTACAAAATCGGCGCGCGCCCAGCAGTCTATGCTCTCGAAGGCTCGATCGCGATCACCGGTGCGCTGGTGCAGTGGCTGCGCGATAATCTGGGCCTGATCACGAAATCCTCCGATGTGGAAGACCTGGCGCGCACGGTCGAGGACAACGGCGGCGTTTACTTCGTCCCGGCCTTCAGCGGCCTGTTCGCGCCTTACTGGCGCTCCGATGCGCGCGGGGTCATCGTGGGCCTGACGCGCTACGTCAACAAAGGGCACCTGGCTCGCGCGGCGCTGGAAGCCACGGCTTACCAGACGCGCGAGGTGCTGGAAGCGATGGAAGCCGATTCCGGCGTGAAACTGACTGCCCTCAAAGTGGACGGTGGTATGGTGGTCAACGAACTGCTCATGCAGTTCCAGGCCGATATCCTGAACGTGCCCGTCATCCGTCCGACCGTAGTCGAGACCACGGCTCTGGGCGCGGCCTACGCCGCTGGCCTGGCCGTTGGCTTCTGGAACAGTCTCGAAGAACTGCGCGCCAACTGGGGCAAAGATAAAGAATGGCAACCGGCCATGGACGCGGCGACCCGTGAGCGCCTCTACGCCGGGTGGAAGAAAGCCGTCACCCGCACTTTCGATTGGGTGTGACTTCCGCCGCGGTGCCCCATCCTGCCAGCGATTTGTGGAGGAAAACGTTTCCTATGAAAACCCGCCAGCAAATCCTTGACCATCTCCGCCAATCTCCGAACGTGTCGGTCCTCATTACCGGAGCAGGCATCAACGGCATAGGCGTCTTTCGCGACCTGGCGCTGCAAGGCGTGGACGTGCTCCTGATTGATCGCGCGGATTTCTGCTCTGGTGCCTCAGCCGCCTCCTCGCGCATGGCCCATGGCGGGATTCGCTACCTGGAAAATGGCGAGTTCGCTCTGGTGCGCGAGGCAGTCCGCGAGCGCAACCGCCTGATTCAGAATGCTCCCACGCTGGTCAAGCCATTGCCAACGGTGATTCCCATCTTCAAAACGTTCTCCGGCCTGTTCAACGCGCCGCTGAAGTTTCTGGGCTGGCTAGAAAAACCGGCGGAACGCGGCGCCCTGATCATCAAAATCGGTTTGATGCTGTACGATGCTTATACCGGCCGGCAACGCGTGGTGCCGCGTCACCGTTTTGAGAATCGCTCCCAGGCCCTGCGACGCTTCCCACGCTTGAACCCACAGGTACGTTACATCGCCACCTATTACGATGGCCTGTTCCTTTCCCCGGAACGCCTGGCCCTGCAACTCGTCCTGGACGGCGAGGCCGAAGGACCACACGCGCGCGCCCTCAACTACGTCAGCCTGATCGGCGTTGCAGAAAATACTGTCCTCCTACGGGATGAGTTGACCGGTTCGACCATCAGCCTGCATCCCCAATTGATCGTCAATGCCGCCGGCCCCTGGATTGATCGCGTCAACCATCACCTGGGCCTGTCAACGCGCTACATCGGCGGGACAAAAGGCTCGCACATTGTCCTCAACAACCCCGAACTGCGCGCCGCCATCGGCGATTACGAATTCTTCTTCGAGAACAAAGACGGGCGCATTGTGCTCATCTTTCCTCTCTTCGATAAGGTCATGATCGGCACCTCCGACATCCCGATTGACGACCCGGATACGGCACGCTGTACAGAGGAAGAAGTGGACTATTTTCTGGAGATGGTCGGGCGCGTTTTCCCCGATATTCCGGTCAGGCGTGAGCAAATCGTTTTCCGCTTTTCTGGCGTGCGGCCACTGGCCTACACGCGAGCGCGCAACGCTGGCCAGATCACCCGCTCCCACCACCTGCGCCTGGACTATTGCGGGTCAATGCCGGTTCTTTCACTGGTTGGCGGTAAGTGGACCTCTTTTCGTGCCTTCGCCGAACAGACCACAGACCGCGTTCTGGTTCTGCTGGGGCAATCGCGCCGCGCCCATACCAGAGATTTGCCCATTGGCGCCGGCGCCAACGCTGCGGCGCTCAAGACTACCGCCGATTTCAGTGCGGCTGAAATCAGCGCGATGGCACGAACGGAGAAAATCGTTCATCTCGACGATTTGATTCTGCGCCGCACGTTGCTGGCCTATCTGGGGCTTCTCAACCGTCCCTTGCTGGAGCAACTGGCAGACTGGCTGGGCGAGGCGCTGGGCTGGTCCGCAGAGCAGAAACAAGCCGAGATCAGCCGCACGACCAATATTCTCGTCCATCATCACGGCGTGTCCTGGTGACCTTGTTCCCCCGGCACGCTGGCGGACTCGCGCAGCGATGACGTCGCCGCCGCTACTCAGGAGGCTCGTGATACCGCAGGAGCCTCCTGAGTGTTTCCTCCCACATCGTTCGCACGGTCAGGAAAGCGGCACTGTCTCTATCGCCGGGGCCACGCCATAGGCGCGCGCCTTCTCGAACTTGAACTGTTGTGTGTACAGGCGATAATACTGGCCGCGCTGCCGCAACAAATCCGCATGGCTACCCTGCTCCACAATGCGCCCATTTTCAATGACCAGAATGCGGTCGGCGCGCTTGATGGTCGAGAGGCGGTGGGCAATGACGAACGAGGTGCGGCCGCGCATCAGGGCTTCCATGCCGCGCTGAATCAGGGCCTCCGTCAGGGTATCCACGCTGGAAGTCGCCTCGTCCATAATGAAAATCTCGGGGCGAGCCAACACGGCACGGGCGAGGCTGATGAGTTGTTTCTGCCCCACAGAAAGCAAATTGCCGCCTTCCCCAACTTCCTGATCGTACCCTTTCTCAAAAGTCATGATGAAGTCGTGAGCACCGGCAATTCTGGCGGCCTCCTCGACTTCCGCGTCGGAAGCGTCCAGCCGCCCATAACGGATATTCTCGCGAATCGTACCGGAGAACAGGTGCGGCGTCTGAAGCACAACACCCAGGCGCGAATGGAGGCTCTCCAACGTGTACTCCGTATAGTCTCGCCCGTTGAGGCGAATAACGCCACGCTTCGGCTCATAGAAACGGCAGAGCAGGTTAACAAGAGTGGTCTTTCCACCGCCGGTCGGGCCAACCAGAGCAATCGTCTCCCCGGGCTGGACCTTCAAAGTGAAATCCTGCAGGATGGGTTGATCCTCTTCGTACCAGAACGAGACATGGTCGAATTCAATCTCGCCCAGCAAGGTCTGCGCCGGAATGGCCCCAGGACGGTCGCGCACTTCGGCAGGAGTATCGAGCAAGGTGAAAATGCGTTCGGCAGAAGCGACGGCGTGTTGCATCTCGGCATAGACCCGCGCCAGGTCCTGTACCGGCCAGATCATGAAGGTCAGGTAGGAGACGAAGGCATGGATATCGCCAACACTGAAGTTCCCTATCTGGCTCTGCAAGCCGCCGTACCAGACAATCGCGCCGAGGGCGAAGGCCGAGACGATTTGCACGGCAGGCAGGAATAACGCCGAAAGCCAGGCCGCGCGGTAAGAGGCATGGTACATTTCATCGGTCAGATGGGCAAACTCGTTCAGGTTCTCCTCCTCGCGTCCCAGCGCCTTGACCACGCGCACGCCTTGAATGGTTTGATTGTACTCGCCGGTGATCTTGGAGTTCAGACGCCGCGCCCGGCGGAATTCGGCCAGAATCCGTTTGCGGAAGTTCACGGCAATGATCAGCAGGATAGGAATGGTAGCAAAGACTGTCAGTGCCAGCCGCCAGTTAATGGAAAGCATAAAAACCAGCGAGGCCGCGATGCTGACCAATGCCCAGGTCACATCCAGCAAGCCCCACGTCATCAAATCGGCGACACGCCCTGAGTCGGAGGTCACGCGCGCCATCAAACGCCCGACCGGGTTCTGGCTGTAGTAAGAAAGGGAAAGTTCCTGCAAGTGATTGAACACGGCCTTGCGCAGTTCATACTGAATGCGTTCACCCAGAATGCCAACCGTGTAGATGAAACCAAAGACCATGGCGGCCTGAACAATCTGCAAGCCGCCATAGTAAGCGGCATAGCGCAAGAGAATCGGGAAATCCTTTTGACTGATTCCCTGATCAATCATCGCGCGGTTGAGGTAGGTGAAAACGGCATCGAGCAGCGCGGTTGTGCCGATGGCCAGCAGGAAGCCTGCCAGCCGGAGTCGGTGCGGTCGCAGCAAAGCCACGATGCGCCGCAGCGTGGGAGCAGTCAATGGACTGGTATATTCCTCTTCTTCAAGTTCGATCAGTTCGTCCGACATAGCAAGTCTCCATTCTGATGAGGGCGTTCACGGTTTACGTCTCCAGGGCTATCTCTTCTTGCAGTTCTTCTTCAATCCGGGTCTGAATCTCATACATCTGGCGATACATACCATCCTGATTCAACAGTTCCGCGTGCCTGCCCCTCTGTACGATTCTGCCCTTATCCATCACCAGGATCAGATCGGCGTTCATGGCAGATTGGAGACGATGGGTGATGATGAACGTTGTACGGCCTTTCATCAGATGGTTCAAGGCAGCGCGAATCTCAGCCTCGGTCTCTGTATCCACGCTGGAGGTCGAGTCATCGAGAATCAGGAGGCGCGGATTCTTGAGGAGCGTGCGCGCGATCGCCACGCGTTGTCTTTGCCCGCCGGAGAGAGTCACGCCCTTTTCCCCAACCAGCGTGTTATATCCTTGCGGGAAAGAAAGTATGGTCTCGTGAATCGCGGCCGCGCGGGCGGCGCGTTCCACTTCTTCGTCCGAAACCTGACGCCCAACGCCGTAGGTGATGTTATCCCGTATCGAACGACTGAACAGGAACGGTTCCTGTTCCACAATGCCAATTTGCGCGCGCAGGTAACGAGGCGGATAGGCTTTCAGTTCCACGCCATCCAGTAAGATGCGGCCAGAGGTGTATTCATAAAAACGCGGCAACAGGTTGACCAGCGTGGACTTGCCAGAACCGGTGGAACCGAGCAAAGCCACCACCTCGCCTGCCCTGACGGCGAAAGAAATGTTCTGCAAGACCCCGGTATTTTCGCCATCGTACCGGAAACAGACATTCTCAAAGACGACCTCGCCGCGCAGTGGATGCTGTGGGTAGAACTCGCCCTCGGTCAACGCTTCACGTTCCTGACGGACAATATGCATCAGGCGATCATACGAAACCAAACTGGTCGAGGTGTTGACGATGATACGCCCCAGATTACGCATGGGCCAGATCAACCAGACCACCAGCCCCACATAAGCCGGGTATGTGCCTAACGTGAGCTCACCCTGTATCACCAGAAAGCCGGCGTAGAGAAAGCCGGCCAGCATCTGGAAACCGCATAACAGGTCCGAGAGTGGCCAGAACAGCGAATGCATTTTGAGCAGGCGGCGGCCACGCAAAAATTTCTCCCAGTTATCCTGTTCAAATTTTTCCTTTTCGTAACGCTGACGGGCAAATGCCTTGACCACCCGCACGCCGGTCAGGTTCTCTTGAAGCGTGGTCGATAACTTCGCTTCCTGCTCCTGATACGCCTCGTAGGCCTGGGAAACTCGCTGGAAAAACCAGATCGAGACCGCCACAATCAGAGGAACAGCCACAATGGAGGCCAGGGCAAGTTTCCTGGAAAGGCTCCAGATAGCGACAAAGTTGATGACGAACAGCAGCAGGATGCGTCCGATATTGATGGCCTGGTCATTGAAAAACTTGCGCAGCGAATCGACATCGGAAGTAACGCGCTCAATGAGGTCGCCGGTGGGCGTCTGGCTGTGATAAGAAAGGCTCAACCGCTGCAGATGGTCGAAGAGAAAATTGCGCAAGCGACGGGTGATGTTTTCAGCCGCGAAGGATGCCAGACGATTGGAAAGGTAGGCAAAACCGCCTTCCACGAAGGCCAGCCCGACGAACGCCAGGGCAAGCCAGGGCAAAGTCTGGGCCAGCGTGCCGGCAAAGGGACGGACAGCGCCGGTAATCGTATCGGCGAAATGGCGCAATAAAAGGTACGTTGCCGTCTTGGCCAGGGCCGAGATCGCCAGCGTCAGGTTGGCAATCAGGTAGAGAGTGCGGTAGCCGCTCATCATGTGCCACAAACCAGCCAGTTTCTTTTGCCCAAGCAGGCGGCGAAAGTCGAAGTAAGGAAGAGAAGGAGAGGTTTCCATATGCCTTTTGTCCAAAGGATAAAAAAGACCACGATGCAGAGCGCACCGTGGTCTTAAGCCTCTTTTGCAGGTTCTTTCAGGCAACAGGCGCACTCCGCGGAGGTAGAATCCAGTACCCGGCGTCGGAGACGCGATCAAACATACGGGTTAAATCGGAGAAGAACACCATGCGCCAGCCTTTGTTCAAAGAAATTGTTTGACAATGATTTTACCTGAGAGAGAGCCGACCGTCAAGCGCGTCAAGGATGCCCGAACTCAGGCGACCAGCCGCGTGCGCGCCGCTTACGGCCCCGTCTCAGCCGCCTGCAGCGGAAACATCAGGCTGATTTGCAGCCCACCCTGCGGACGATTGCACGCCGTGATGCGCCCTCCCTGCGCCTCGGTCAACTGTCTGGCGATGGCCAGTCCCAGACCGGCGCCGCCGCTGGCGCGCGAGCGCGCCTTATCCCCTCGCCAGAAGCGGTTGAAGATCCACGGCAAATCCTCTTCGGCTACCCCCGGCCCGCTATCGGCAATGGTAATTTCTACGCCATCAACCCGATGGCGAATGGTTACTTCTATGGCGCTGTCCGGAGGGGCAAAACGCAAGGCGTTGTCAATCACATTCCCGACAACCTGCTCCAACCGTTGGGGATCGACCAGAACAGGTGGAGTGGCTTCGGCCTGAAGGCGGAAGGTAACCCCTCGCTCTGCCGCCTGAGGCGCGAAGAGACTCAACGTGCGCTCGATCACTTCCTGAACCTGTATCGGACGTTTTTCCAGGGGCAATTGTCGCGTCTCGGCCAGAGCCAGCAGGCGCAAATCCTCCACCAGCCGCTCCAGCAGATAGGTCTCCTCCAGAGCATCGGCCACATGCTCCTCGCTGGTTGGGTAAACCCCATCCAGAATTCCTTCCAGACGGCCTTTGAGGATGGTCAGTGGTGTGCGCAGTTCATGGGCAATGTCGGCGAACAGGGCCCGGCGTTCATTTTCGGCGCGCGCCAGCGACTCGGCCATCGCATTGAAATGCTCGCCCAGAGCGCGCAAGTCATCGTTTCCTCCGCCCAGTGGAACACGCACGGAAAAGTCACCGGCAGCGACCGCCTGCGCAGCAGCAATAACCTCGGCCAGAGGGTTGACAAAACGTCTCATCAGCAACATGCCGATCAGCAATGTCAAAATACCGAGAAAAATAGCAATCAGACCAATGGAGGCTAACAGATCAAAGATAAACGGCCAGGGATAAGGCGCCAGGCGGCGTTCCAGATACAGCCCCCCTACAGGATGGCCGGCAGCAAACAAGATCAGGTGTTGCTCCCCCTGGCGAGGCTGATACATGTTCCCCACCTGAGGCGCATCTGCCCTCCCGTGATAAACCACAACGCGCCCCTCGCCATCCACCAGGATGGCCCGCTGCCATTCTTCCCGAAACGCGGGGTCAGGCGACAAAACCGTTTGTACGTCCTGCCAGCTGCCACGCCCCAGGTAATACGACTCCAGAATTGTTACCAGCGGTGAACGATAGAAAGGGTTGCGCCGGGTGGCTGAACTGATTCGCTGCGCCATCAGCGCCAGCATCAGCACCACTATCAGCAAGACAACCAGACCGAATGAACGCAGCAGAATCAAAAACAGCCGCCGCCGAATGGCACGCACGGAGGCGCTTTGGGTGCTCATGGGGATCGCTCCACAAACTTATAACCTGCACCATAGACGCTGACAATGTAACGATGGCCGCTTTCTGGCGACTCAATTTTACGGCGAAGATTGCGGACATGGGAATCGATGGCGCGTTCGTAACTTTCGAACGCCACCCCTCGCAGCGCGTTCAGCAACTGGGAACGCGAGAAAATGCGCCCCGGATGACTGGCCAGAATGGCCAGTAAATCGAACTCGGTCGGCGTCAGCGTCACTTCACGGCCAGGCAGGCAGACGCACAGTCGGCCCCGATCCAGAGTCATGTCGCCCACCCGTAAAATCATGGGCGGGGACGCCTCGTTGCCGACACGCCGCAGCACCGTCCGCACCCGGGCGACCAGTTCACGGGGACTGAAAGGCTTGGTAATATAATCATCAGCGCCCAGTTCCAGGCCAACGAGTTTGTCCGCCTCTTCCACGCGCGCCGTCAGCATAACTATAGGAACGTTGCTCTCACGACGAAGTTCGCGACAGACATCCAGCCCATCCATGCCCGGCAGCATCAAGTCCAGAATAATCAAATCGGGATGTTCGCGGCGGGCAATTGCCAGGCCGCTGACGCCATCGCCCGCGCGCAGCACCTCAAAGCCCGCCGCGTTCAGGTAATCCCGACAGATATCTACAATCTTTGGCTCGTCTTCAATCACCAGAATCCGTTTGCTCATTTCCTGTGCCAGTATCCAACGAAGGACAGGTTGACCTCATCCCGAACTCCTCGCCGCCATTCCAGCCCGACGCCATGAGCGGCCACGATCAGCCCGACGCTGCAGAACGGTACGCTCGCCGTGAAACTGGCAGCAGAAGCAAGACGATCACCGCCAGGGCAAAGACGATTTCCACCGCGCGCAGGGCAAAGGTCGCCAGTGACCACACCAGACGGGTCATCCGCCAGGTCATTGCCAGTGGCCCAAAGGAACGCAGCGGGAACATGCCGGACAGCGCGCCAATCAGCACCAGCGCGGCCAGTACGAGTGCTAGCGTGGCCCCCCACCCCTTCCCTTTCCACAAACCAACTGCCGCCAGAATCGCCAACGCCAGCAAGGCCAGGTTCCACCACAGGCCGATCAGACGGATGAACCGCATCAGGACGAAAGCAACAGGCGTCTGGCGAGCAGGAAAATTCGGGAGGTTTTGAAATTGCCTCTCGTTCCTTTCAGGCGGTTGCCGCCATTCCGGCAAACGTTGACTCAGCCCGGGACGCTGCTCCAGGGCAGGAACCGGCGAGAGATACCGTTGCCACAGGCTGATGCCCGTCTTCCCGAGCATCAAAAGTACCAGCAGAATGCCAGCGACAATCAGTGTAAGCGGTCGTTTCGTTTCCATAATTTTACCTCCGATACAATTTATTTTACCCACCGGAGTAACAGGGAAAAGCGGGGGTGCTACTCATACCGTAACGCTTCCATAGGATGCAGACCCGCCGCCTGATACGCCGGATAGATACCAAAAAACAGGCCTACCAGAGCCGCCGAAGTAAAAGCGAGCAAGAGCGTATTGACCGTGAGACGCGCGGTAATCAGGCCAGAGGCAGTCAACAAGCCAGCCACAGCACTGCCCAGCAGAATCCCTATCAACCCGCCGCACACGCTCAAAACCAGAGTTTCGATGAGAAATTGAGCCAGAATAGCACGCCGTTTGGCACCCACCGCTTTGCGCAGCCCGATTTCGCGCGTTCGTTCTCGCACAGAGACCAGGGTAATATTCATGATTCCAATGCCGCCTACCAGCAAAGAAATCGCCGCAATCGCGCCCAGCAGGGCCGTCAACGTGCTGGTAACACCGCTCAGGGCGCTTAACATCTGACTCTGACTCGAAATGGTGAAGTTCAGCTCATCTCGCAAAGTCAGGTTATGTTGCTTGCGCAGGGTGAATTCCACTTTCTGGATAATCGTATCCACCTGATCGGCCTGATAGGCCGAGAGGAGGATGCCGGAAAGGGCGCGCTTCCCCTTGTTGACCGCCATGCGGCCAAAGACACGGCTATAACCGGTTTGCAGAGGGATTAAGACAACATCATCGGTGCCGCCGCCAAAGCCCATATTGCCCTTTGCTTCCAGCACACCTACAACCGTAAAAGAAATACCGTTAATGGTAATCTGCCGGCCGAGGGGATTCAGACCAGCAAAAATTTCACTGGCAGTCTGCGCGCCAAGCACGGCCACGCGCGCCTCGCTGACGTTATCCTGGCGGCGCAAAAACCGTCCGCGCGCCACAGTGTACGTGCGCACCGTCAAGAATTCCGGCGTCGTACCAACCACACTGTACTGTGACTGCCGGTTCTCATACTTGATGGTGGCCTGAGTCTGATAGTAGGGCGCGATGAGCGCCATATCGCCCACAGATTCGACAACCGCCTCGTAGTCGCGGTAGTACAGACTCGACATCAGGGAGGGAGACGCCAGCGAAGGTCCCAGGCGCGTAAACAAACGCCCTGCCGAGACGGTAATGAGGTTGGTACCAAGACTCTGTACGCGGCTGGTTACGTCCGCCGTTGCGCCCTGACCAACCGACATCAGTGCCACTACTGCCGCCACACCAATGATGATGCCCAACATGGTCAGGCCTGAGCGCAGTTTATTGGCCAGCAGTGCTCGCCAGGCAATGCGAAAGTTCTCGACAATCAAAGGAAGATTCATGTCTTTTGCTCCTCCTGCATGGCTACCAGCGGCTTCTGGATTTTTTCTTCCCGGATAACCCGACCATCCTTGAGATGCACCACGCGATGGGTGTGGCGAGCAATGAACGCGTCGTGGGTTACATAGACAATGGTTTTGCCAAGTTCGCGATTAAGGCGCTGAAAGAGCGCGATAATCTCCATGCCGGTCTTGCTATCCAGATTACCAGTCGGTTCGTCGGCCAGCAGAATTGCCGGGTCATTGACCAGCGCACGGGCAATCGCCACGCGTTGCTGTTCGCCACCAGAAAGCTGGTTGGGATGATGACGCCAGCGGTCGGCCAGGCCCACAATTTCCAGCGCACGACGCGCCAGTGCCTCACGTTCGCGCCCTCGCTGGCCGTTGTACAACAACGGCAGCATGACGTTTTCCAACGCCGTTGTACGCGGCAGGAGGTTGAACTGTTGGAAAACAAAGCCAATCCTCTGACTGCGAATCTCGGCCAGACGATCATCGCTCAACCGCTCTACCGTCTGTCCCTCCAGGCGATAAACGCCCTGCGTCGGCACATCCAGACATCCCAGAATCGCCAGCAAGGTGCTTTTGCCAGAGCCAGAAGGCCCCATAATGGCAACCATCTCGCCGGCTCGAATCTGTAAACTGACATCATCCAGCGCATGCACCGTCGTAGCACCCAGCGGGTAAACCTTAGTCAGATGCTCTACCTCAATCATGGCATCCCTCGCATAATCACGCCGCCCGCTCCCGGCTCTCCTCGCCCTCCAAACGTTGTCGTGGTCGCCGCTGACGACAGAAGGAGAACGCGGTCGCCTGGCTGGAGATCGCCGCTTACCTCCACGCGATCATCGTCCAGAATCCGCCCACTCACGACATCCACACGCTGATAACTGCCATCCGCTTTTACCAGATAAACATACTCGCCGGCGTCATCGCTCTGAACAGCCGCCGCCGGCACGGTTAGCGCTGCGCGTGGTTCGCCAAGTTGAATGGTGACATCGGCGGTCATGCCGACGAGCAGACGCGGGTCCGATTCGTCCAGTTCCACGCGGACGTCGAAATACAGGACGCCCTGGTTGACCGTTCCCAGCGGGTTGATGGCAGTCACTTTGCCATTCAAGGTCAGATCAGGCAATGCCTCCGCCACCACCGTGGCCTTATCGCCAACCTGCACCTGGAGAATTTTGGATTCATCCACCGAGACGGTCACAGACAATCTGGAGCGGTCCAGCAATTCAATGCCCAGAGAACCGGCTTCCACGACATCGCCGGGCTCATTGTTGATGAAAACCACCTCGCCATCGAAAGGGGCAATCAGATACTGGGCATTCACCCGATTCTGAGCTTCCTGCACGGCTGCCTGCGAGGCCACGACGTCGTTTGGATCAGGGCCGTCTTTCAGCCGTTCCCACTCGCGTTGAGCGTCTTCCAGTTGGGCTTTGGCCACCGCCAGCTGCGCCTCTGCTTTGGCAATGTCAATCTCGCTGGGCTTGCCCAGATACCAGTTGAGCGTCGCCAGGGCGCGATCGCGCGCCTGCCATGCCGCGTAGAGATTGCTGTACGCCTGGGCTTTCAGAGGATTATCGTCCGGCAAGGAGGCATATTGATCGTAAATCTTCTGGGCCTCGTCAACGCGCTTCATGGCCAGCGCGTACTGCGCTTCGGCGTTTTCGATTGTCTCCGAACTGGCACGTTTGCCGGTGACGTTGTAGTAGTTGCGTTCGGCATCCTTCACAGCCTGTTGGGCCTCGGCCAGCGCCAGTTGCGCCTGAGCGCGCGCCAGAGACGAATGCTGTACGGTTTCCAGATTACGTTGCGCTTCCGCCAGGTCAACCTGAGCCTGCAGGATCGCAGGAGATAGCGACTCCGGCGCGAGCGCCGCCAGAATTTCGCCAGCCTTAACCCTCTGTCCGACCCGCACGCGAATGCTGCCGACCGTCCCGCTGGTCTGCCAGGTCAGCGAGGCGGCATGGCGTGGGGTAATGGCCCCGCTGCCTTCAACGGTATCGACAATGGTGACACGCGTCACCTCGCCCAGAGCCACATTCTGGCCATTGCTCGACGCGGCACAGGCCGCCAGGAACAACGAAAGCAAGACAAGCAGGCCGAGCATCAACTTGCTGTTTTTTCTCATCGTAATCTCCTTTCCACAGGATTACTTACCAGAGGCGCCACCCCAACCGCTCCAGCTCTGCCTCTGGCCGTGGGCGGCGGGATACCGTTCGCGCCGCAAGAATCCAGAAAGTCTTTCAGGCTTAATGATAGCCACCGATCTTCAAAAAATTATGGAGAGATGACAGAAGATTGTGCATTCCTTTTTCGCACGGCGCGAGTATAATTGCCTTACGCTGGAGGCTCCATGGAAATTGTCTGGTATGGTCATTCCTGCTTCCGCCTGACCGAACGCGGCCTGGCAACCATTGTCTGCGACCCCTACGACAGCGAGGCAGTCGGGTATCAACCGCTCAAACTGCGCGCCGATGTGGTCACCGTCAGCCATGATGCGCCCGGTCATAACCATCTGGCTGCCGTCAAAGGCTACGCGCACGTCATTGATGGCCCTGGCGAATATGAAATCGGCGGCGTCTTCATCACCGGCGTTCAGACGGATATGGCAGCAGCCAGGCAGAAAGCCCTGACGCGCAATACCCTGTACGTCTTCGACTACAACGGTCTGACGGTGGCCCATCTGGGCAATTTACGCCTTGTTCCAGGCCAGACGGAGGTCGAGGCGCTGGGTACGGTCAACATTGCCCTGGTGCCGGTCGGGGGAGGCGATGGGCTGAACGCGGCCAGGGCCGCGGAAGTCGTCAGTCTGCTCGAACCGAACATCGTCATTCCCATGCATTACCATGCCCCCGGCGTCAAAGTTGCCCTGGAGGGCGTGGACAGATTCCTGAAAGAAATGGGCGCCCATGACGCCGAACAAATGCCCTCCTTGAAGGTGACGCGTAACGCCCTGCCTGAAGAGACGCGCGTCATTCTGCTTGAGTGCCAACATGCCTGAAAACGCCATGTCCGTCAAATTACTCCTGACCTGGGATATTCTGCCCGAACGCGAACGCGAATACTTCGAGTTCGTGGTCGGTGAATTCATCCCCGGTGTACAGCGCCTGGGCCTGCAGCCGGTTGAGGCCTGGGCCACCCTGTATGGTGATTACCCTCAGATTCAAATCGGTCTGCTGGCAGTTGATCTGCCGCAGGCGCGCCGCATTCTCCAATCGAGCGGATGGAATCAACTCAAGAGTAAACTCTCGGCACTGGTGGTCAATTACGCCTGCAAAATCGTACCGGCGCGAGGTGGATTCCAGTTCTGACTCCGGTCCCGATGCCCTCCGCGCCATTCGTCAACCCTTCCTCAGCCTATCTGCACATTCCCTTCTGTCGCCGGCGCTGTGCTTACTGCGATTTCAACACCTACGCCGGGCGTGAGGCGTTGATTTCCTCCTACATAGCCGCGCTGTGCCGGGAAATCGAAACAGTCGGCCAGGCCGCTCCCGTGCGCCTGACCCTCCACACCATTTACTTTGGCGGTGGAACACCCTCTCTTCTTTCCCCCTCTCAATGCGAGCGCATCCTGACCACGCTTCGTCAGCACTACGCTCTGGCCGAAGAGACAGAAATTACTCTCGAAGCCAACCCCGGCACGCTGAGCCGCGCCGTGCTCGCCGCGCTGCGCCACCTGGGCATCAACCGTCTATCCCTGGGCATGCAATCGGCGCATACGGCGGAACTGGAACGCCTGGGGCGCACGCACACGCTGGCAGAGGTGGTGGAAAGTGTTCGCTGGGCCAGAGAGGCTGGCTTCCACAATCTCAACCTTGACCTCATCTACGGTCTGCCACAACAGAGCCTGACGCAGTGGCAGACGACGGTCCAGCAGGCAGTGGCCCTGGCCCCAGAGCATCTCTCCCTCTACGCCCTGACTGTGGAACCCCATACTCCTCTGGGCCGTCAGATAGAGCGCGACCTTCTCCCGCCACCCGATCCCGACCTGGCCGCGACCATGTACGAGTGGGCCAGCGACTACCTGGAGCGTCATGGCTACGCCCAGTATGAGATTTCCAACTGGTCCCGCCCTGGCTTTGCCTGTCGCCATAACCTGACCTACTGGCGCGACCAGCCCTATCTGGGCTTTGGCGCCGGCGCTCACGGCTACGTCAACCGCTATCGCTACATGAACGTCTTGCGCATTCCAGCCTATATCCAGCGGCTGAGCGAAGCGGGCCAAAAGACGCTCCCCTTTCCCTTTTCGGCAGCCACAGTCCGACACAGTACGGTATCCCGGCACACTGCCATGCAAGAGACCATGATGCTGGGCCTGCGACTGACAGGAGAGGGCGTTGTCGAAGACGCCTTCCGGCAGCGCTTCGGCGTGACGATGAGCAGGATTTTCGGCGCCGAGATCGAGGAGCTGCTCCGCCTGGGACTGGTGGAATGGGCGCAGGATGAAAAGACGGGATACCGCCGGGCCCTTCGCCTGACCCGGCGCGGGCGACTGTTGGGCAATCAGGCCTTCCTGCGCTTCGTCAACGCCTGACGCCTCAGGCAGGAGAGTACTCCTTGCGAAACCAGAACCAGGCACTGGGCTGGCGCGACTTCGTATCTACCCCATCCTCGCGGCGCGTCAGGGTAAAATGCAGGGTAGCCAGTTCCAGGTCAACCGGACGCAGCCCTCGGACAGGCATCTCGTTTGTGGCAAGGAAGGCATAAAGCAACCAGCAACCGCCCGCAGCCAGAAGACGCTCGATCTTGTGCAGGTAGTCCACCCGCTGAGCAATTGTCAGACTGTGAAAACAGCCGATGTCAAGCACGAGATCGTAAGAGAGCACCTCAGGGTGGAAACGAAGGATATCCGCCACGCGAAAATCAACGCTTACCCCTGCCGTTTCCGCTTTGAAACGCGCCAGCCGAATGGCGCGCGGCGCCCAATCAATTCCGGTCACCGTCCATCCCGCCTGCGCCAGCGCAATGCTCGCCGTACCTGAACCGCAGCCCACATCCAGAGCACGTCCGGGCGGATGCGTGCGGAGAAACTCCTCCACCTGCGGCGGAACTTCGCCGCTATCCCAGGGCGGACGGTGCAGATAGGCCAGGTTATAGAAAAATTTGCGCCAGATTGTCATCTTCCCGGCTAAGGGCGTCCGATTTAAGGTATAATCAGGCGGCTTGATTTTTACTACTGACGAAAGGTATTCTTATGAAAGAGTATACCACTGACTCGATTCGCAATGTTGCTCTGGTCTCACACAGTTCGGCAGGCAAAACCATGCTGACCGAAGCCTGCCTGCACCTGACCGGCGCGACCACGCGCCTGGGAAAAATTGAGGACGGTACGACCGTCTCGGATTTTGATGAGGAAGAAATTCGTCGTCGCCTTTCCCTGTACACGAGCGTTATTCCCATTGAATACAAGGGCGTAAAAATCAACTTTCTGGATACCCCTGGCTACACCGATTTCATTGGCGAGGTGATTTCCGCGCTGCGTGTGGCTGATAGCGCCATTGTGGTTGTGGACTCCGTGGCCGGGCTGGAAGTGGGCACCGAAATTGCCTGGAATTACTGCGACACCTTCAAACTGCCGCGTTTTGTGCTGATCAACAAGATGGATCGCGAGAACGCCGATTTTCAGAAAGCCATGGCCTCGGTACAGGAGTTTTCTACCGCACGGCTGATACCGGTGCAGTTACCCTGGGGCGAAAAGGCCGATTTCCGTGGCGTGATTGATCTGATTTCCATGAAGGCCTGCAGCGGAGCCGGGGAGCAGGCCGTTGAGATTCCTGCCGATCTGAAAACCAGCGCCGAAGAAGCGCGCCTCAAACTGATGGAAGCCGCCGCAGAAGGCAACGACGCGTTGATGGAAACATATTTCGAAAACGGAACGTTGACCGACGAGGAACTGATTCAGGGCTTGCGCGCCGTAATCCGTAGCGGGGCCTACATCCCCGTATTCGTCGCCGCCGGCGGACGCGAGATGGGGATTTTCCCGTTGTTAGAGTCCGTTGTCAAACTTTTGCCGGCGCCGCACGAGGCTCCGCCTGCTGTGGCCGAAGGTGTCAATGGCCCTGAAGAACTGCCCGCCTCGGATGCCGGTTCTCTGGCAATCTACGTCTGGAAAACCACCGCCGATCCCTATGTTGGCCGCCTCACTTACTTCCGCGTGTACTCTGGCACGCTCCAGGCCGATGCCCACGTCTGGAACCAAACGAAGGGGCTCGAAGAACGCATGACGGCCCTGGCAGTGCCACGTGGCAAAGAATCCATCCCGCAAAAAATTCTCCACGCCGGCGATATTGGCACCGTCGCCAAACTCTCTGCTACCAGCACCGGCAATACTCTGTGCGATAAAGGCCATCCGCTGACCCTGCCTCTGCCGAAATACCCCAATGCTCTCTACCGCGTGGCCATTGCTCCAAAAACCCAGGCCGACGCGGCCAAAATCACCCCCACGCTGACGCGCCTCTGCGAAGAGGACATGACCCTCTCCTGGTACAACGAGCCCGCTACCAGCCAGACCATCTTCCAGGGCATGGGTGACCAGCACATCGAGGTTGCCTTGCGTCGCGCCGAGACGAAACTGCAAGCAGGTCTGGTGGCCGTAGAGCCCAAGGTGCCCTACCGCGAAGGCATCACCAAAAAAGGCGATGCGAACTACCGTCACAAGAAACAGACCGGCGGTGCGGGCCAGTTCGGCGAGGTCTGGTTGCGCATTGAGCCCAGCGAGCAGGAATTTGAATTCACCGACGAACTGGTGGGCATGAACCTCTCACGTTCCTACCTGCCAGCAATCGAAAAAGGCATTCGCGCCACCATGGCAAAGGGCGTCATCGCCGGTTACCCGATGAGCAATGTGAAAGTAGTGGTGTACGATGGCAAGGAGCACCCGGTCGACTCCAAGCCTATCGCCTTTGAAATCGCCGGCCGCGAGGCGTTTAAACTGGCCGTGGCGCAGGCCGGGCCGGTGCTCTTCGAACCCATCATGAACGTGCGCATTACTGTGCCTGAAGCCAATATGGGCGATGTCATGAGCGATTTGAACACCCGTCGTGGCCGTGTTCAGGGAACCGAGTCGGAACACGGGCGAACGGTCATTCTGGCTCAGGTGCCGCTGGCCGAAATGCTGCGCTACACCACCGTCCTGCGCTCCATTACCGGCGGGCGCGGCGTTTTCAGCATGGACTTTGACCACTACGAGATCGTGCCCTCTCATCTGGCACAGGAGATCATCGCTGCCCGTCAGAAGGAACTGGAAAAGGAGAAAAGCGAGGAGTAACGACCTTGTAGTGATGAGCGGCATTTGGTATAATAGCCCCGCTTGAGCGGCGAGGCCAGTCCTTCGCCGACGTAGCTCAATCGGCAGAGCAACCGCCTTGTAAGTGGTAGGTTACGGGTTCGATTCCCGTCGTCGGCTTAAAAACCAATCTTCTTATCGCCTTAGTCCCCCGGCCTTCTGCGCAGAAGACTGGCGGACTGGTGGTGAAAAGGCTACCAGATACATCGCTCGGGCGGTTAGCCAAGTGGCCAAAGGCGGCTGACTGTAAATCAGCTGGCGGATGCCTTCGGAGGTTCGAATCCTTCACCGCCCACCTGTTTTGTCAGATTGTTGCCATGATCCGCGCGCCCCGTTGTCATTCGCGAGAACGGGCACGGCAAGGCCTGACGGATCAGCAAACGATTTGCCCTCATAGCTCAGTCGGTAGAGCACGCCCTTGGTAAGGGCGGGGTCATGGGTTCAAATCCCATTGAGGGCTTGAGGTAAAAACTTTCAAATATTCTATATTTTTCACGATTTCTCTATCTCACTACTTCTATCTCTAGAGGAAGGAGTTGACCATGGCGAAGCAGAAATTTGAGCGGACGAAGCCGCATCTGAACGTGGGGACGATGGGGCACATTGACCACGGGAAGACGACGTTGACGGCGGCGATCACGAAGTACTGTAGTTT
>Ga0315298_1002594_pt1 | contig 30446 bp, 33 predicted proteins | sample WHS_1_MG_FD_203077 | JGI IMG/M metagenome (GOLD analysis project Ga0315298, IMG submission 203077) | Extremophilic microbial mat communities from Washburn Hot Springs, YNP, Wyoming, USA - WHS_1_MG | ecosystem: Environmental > Aquatic > Thermal springs > Hot (42-90C) | place: USA: Wyoming... | reverse complement strand
TGTTGAGGCGTCTGAAAGAACATGAAGAGGCAGTGCTGGCGTTTGCTTTGGTGGAGGGGGTACCTTTCACCAATAATCAGGCAGAACGCGACTTGCGTCCGGCCAAAGTCAAGCAAAAAGTGAGCGGTTGCTTCCGCACCCAACGGGGAGCCAAAGTCTATGCCCGTTTGCAGGCTGTCATTTCAACTTGCCGTAAGCAAGAGAGAAATGTCTATGCCTTCTTGCGCGCCTTGTTTGCTTATCAGCCCGTTTCCTTACTCGCAGGGTAGGTAGTTACCCTGTTTTCGGGTATACTGTGTCTCAAATCTGCACCCTCGCCTTGAGCATTCCTCCGCCTTGTAACTTTTTTCCCAGGATAACATCGAACATGGTAGAGGCAACCGCAAGCGAATTTTCCCTGGAAGCATTGCGCGCCGGCGACCGTCAGGAGTTCGCCCGTCTGGTGGCGGCATATTCTGCGCCGCTCTATCGTCTGGCCTTGCGGATGCTCGGTAATCCGCAGGACGCAGAAGATGTCTTGCAAAACACCTTTTTGAAGGCGTTGCAACATCTGAACGAGTTTGAGGGTCGCGCCAGCCTTTCCACCTGGCTCTACCGTATTGCCGCCAATGAGGCGTTGATGCTCCTGCGCCGCCAACGACCCGAGACTTCCGTCAGCGATTTGCTGCAAGAAGATGAAGAAGATGATGTGGAAATGCCCGCCCAGTTCGTGGACTGGTGCTGCCTCCCCGAAGAGGAGTTGCTTTCCGACGAGGCGCGGCGCTATCTGAAAGAGGCTGTTCAGCGCCTGCCTCCCAAACTGCGCCTGGTCTTTGTGCTGCGCGATATTGAAGGCCTCTCCATTCAGGAAACCAGCCAGACGTTACACCTGAGCGAGGCCGCCGTCAAAACTCGCCTTTTGCGCGCTCGCCTGCATTTGCGCGAACAACTCAGCGCCTTCTACGCCGAGCGCCTGCGCGGCCAGAGGAAACAACCATGAGCGAAATTCACCTCGAATGCCACGATTTACTCCACCTGCTTTCTGACTACCTGGACGGCGAATTGCAGGCCGAACTGAGCGCGGCGATTGAACACCACATGGCCGAATGTGGCCATTGCCGCGTCGTGGTGGATACGCTGCGTAAGACCATCTCGCTCTACCACGAACTTTCGACAGAGCCGCTGGTCCTGCCGGCAGAGGTTCGGGAACGTCTCTTCCACACTTTGCAACTGACTCCCCCGGAGGAGCAACGATGAAGGATACCCCGACTATCGCTTCCGAAGAACAGATGGCGGAGAGAACACGGCGCAACCCACCGCCGCGTTGGGGAGACCTGTGCCCTGCCTGCGGCGCAGGCCATCTGGATTACAATGGCCTCCTTATGCTGGAATGCCCGCGCTGTGGCTATCAAGTTGTCACCCCCTCGGCCTGTACCTGTTGAGCCCCTGTCGGGCAGGCCGGGAACGTAGCACCTGCAGGAAGTTCACCCGCTTTCGGCCTGCGCGAGGTATCCCCGCCTGCGATAGTCAAGACAGGTAATGACCTGCCCGCTCTCATGGCGAGGCGGCCACAGGGCCACGCCGGGGCTCGCCCGAGGCACCGCCGAAGCAATCCCCTCGCAAGCCTCACGAATGTTCTTATTGCTTCTGTGGAACTGGAGATTGCTTCGCCGCCTTCGGCAGCTCGCCATGACGCGGGTGGGCAGGTAGTTACAGATATCGGTTGAAAATCAGGAGGACCCTATGGATGCAAAAGTCGTCTGGCATCAGGATTTAACCTTTACCGGCAGCGCCGACAGCGGCTTCACCGTACCGTTGGGCGCCGACGTGGCTGTCGGCGGCGCTGACGATGGCTTCCGCCCGGTTGAATTACTGGCCATTTCCCTCGCCGGGTGTACAGCCATGGATGTCATCTCCATTCTGCGCAAAAAACAGCAAGAGATCACCGCTTTCGAGGTCGGGGTACATGCGGAACGGGCGAGTGACCATCCGAAAGTGTTTACCGCCGCCGTCATCACCTATCGCGTGACCGGCAACAACGTGGACGAGGCAGCTGTGCAACGCTCGATTGCGCTCTCCATAGAGAAGTACTGTCCGGTCTACGCTATGCTTCATCGTGTTTTTCCCATCGAGTGCCGCTACGAAATCTATCAGGCGGGCGAAACGCCACGCCTGATCAAGCAAGGGCGCTACCCGGACTAGTGCCGCGTTAGGTTAGATTTTGCGCTCCTGGGGACTCTTTGTTCGTTCTCCGTAGGATAGGCTTTCCAGCTTGTCGGTCAGGTGGACGGCCTGGAAAGACCGTCCTACGTAAACGGTTCAATGCTTTCAGGTGAATTTGCGCTAAACAATGAGATGACCGATTTGTATAAAAAGTTGCTTAACACAGCACTAGAGGCCTGCGGCGCGTTCTCAGGGTCGCTCAAAGTGGGATATTTCCGTGCTTCCTGGGCGGGTTGTGGTCACGCTTGTTGTGGAGCGTCTCCAGGGCATTGATGAGGCGGGGGCGGGTCTCACGCGGCTCGATGACATCGTCAAGGTAGCCACGCTCGGCGGCCACATAAGGGTTGGCAAAGCGAGCGCGAAATTCGGCCACTAATTCGTCCTTGCGCCGCGCGGCATCGGCGGCCTGCTCAATTTCCTTGCGGAAGATCACCTCAATGGCGCCCTCCGGCCCCATAACGGCGATCTCCGCCCCTGGCCAGGCCAGATTTAAATCGCCGCGCAGATGCTTGCTAGACATGACGATATACGCGCCACCATACGCTTTGCGCAGGATCACTGTCAATTTGGGCACGGTGGCCTCGCTATAGGCATAGACCAGTTTGGCGCCGGCGCGGATGATGCCGCCATGTTCCTGGGCAGTGCCGGGCATGAAGCCGGGCACGTCCACGAAAGTGACGATGGGGATGTTGAAAGCGTCGCAAAAGCGCACAAAGCGCGCCGCCTTTTCACTGGCGTCAATATCCAGCACGCCGGCCAGCACCGCCGGTTGATTGGCCACCACGCCAACGGCATGTCCGCCCAGGCGCGCAAAGCCGATCACAATGTTCGGCGCGAACGCCTCCTGAATTTCCAGAAAGCCGCCCTCATCCACCACGCGACGGATCACCTCTTTGACATCATAAGGCCTGGAAGGGTCATCGGGCACCAGGCTGTTGAGGGCTTCATCCATACGCAACGGGTCATCCCCGGTCGGCACGTAGGGCGGGTCTTCCATGTTATTCTGCGGCAGGTAACTCAACAACTTGCGCACAAGGTAAAGCGTGTCTTCCTCGCTCTCGGCCACCAGATGACAGACGCCTGAACGGGTAGCGTGGACGGTAGCCCCCCCTAACGCATCGAACGATACGTCCTCGTGGGTAACTGCCTTGACGACGTTCGGACCGGTGACGAACATGTATGCCGAACGCGACATGCAGACGAAATCGGTCAGAGCCGGTGAATAGACCGCGCCGCCGGCGCAGGGCCCCAAGATGGCCGAGATTTGCGGAATCACGCCGGAGGCCAGAGTATTCCGCAGGAAAATTTCGGCATACCCGGCCAGCGAGACCACGCCTTCCTGAATGCGCGCGCCGCCGGAATCGTTCAAGCCAATCAACGGTGCGCCATTCTTCAATGCCAGGTCCATGATCTTGCAAATTTTCTCGGCGTGGACTTCTCCCAACGAACCGCCGAAGACAGTGAAATCCTGAGAGAAAACGTAAACGAGGCGGCCATCAATCCGCCCCCAGCCGGTGACCACGCTGTCCGCCAGGTACTTCTGCTCGTCCAGTCCAAAGTCATGGCTGCGATGGACGACCAGGGCATCGGTTTCGGTGAACGAGCCTTTATCCAGCAACAGGTCAAGGCGTTCGCGGGCAGTCAGTTTTCCCTTTTTGTGCTGCGCCTCCACGCGTTCCGCGCCGCCGCCTTGACGTGCGCGCGCTTTCCGTTCGTACAAATCCTGGATTTTTCGGGGATCGGTCATGAGTCACCTTCCTGTGAAGAAACGTCGCGTCCGTGGATGAAAGGCGGCGCCCAGGGAAAAGAACAGCCAGACCAGCGACAGAACCAGCGCAAAAGGCCAGTTCGGACGCGGCGACTGCCAGAGCAGCCGATCAAGCCAGTACCAGACAACGTAACCGCCGAGAACGCCCGCCGCCAGCTGCCACGCCCGGCGGCGCCGGGTAAGCAAACTCCAGATCGCCCACAGCGCCCCCAACAGCCAGAACGCGCCGCTGCATGCCGGGTACAGCGGTCCGCCATGCGTCGGATACTGACGTAAGACATTCCAGAAAATCGCCGCCGCGCTCACACGCGTCGCGCCCCAGGCGGCCAGCAGCGCCGCCAGAACAATCAACACCCTGACCGGACCCGGCAAGGGCAGGGATTCGGGACAGGAAGGCAAACGGTGACTCTCATCCACAGGGTTTGACATGGCTTTTCAGGGAAAAGTGAGACAGCGCAGGCGCGCGTAATGGCCCGGCGCCTGCCCAACCTCCCGCCACAGCCAGCAGCAGCGCCAGTCCCCAGGCCGTCACGGCCACGCCGGGGTTGATCATTCGTCCCAGTTCGCCGGCCGCCATAGGGACAATCACGGTCATCCCTGCGGCCAGCCCCAGACATACTGCCTGCCACGCCGTGCCAGGCAAACGGCGCGCGGCGCCATCCAGCAGGCATGATAGCCAGCGCGGCGCGCCCCGTTGCACCACCCATCCTCCCGGCGCGACCAGCGCCAGGCCAGGCCCAGCCCGAATGAAGCCAGGGGAACGCGGGTAGTATGAATGGCTAAACAACACCGATTGACCGAACAGCAGTATGAATCCCCCTCCCGGCAACAAAAGGATGGCGGTGGATGACCTCTGCGCGGACATCTTTGCTTCCTCTACGCTTGAATTATACCGCCTACCTTCAGGAGGGACGTCTGCTCCTTTCCCTGCCCTGCCAATGTCACATTTTCGCTGTTATTTCGGGAAACCTTCGTCGGACGAAGCCATCTTCTGCCAGATGTAAGATTGCTTCGCTATCGCTCGCAGTGACGGAAAACACAGCATGTCCAGAAGGTTTTTGGTCACTGTCTTCCAACCCCTGGCGCGTGGATCGCTGGTGCGAAAAAACGCCCCCGAACAAGCCACGCCTACCTGACCGAGCCGCTATTCATGCCTTCACGAGACATTCGTGGACGGTTTGCCCTGCCAGACAGAGCCAGGGCAGGTAAATCCTGTGACACCTTGTAATATCCCCTCGTCGTTGCCAGCCTTTTCCACAACATGGAATAACCATGTGGGCATTCTACATAACATTCAGAACGAGACAGGAAGCGCGTTGTTCCAGTAAACGCAACTGCCTCGTCTTTTCAACAGGGTAATTTGTGATGACCAGTTCCGTAATCTTTCCGCGTTTTGCGCCATTGCAGTTGATAGCCCGACTGGCTAATACTTCATCAATGGTGAAGTAAGATAAATCATACAGAGAGCGGATGGCTCCGGTATCGGAGTTAGACAACATGACATATACCTTATTTCTACTCAGCGCGATGCAGACATCGCGTAGACGCTTTTGATCCGACAGTCCAAAGCCATTGGGTTGGTATGAGGTGAAATTGGCCGTTGGCGATAAAGGTACATACGGTGGATCGAAGTACACCCAGTCGCCCGGAGCGGCTCTTTCTAAAACCGTTTCAAAGGGCGTACACAGAATATCCACCTCTTGCAAGGCCTGCGCAACGGCTAGCAAATTTTCTGGATCGAAATACGTTGGAGACTTATATCGCCCAAACGGAACGTTGAATTTTCCCTGCCGATTCACACGATACAAACCATTGTACCCTGTCTTGTTCAAATAAATCATGCGCGCCGCTCGTTCTGGCAAATTTAATTGCCACGGGTCCTTCTCTCGAATAGAGTAGTAAAATTCCTTGCTGTGAGGAAAATCGGCCAGGAGTTTGATAACCTCTTGAACGTCATCCCGGATGGCCAGGTAGGTGTCAATCAACTCGGCGTTGAGATCGGAAAGAACGGCTCGCCGGATTCTCTGTGCCCGATACAAACGAAAGAAAAGAGCGCCGCTGCCCACAAACGGTTCATGGTAAACGTTAAACGCAAGCGGCATACGTTCCAATAATGCATCTGCCAGTTGCGTCTTACCACCCGCCCATTTTAGAAACGGTCGTGGAACAGGTAATTTGCTCATACCTGCAACCCAAAGTACAAACGAAGCCACTCCTCGAGTTCATCATACCAGACGACTTTCCCAGTGGACATCAGGTAACCCAGCATATTGGGGGAAAAACCCTCTCCATCGATAACAACAATGCCAGGGATTGGCCAGTAAGCAATATCTTGAATGGTGGCGGGTATTTTCTCCTCTGCTGTACCTGTTGTACTCTGGTACTTACATTCCACTCCCAGGCGTTTGCCCGTTTTCTCGTCCGTAATGACCACATCAATGTAACGTCGCTGGCCCCAAAGCCTCCTTGCGGCTTTGACTTCCATCTCTGCTTTCAAACCCATCCTTTGGGCCAGGGCCGCTACTTTTCGCTTTAGCTCATCGCCACTTTCAGGAGCATTACTCTTGCCTGGCATAATTCACCTCACACATGATTTTGTTCTATTATACGCCACCATACAAGCACCGCCACCCTGTTATCGACGGCGGTGACTGTAACATGCCAGCGCTTATCACAACATGAAGGTCATGATACGGTAATTACCTGCCGTGATCGTGTTGAATGGCGAGCCGTCAACGAATGCTCGACCACGAATAAAGGCATTGCGCTCCATAAGCGGGGGCCAAAAGTCGCCCCCGTTTGCCCATAATCGCCAATCCTTGCTGGATCATGCACAGGTCGATGTCCAAAACTCGATACACTCTCCTGCCTGGGGGAAGCAACAAGGGAGAGTGCTTTACGGTATAATCGTTGCCGTGCGACGCGATGTGTACACGATGCTGGTCTATGCCCGCCGCTGGCCGCTGATCGGCAGAGTGGCGTACCTGCTGCTCAAATTGCTTGGCGCCGAGATTCCGCGCGCGGTCAAAATCGGGCGCGATTTTCTCCTCCTGCACGGCGGCTTCGGCGTGGTGATCCACCCGAAAACCATTATTGGCGATCGGGTGCGCATCTATCCCGGCGTGACGCTCGGCCGCGCCGATGTCCACCGCCCAGCCGAACAGTCGGCTTTTGAGGGCATTGTCGTCGAGGACGATGTCATTCTGGCTTCTGGCGCCAAGGTGCTGTGCCGCCAGGGCATCCTGCGCATCGGGCGCGGCACGGTCGTGGGGGCCAACGCCGTCTTGCTCGAATCCACCGGCGAAAATGAAATCTGGGCCGGCGTGCCGGCACGTTGCCTGGGGAAGCGTGAGGCGTGAGCATCAGGATTTGCGTGATTCCCCGCGTCCGAGGCGTGGGGGGGATGGTCTCTTTCAAACAAAAATTTTGCGCGGCGCTGCAAGCGCGCGGCGTCGAAATCTGCGAGGACCTGGCCGATGAACCGTATCAGGCGATTCTGCTCATCGGCGGGACGCGTGAACTGGCGGCACTCTGGCGCGCGCGGCGACGCGGCGTGCGGCTGGTGCAACGGCTGAACGGCATCAACTGGCTGCATCGCCGTTTGCATACCGGCCTGCGCCATGCCCTGCGCGCCGAGGTCAATAACTGGTTGCTGGCGTTCGTGCGCCGTCGTCTGGCCACCCACATTGTCTATCAGTCAGAATTCGCCCGTCGCTGGTGGGAAGACTGGTACGGCACGCCTAACACCCCGGCGACTGTCATCTACAACGGCGTTGACCTGAAGCGCTACACCCCTGACGGGCCCCACCAACGCCCATCCGACCGCTTCCGTCTGCTGCTGGTGGAGGGCAACTTACAGGGAGGCTACGAACATGGCCTGGAAATCGCCCTGCAGCTGGCAGAAGGATTGGCGGCACGCGCGTCGCTGGAACTGATGATTGTCGGTCAGATCAGTCCGGCGCAACAGCAACTCTACCAGTCGCGGACGCGCGTTGCCACGCGTTGGGCAGGCCGCGTCCCGCCCGAACAAATCCCGGAACTTGATCGTTCGGCGCATCTGCTCTACGCCGCCGATCTGAATGCCGCCTGCCCCAACGCGGTCATCGAGGCGCTTGCCTGTGGGTTGCCCGTGCTGGGCTTTGCCACCGGCGCCCTGCCCGAACTGGTCCAGGGCGAGGCCGGGCGGCTTGTCCCTTATGGCGGCAATGTCTGGCGTCTGGAGCCGCCCGATGTGGAGGCGCTGATTCGCGCCGGGCTGGAGATTCTGGCCCGGCAGCCGCGCTTCCGTCAGGGTGCGCGGGCGCGCGCCGAAGCCGCCTTCGACCTGAATCGCATGACGGAACGCTATCTGGATGTGTTGCTGGGATGATACACCTTCATTCCCTGGACGAAGTCCGCCTGCCAGAGGCTTACCTGACCATCGGCGTCTTCGATGGCGTGCATCGCGGTCATCAGGCGTTGATGGAACGGCTGATCGTTGCCGCACGTGCCGCGCGGTTGCCGGCAGTGGTGTTGACCTTTTGGCCGCATCCAGCCGTTGTGCTGGGGCAGGTAGAAAACTGGTCATATCTGACTACGGCGGAGGAACGCGCCGCCTTGCTCGCCGATCTGGGTGTGGACGTGGTGATTACCCAGTCTTTCGATCACCATCTGGCGGCGCAAAGCGCCGCAGAGTTCATGCGTCGTCTGACGCAGGCGTTGCCGCTGCGTCGCCTGTTTATCGGGTACGACTTTGCCCTGGGACGCGGGCGCGAGGGGGATGCGGCGCGTCTGCGCGAACTGGGCCGCCTGTTCGGTTATGAGGTCGAAACCATCGCCCCGCGGCGTCAGGGCGATACGATCATCTCGACCACCGCTATCCGTGCTCACCTGCTGGCCGGCCGCGTCGAGGCGGCAGCCGCTTTGCTGGGACGCCCGTACGCGCTGCGCGGCGAGGTAGTACGCGGCGAAGGACGCGGCCGTCAACTGCAATTCCCTACTGCCAATCTCATCCCGCCGAAAGATAAACTCATCCCGGCGCACGGCGTCTATGCCTGCTGGAGCAACGTAAACGGTCAGCGATACCTTTCGGTAGTCAACATCGGCTTCCGCCCCACCTTCGACGCCCATGGCGGTCGAACGTTCATCGAAAGTCATCTTCTCGATTTCTCCGCCGACCTGTATGGGCAAACGATGGTCCTGGAATTCGTCGCCCGCCTGCGGGATGAAAAGAAATTCCCTTCGGCGAGCGCGCTGGTGGAACAAATTCGCCGCGACGTGCAGCAGGCGCGTCAGCGGCTGATTTCCTGATCGTGTTTGCCGGTTTTCCCTCTGTGGGCCAGCCCGGGATCGAACCGGGAACCTGCGGTTTATAAGACCGCTGCTCTCACCGGTTGAGCTACTGGCCCGCTGGCGTCAATTATACCTCAGGCGACAATGCTGTCGCTGGCCTGGTCCAGGGCCTGAACGTGGGCTTCGCTCAGTCGCCAGCCGAGGGCGCCGGCATTGTGGGCGGCCTGATCGGCGTTCTTGGCGCCCGGGATGGGCAATGCTCCCTTACAGATGAGCCAGTTGAGCGCCACTTGAGCCGGCGTCTTGCCGCCATACTCCTGACCGATAGCGCGTAGCAAGTCCAGCAGCGGCGGCAAATCGTCGAGCAGCGCGGCGAACATTCGTCCACGCACGCCAGGAGGCGGGTTTTGCGGCGTGTACTTGCCGGTCAACAGTCCTTTCGCCAGCGGCGAGTAGGCAATCAGGCGCACGCCCAGTTCGCGACAGCGTGCAAGCAGACCATTCTTCTCTACTCTGCGGTTGAGCAGGTGGTACTCCACCTGATTGGAGGCCAGCGGAATCCCATGTCGCGCCAGAGCCTGATAGGCCCGTTCCATCTGAGCCAGATTGTAATTAGAGACGCCGACGGCGCGCGTCAGACCGGCGGCAACCGCTTCCGCCAGCGCCTCTGCCCAGTGTTCGACCGAGCGCGGCGGAAGAGGCCAGTGAATCTGATAGAGGTCCACCTTTTCCAGCCCCAGGCGTTCCAGACTCCCACGCAGGGCACGGAGCAAGGAAGCGCGCGAAAGCCGCCATGGGAAAGGCATGAACTTGGTCGCGACCAGCACCGGGTGGTCAGTTCGCTGCAAAAAACGCCCCAACAAACGTTCCGAACGTCCTGTGCCATACACTTCGGCGGTATCGAACAGGTTGATTCCTGCTTCCAGGGATTTCTGGAACGCGCTGGCTACCTCCTCTTCGCCGTAGCCATGCCCGTAATTCCAGATTGTGCGATCGCCCCACGCCCAGGTGCCGATCCCCATCTCCGCCCGATGCAAGAACAGGGTTTCCTTCGGCAGTTGTTCCATCCAGCACTCCTTTCCAGAGACAAGCGGGCTTTCCTGTTGGAGACACCGGTATGATTCTATCACACCTGCCATGTTGCGCTGTCCTCAAACCCGCCGGTCACTTCCTGCCACGCGCTGGCGGCTGCGCCTTATGATACAATGATTGCCCTGCGGGAGATATGAAATGCTGGTCGTCGTACATGAGGCCGTCAGCGGTCAATGGTTGCGTTTCGAAAACGCTGTTGCTCTATTTACCACGCGCCGCCGCGAGGAGGTTGTGCCGTTGCTGCGCGCCGTGGAAGAACGCGTCCAGGCTGACAACCTGTGGGCGGCCGGTTTTGTCAGTTATGAGGCCGCCCCGGCCTTCGACGCCGCGCTCCAGACCCATGCCGCCGACGATTTTCCGCTCGTCTGCTTTGGCCTCTACCCGCCGCCGCGTCCGCTCCACCTTCCGCTTCCCGTTCCGCGCCACCTGGCGCCTCTGGAATGGCGTCCCTCGATTACGAGAGAAGAATACAACCGCGCCATTGCTCACATCAAAGCCTGTATCGCGCGCGGCGAGACCTATCAGGTCAATTTTTCGTTGCGCCTGTTTGCCCCTTTCGCCGATGATCCCTGGGCGTTTTTCCTGCTCCTGGCGCGCGCTCAGGAAAGCAGTTACAGCGCCTATGTGGACGCCGGGCGCTACGTCATCTGTTCTGCCTCGCCGGAACTGTTCTTCCGTCTGGACGGGAGTCAGATCACGACACGCCCGATGAAAGGCACCGCCGCGCGCGGCAAGACCCTGGCCGAGGACCTGGCGCAAGCACGCTGGTTGCAGGGTTCTGATAAGAATCGCGCCGAGAACGTCATGATTGTGGACATGCTCCGCAATGACCTGGGACGCATCGCCGAGCGCGGCAGCGTCAACGTCGCCGCCCTGTTTGAGGTCGAACGTTACCCGACGCTATGGCAGATGACCTCCACGATTACCGCCAGCAGCCAGGCCTCGTTGAGCGAAATCCTGACCGCGCTTTTCCCTTCGGCTTCCGTCACGGGCGCGCCCAAAGTGCGTACCATGAGCATGATTGCAACTACCGAGACGCTGCCCCGTCATATCTATACCGGCTGTATCGGGTTTCTTGCGCCCCGGCGCTATGCCCAGTTCAACGTCGCCATTCGCACTGTGTTGATTGACCGCCAGAAGCAGCAGGCCGAGTATGGAGTCGGCGGCGGGGTGGTCTGGGATTCAAGCAGCACGGAGGAATACGCCGAATGCCAGACCAAAACGCGCCTGCTGACCGATGTCCGGCCCGAGTTTGCCTTGCTGGAGGCTGTGCTCTGGACGCCGCGCCGGGGGTATTTCCTGTTGCCATACCACCTGCGTCGCCTGCACGATTCGGCGGCTTATTTTGGCTACCCCCTGGATATGGCACGGGTGCATGACCGCCTGAACACGCTGGCGGCCTCGCTGCCGCCCAGGACGCACAAAGTCCGTCTGCTGCTCGATCGGTATGGCGCAATTACCTGCGAGGCAATCCCGCTGGCGCGCATTCCCAGGCCGGCGCGTCCGCGTCTGCGCCTGGCCGAGCAGCCGGTGAACACAGAGGACGTCTTCCTCTATCACAAAACCACCCATCGCCTGGTTTATGACCACGCGGCCCGAGCTTGCGCTGAAGATGAGGAAATTCTCCTGTGGAACGAACGCGGCGAGATTACCGAAACGAGCCGCGATAACGTGGTGGTGCGCTGGCATGGTCGCCTCTACACGCCGCCTGTCTCCTGTGGTTTACTGGCAGGCACTTTTCGCGCCTGGCTGCTGGAAAGCGGGAAAGTGGAGGAGCGTGTCCTCTCCGTCAGCGATCTCGACCGCTGCGAGAAGATTTATCTTGTCAATTCCGTGCGCCGCTGGCGGGAGGCTATCTGGATCAGCGCAAAAGCGTGACCTGATGGGCCTGGTCGCGATACATTTCTTTGGGTGTACCCTGTTCGTTTCGGGCAAATCGTTATATCATAGACCTGTCCCGATTCTTCTCCCTGGAGTAAACTGTCGTCGGCGTGAACCGCAGAGAAGATCCCCGCATCATCGTGCTTTACAACCAGGAGTCTGGGGTCGCTTATGGCGAACCGAAGGATATCATTGCCTTACAGTACACCAGCACGGTGGCGCGTTGTATCTACGAGGCTCTGGCGGAGCGGGGTTATCCGGTCGCGCTGGTGGCGGTACAGGATTCGTTGCGCGCCCTCCGGCAGACTTTAAAGGGCTTTTCCCCAGGCGATACGTTCATCTTTAACAACTGCGATGGCTTTCGCGGCGACAATCAGGCAGTCACGCAGGTAATCCGCTTGTTGGAGGAACTGGGCTTTGCGCACACCGGCTCGACCGCGGCAGTCACGCGACAGTGCATTGATAAACGCCGCACCAAGCGCACCTTGATGGCCGCCGGCATTCCTACGCCGCGCTACCAGATTTATACTGAGGCAGGGAATTCCTTCCGCTGGCGCTTCCCGGCCATTGTCAAACCCCTGGCCAGTGATGCCAGCCTGGGCATTGACCTGGAAGCCGTCGTCGTGGATTCGCCCCAACTGGTACAGCGCGTGGCCTATGTGATTGAGCGTTACCGCCAGCCGGCACTGGTGGAGGAGTTCATTCCGGGGCGCGAGGTAGCCGTGTCGCTGTGGGGTAACGGGGAAACCGTGGAGGTGTTACCCATTGCAGAACACGATTTCTCGCTCCTGCCCAATCCTTTGCATCATCTCTTGACCTATGACGCCAAGTGGCTTCTGGATTCCTACCTGGCCGAGAAGATTGTCACGCGCTGTCCAGCAGCGTTGGGGCCACAGGATATGGCGCGTATCATGGCCGTTGCGCGACAGACTTTTCAGGTTCTCGGTTTGCGCGATCTGGCGCGCATTGACATCCGCTACGATGGCGCGGTTCCCTATGTGATTGACGTAAATGAGATTCCTGATTTGGCCCCTGAGGCTGGTTTTGCCCGCTCGGCCTACGCTGCCGGTTATTCTTATGGAGAAATGGTCGAGCGCATCTTGCAAATCGCTTTCGAACGGGAGCAATGGCTATGCAATCTGGCAGTGAAATCGGTACGCCCCAACCTGAAGATGGTGAACGCATCCTTGAAATAGCCCACCATGTTCGCCTGTTCGGGGCCGCCGACGTCGGGATTATTGCGGAACTCTGGCACGAATTTACGACTCGAGGAAGCGAGGCAAGCGGTTATCATTTTCTGGTCGCCCGTCAGGAGGGACGGATTGTTGGGTTTGCCTGCTACGGGCCGCGCCCTTTGACCAGCGGCACATATGATTTGTACTGGATTGCCGTAGAGGATGGCTGGCAGAGGCGCGGCATCGGTCACCGTTTGCTATCCGAGGTAGAACGTCGTGTCCAGGCGGCAGGCGGTCGTTTACTGGTGGTGGAAACCGAAGGACGTCCGGAATACGAACCCACGCGTTATTTCTACACCCTGGCGGGCTACACCCCCGAAGCGCGCATCCATGATTTCTACCAACCCGGCGATGATCTCGTCATCTTCACCAAACACCTGCCACCGCTGGCGAAGGAAGCATAGCGTTTTCCCTTACTGCTCCTCGCCGGCTCGCATGGCCTGAAAGGCGGCGATGGCGACCTCCAGCATGCTCTCATCGGGTTCGCGCGTCGTCAGCGATTGCAAGGCCAGATTGGGAGCGGCCAGCAGACGCACCAGCGGGGAATATAGATGAGCAGCGGTCCAGCGAATGTACTCATAGGCCAGACCGGCGACAAGGGGAATGAGCAAGAGGCGCGTGAGCATGCGCCAGATGACCGGCAGAGGCCCTAACAAAGCGAATACCAGGAAAGCGATGACCGCCACCGAGAGGAGAAATGCTGTGCCACAGCGGGGATGCTGACAGGAATAACGGGCCACGACGGCGGGCCTCATTTCTGCGCCGTCCTCCCAGGCATTAATCGTCTTATGTTCTGCGCCGTGGTAAGCCAATACCCGCCGCACATCAGGCCAGAACCCAACCACCCAGAGATAGCCTATCAGGAGCAGCAGACGTAAAACACCCTCGATAAGGTTGCTCCACCAGGCATTCCAGCTCAGGTAACGTTCGGTGAGCCAGCCGCCGCCCGCCGGCAACAGGACAAAGATCAGCACGGCGATGGTCAGCGCCAGGCCGAACGTGACGTAGAGCGCCGCCCCTTCCAGTTTCTCCCCCGCCGGCATTTGCAGATTGGCCGCATCGCGGAGCGCGCCCAGCCCCAGCCCCAACGCGTCCCAGAGCAACACCAGACCGCGCAGGAGCGGAATGCGCGTCAGGCGGCTGCGGTAAATGCCGCTCAACGGCGCGACGCGGGTGACAATCTGCCCGTCGGGGGCGCGCACGGCAAGCGCGTAGACCTTGCGCCCGCGCATCATGACGCCTTCGATCACCGCCTGTCCGCCATAGGTAATGAGTTTATCTTCCATATCAACAGAGTTCCAGGGAACAGAAAGAGACTGTCCTGCATTATACCCGAAAGCCGGGCCACGCCCCGTCAGGAAAAGCAGGCAATCCCTTTTTCGGGGGAAACTGGCTTTTTCGCCAGTGGAACCAATCACCAGCTGTCAGCATACCCGCCTTTCGCGCCAGCCTGAAGCGTGTCCACGCAAAAGTTGCAGTACGAATGTTGCTCTGTTGCAAACACTCTCAACGTATGTCACGGCGAGCGAAGCAAAGCAGTCCCCCAGCAGGCAGAAGCAGTCCCCCGGCAGGCAAGGGGATTGCTTCGCCGCCTGGGCGGCTCGCCATGACATCATCGCAACAGAGCACATGAATGTCAAAAACTGGCAAAATCATAGGGTTTTCGTATTGCGTGCCATAACTTTTAAGTGCACACGCCTGAAGCCAGAATTCCCCACAGCCATCCCCAGATATGCTATACTTGACGCCGACTTCTGGTTATAGGAGACAGGCTTATGGATCTACACACCGCCGATGACGCTGTCATCCGCCGTATTCGGGCGATGACCCAACGCATTCAGGACTTGCAAGATCGCGATTTATATTTCTACAACCAGCCTATCAGCGAACTGCGCGGCGGGGCGCGCGTACTGGTCAATGGACGCGAGATGAGCATGTTCGCCTCGTACAGTTATCTGGGCCTCATCGGTCATCCACGCATCAACGCCGCTGCCAGAGCCGCCATTGACAAATACGGCACCGGCACCCACGGCGTCCGCACGCTGGCAGGCACCTTGCAGGTCCACCGCGAACTGGAGGAAACTATCGCGGCGTTCAAACATGCCGAAGCCGCCATTACTTACACCTCCGGCTACGCGACCAACCTGAGCGTTATTTCTACCCTGATGGGGCGCGGCGATTACGTTCTATCCGATAAAATCAACCATGCCTCCATCGTGGACGGCTGTCTCATGTCGGGCGCGGAATTTCGCCGCTTCCGCCATAACGATATGGAAGACCTCGAACGCCGCCTGCAGCAGATTCCCAACGGCGTGGCAAAACTGGTTGTTGCCGACGCGGTCTTCAGCATGGACGGCGATATTATTGACTTGCCGCGCATGGTGGCCCTTTGCAAAAAGTACAATGCCTGGTTGATGATTGACGAAGCCCATTCCGTTGGCATTCTGGGTAAGACCGGGCGGGGCATTGAAGAGCATTTCGGCCTGTGGGATACGGTCGACATCAAAATGGGCACGCTTTCCAAAACTATCCCCTCCGTAGGCGGCTACGTGGCGGGCAAGAAAGAACTTATCGCGTACCTGCGCCACGCCAGCCGTGCCTATATTTTCTCCGCTGCCCTGCCGCCCGCCCAGGCCGCCGCGGCCAACGAGGCCTTCAAGGTGATTCTGGACGAACCCTGGCGCATCGAGAAAGTCAATGCCAACGCCGCCCTGTTCATCAACGGCCTGAAGGAGCGCGGCTTCGACACGCTACAGACTACGACCGCCATCGTGCCGGTCCTCTGCGGCAGCGATGAGCGTGCCTTTGCCATGACGCGCGCCTGCCAGCATCGGGATATCTTCGTCCTGCCGGTCGTTTCACCCGCCGTACCCGAAGGTCTGGCGCGCCTGCGCGCCACCGTCACCGCCGCCCATGAGCCGGCTGAAATTGTACAGGCCATGGACATCATGGCAGAGGCTGGCCGGGAACTTGGCCTGCTTTCCTGAACGGAAGCGCCGGACAGAGCGCCGGGGCTGGCCCGTCTTTCCCCTCTGGAGGTGAATATGGCAACCCCCGACCCCCCTCCTGCCAGCGATGAGCGCATCATGGCCGCTCTGGGACACATTTGTATTCTGATCCCCTACATCGGCGTCCTGGTACCCATCGTCATCTGGATCACCCAGAAAGAGAAACCACGCTTTGTCGCCGGCCAGGCGCTGCAGGCAATCGCCTATCAACTGTTTTTGCTGGTAGCGTTCTTTACCGGCTGGAGTTGTTACGTCTTCTCTTTTGTGATCCCCATCCTCGCTATCCGCTCGGAAACCGCCGCAATGTCCGAGTGGCCTGTGGCAGCCGTGTTCTCTCTGCCGCTGGCCATAGTGGGGATGCTGGGCGTGTTCTGGCTGGCCGGTATCATTCTGGGAATCATTGCTGCCATACAAACCTTTCGCGGCCAGGATTTCAACGATCCCCTTCTTGGCAGGTGGACCCGAGGTTTGCTGCTGAAATGACGCCCAGGCTGATTCTCCAGGCAGGCCGCGAGTCATCGTTGCAGCGCCGCCATCCCTGGATTTTTTCCGGTGCCGTGGCGCGTCTGGAAGGTGAGGTCGCCCCCGGCGCAACGGTGAATGTCTACACAGCGAGCGGCAAGTGGCTGGCGCGCGCGGCCTGTTCTCCTGCCTCACAGATTCGGGCTCGCGTTTGGACCTTTGACGCCGGCGAGGCCGTGGATGCCGCTTTTTTTCGCCGCCGCCTGCGCGCGGCGATGGCCGCGCGGGGGGCGCTTCTGCCAGCAGCCGACGCTGCCCGGTCCGCCGTTCGTCTGGTCCACGCGGAATCCGATGGCCTGCCCGGCTTTATCGTTGACCGTTACGCGGATACCCTCGTCGTTCAGTTCCTGACCGCCGGCGCGGAGTACTGGCGGGAGACGTTTGTCAACCTGTTGCTGGAAGAAAGTGGGCTGCAGCGCGTCTGGGAACGCTCCGACGCCGAGGTCCGCGCTCTGGAGGGACTCCCCGCGCGTCGCGGTGTTTTGCACGGCGACCCGCCCGAACGGCTGGTCATCTGCGAAAACGGCCTGTACTTCACGGTGGACATTGCCCAGGGGCACAAAACGGGATTTTATCTGGATCAACGTGAAAACCGCGCCCGTCTGGGCGCGCTGGCGCGCGAGCGCGAGGTGCTGGACTGCTTTTGTTATACCGGTGGTTTCACCGTTCATGCCCTGGCTGGCGGGGCGCGCAGTGTGCTGGCCATTGATTCATCGCCAGAGGCGCTGGCGCTCTGCCAGGAGAACGTGCGCCGCAACCATCTGCCTGTGGAACGACTTACCCTGCAGGAAGGGGATGTCTTCCACGTGCTACGCTCCTTGCGTGATCAGAACCGCTCCTTCGACCTGATTATCCTCGACCCGCCCAAGTTCGCGCCAACGGCGGCCCAGGCCGGCAAGGCCGCGCGCGGGTATAAAGACATCAACCTTCTGGCCTTCAAACTGCTGCGACCAGGAGGACTGCTGGCTACCTTTTCCTGTTCCGGGGGAGTGGACGCCGCTCTGTTTCAAAAAATTGTCGCCTCTGCCGCGCTGGATGCCGGCGTAGAGGCGATTATCCTGGCCCGCCTGCATCAGGCGGCAGATCACCCTGTGGCCTTGCATTTTCCCGAGGGCGCCTACCTCAAGGGACTGCTCTGCCTCAAACGGTAACCTCAAGGGGTAGAGGAAGAAGCCGCTTTGGCCTCTCGGGCCGCGCGAACCTTCTCCAACGCCTCGGCCAGAGCCTGACCAAAGCCGGCCACACTCAATGGCTTGGAAAAATAGCCATCGCAGCCGGCTTCGAGAGCGCGCTTGCGATCGCCGGGCAAGGTATGGGCCGTCAGGGCAAAGATGGGAATGTTCTTCGTCTCGGCGTTGGCCTTGAGTCGACGCGCCACCGTCCAGCCATCAATTTCGGGTAAGGATAAGTCCATCAGAATCAAATCCGGCTTTTGGCTGCGCGCCATTTCCAGCGCCTCTTTGCCGTCGCGGGCGGCGAGGACTTCATAGCCGGCCCGTTGAAGCAACAGGCTGACCAGATCGAAGTTGTCCTCGTTGTCCTCGGCCAGCAACACGCGTAATTTGCTCATCGCACACCTCCGTGTGATGAAACACCTCATTCTTTTATACAACACTTTTCGCGTGCCATAAATAATATTTTAATTACAACTTTGTGGTATATTGCCTCCTATGCGCATTCTCTTTGTAGCGGATGGCCGTTCACCCATTACACGCCAGTGGCTGCAATACTGGCTGGAACAAGGGGATGAGGTCTATCTGGTCTCGACCTTTCCCTGTGCCCCGGAGGCGGCGCTGGCCGGTTATGAGTTCCTGCCGCTGGCCTTCAGCAGGTATCAGGCTGGCAGAGGCGCGGCCAGCCGGCGCGGCCTGACGACGGGCGGGCGCGCCCGCATACGCCAATGGCTGGGTCCGTTGACGCTGCCGCGCGCGGCGCGCCGTTTGCGCGCTGTGATCGCGCAGGTGCAACCCGATTTCGTCCACGCCCTGCGCATACCCTACGAGGGCATGGTCGCCGCCTGGGCCAACGCGCCGGTGCCGCTGGTCATTTCGGTCTGGGGCAACGATTTTACCCTGCATGCCAGAACCACCCCTTTGCTGGCGTACCTGACGCGTCTGACGCTGCGCCGGGCCACGGCGCTGCATGCCGATTGCCAGCGCGATGTGCGGCTGGCGCGCCGTCTCGGTCTGGCGCCCGATTGCCCCACCCTCGTGGTGCCGGGCAATGGCGGAGTGCGCCGCGAGGTGTTCTTCCCGCCGGCTACGCCGCCCGTCCAGCCGGTGGTGATTAACCCGCGCGGGTTGCGCGGCTACGTGCGCACCGATGCTTTTTTCCGCGCCGCGTCGCTGGTGCTGGAAAAACGACCGGAAGCGCGCTTCTACGGCGTCGCCATGGCTGGCGAAGAAGAAGCGCGACGCTGGGTTGAACAGTTGAAGATAGAACATGCCGTTACTCTGTTGCCTCCGCAGCCTCATGCCGCCATGGGAGAACTTTTTCGCGCGGCCATGGTAGCCGTTTCGCCCAGCACTCACGACGGCACACCCAACACCCTGCTGGAGGCGATGGCCTGCGGTTGTCTGCCGGTGGCGGGCGATATCGAGTCAGTGCGCGAGTGGATCACACCGGGCAAGAACGGTCTGCTGGTGGACCCCTGTTCGCCGACCGAACTGGCAACCGCCATGCTACAAGCCTTGAGCGATGGAACCCTGCGTCAACGGGCGGCGCAAGAAAACGCCCGCCTCATCGCCGAACGCGCCGACTATCGGCGTTGTATGGCGATGGCGCGGGCATTCTACCAGCAAATGTTGACCCACCGCCCTACCGCGCAAGAGAAGGAAAGATCGGCCTGACGACTACTTACGCGCGCGGGGCACGCAGGGTGTCCAGACGCTGTTGCAATTCAATGCGGCGTGTGGCTGCCGCCTGACGAATCTCGGCGCCAAAAGCCGCAAAGCGTTCTCGAATCTGCGTGCGTAACTCACTCCCGGATTCGGGGGCAAAAAGCAGAGCCAGCGTGCTGCCGACCAGCCCGCCCAGAACAACGCCAAGAAGAAAGCCCAACAAACGTCGCATAGAATACCTCCTCAAGGTTTTCTCAAACGCCAGGCAACCATAGCCAGGCCGATACCGCCCAGAATCAACAATACCCCGCCAATGCCCAGCAACGGCGAAGGCGCCGGCCGCGAGGGCTGGGGAACCACGCTTTTCTGAACGCCAAAGGCTACCTGCGAGGTATCACCCGGAGCCAGGGTAAACGAATAACTCAGCGCCGTGGTCGGGTTATACCCCTCCGGAACGGCTGCGCTGGCAGTGTACTCACCCATGGGTACCTCGTCAAAGCAAACGCGCAAAGGCTCGCCGGTCGCCGGATCCAGGCCGCCAACGGTAGTCTCCGAACGTGAGAACAGCCCGTCGGCGCTGGTCAGGCTTACGGCCCCTCCTTCTACTGCCGCCTCCTCTTCCTGACGCAAACCATCGCCGTTACGGTCATCAAAGATCAGAAGACAGACAGTACCCTTGCCGCCCGCGAGAGGGGTTGGGGTAGGGCCGGCCAACGTGGGAGTTGGCGAAGGGCCGGCCGTCGGCGAGGCCTGACCACTGACGCCAAAGCCCAGCAACAATTCCTGACCCGGACGGATAGTACAGTTCTGGTCAAGGTGGTTGTTGCGAATCAAATCGTCCACCGAGACGCCGGTCAGCAACGAGATACGCAAACAGTTATCTCCTTCCTGAACAATATAGATGATCCGCCCATCTGTCCCGGGAGTGGGGGTGGAATAGCCAATTTGCGCCGAGGGTGCCGCCTGGGCACTTAACGCCAAGGCGCTCAAACCGAGCAGGAAGCAAAAACTACTGGCAAGAAGCAGAAAGCGTTTTTTCACCGGACGCCCCTTTGGCGGAAAGTTTCTATCAGGATTATACTCTATTCCGCGCGGGGAACGCAACCGGGCGTTCTATCACATAAAATGTTACCGAGGTAACCATGGCAGAAACCGACCCCATGAACATAAACGAACGTCGCAAATACCTGCATAAGGTGCGCCTGCGCCGGGTCTACGATGACGCCCGTACTCCTTTTGACCGCCTGTGTTACCTTCAGGCAATCGCGAGCGACAAACAGGCCGAACTACAGGCATTGCATCAGGCCACGAACCCCTTGACCCCGCACCGGGAAATCCAAACCCTGATTGACCGCTTGAGCGCTTTGCCTTGTGCCCCCCAGGAAGTGAACGAAGATGTCCGCCTCACGCTCCATGAGAAAGCCTTGCCCCTTGCCTGACCGCTGCTGGTCTTGCCAGCTTCCTGATGATACAATCCTGTTATCCCCCCTCCCCCGAAGGCAAGCAGCCCTCCAAACATGGCGGCTTGCCTTTTCATTCCCAAAGAAAGGAGTGATGCCGTTGGGTAGCATTATCATTTGAACGATCGGCTGTCGGTAACATTTTCATCTGGGTTGACACGCACGGACCGGCCCTCGACTCCATCGGGCGCTTTTTCCGGCCTGCGCCGGCCCCGGCGGGCCACTGTTGCTTTCCTTACTCACCCGTGGCCGCGAAAGCAGGCAATTCCAGAGCGACTTTCTCATCGCTCTGAACGAGATAATACGGCACCCAGGCAATGCCGAAAAGGGTGATGAAAATAGCGTTCTTCTTGGGGGCTATGGCTATCTGGGTAACCTGGTGTACCGCTTCGCCCCAGCGAGCATTGATCTCCTCCGTCAGACGCTGACGTTCCTCCTCCAGACGGGCCAGTTGTTCGCGGTAGAGACGCAGCGCTTCTATGGATTCATCCACTTCGGCTTTGGCCTGCTCGGTCAAGCGATGCTTGGTCAGCGAGGTGGAAAGCCGCCGCGCGCTGCGCCGGCCCAGTACGCCCAGGGCGCCCAGCACGTTTTCGGCATGCGTGGCCAGTTCTTCCTGCTTACGCTCGCTCAATTCAATCTCGTCCATCCGTAATTCGCGCTCTTCGCGAGCAATTTTATCTTGCAAAGTCTTAATCTGGCGGTCGAGGGTAGCCATGGTCCTGGCCACTTCGGCATCGCGCGCCTGGCGCGCCGCCTCGGAACAGGCTTTCAAGAATTCCGCCTGCGAAACTTCCGGCGTGGCATATACCCCCAGCGTCTCATTGGCGCGGACATTGACGCGCACCGTGCGGTATATCCAGTCGGCAAAATCGCGCTGCAGGGCAGTCAGCAGGCGAGCATCCGCAAGCGAGGCCTCCAGCGCGGCAAACAAAGCCTGCGAGGCTGGAGCAGGATCGAACGCTTCGGGCGAAGGCAACGAGCAGACAAAATCCTCCCAGCGCACGAGGCCGCGCCGATCGGGGTTGGGCACCAGCACCGATTTCACCACCTCGCTATCTACCCCAAACTTACGGTCGAGAAAACGAACACTGGCCGAGGCCAGCAGCGCCGGTCGGTAGAGGACTTCGGACGCCGTCACCTCCGCCGGCAGGGATACGCCTGCCAGAGCCGCCGCCTTTGCCAGGGAGAGGTTGAGCGGGAGGAAGAATTCTGCCACGCCAGCCGGAGGCGCCGGGCGGGTACGGCTGGCGCCCGAGGTAGAGGCCAGCGGCGCCGACCGCGCGGCGGCGCGGACGGGCGACGGCGCTTCCGCCGGCAGCCTCGCCTCGTCACCAGCCATGCCTGTCGCTGACGGAGACGCTGTTTCTCCGGTTTCGGGAACGACCCCGGCCAGACGGTTCAGGGCCGGAATCTGGGCACGCGTGAGCGGCCCGGCCAGGTAATTCATTGCCCAACGGCTATAGAAGAGCGTGGGAGCGCCACTCGAAGCATGGACATTGTGCAACAAGAAGACGCGCTTTTCCAGACGTGAAATCAACCTGTCGAGCATGGCGCGGTTAAGGCCGTCTCCCCGGACGCCTTCCAGGCCATCCAGCAGTCGTTGCTTATCCTGATCGGTCTGCAACTTGCCGATGAACCAGGTGCCGGCGTTCGAGAGAGCCTTGTAATCCATGTCAACCGGGTTTTGCGTCGCCAGAAGCAGGCCCAATCCAAAAGCCCGCCCTTGTTTCAGCAGGCGCATCAGTGGTGGTTTCGAGGAGGGATTCGCCGCAGGCGGCAGGTAGCCATGAATCTCATCCATATAGACGATGGCGCGCAGGTTGGGCGAACCGGGCTGGCCGCGCATCCAGGCCTCGACAGCAGTGAACAGCAGGGTAACGAAAAACATCCGCTCGGCCTCAGAAAGATGCGCCAGGTAAAAGATAGAATGGCGCGGACGGCCCTCTGGCGTTGAAAGCAAAGCAGCAACATCCAGCGGCTGACCAATGCGCCAGAGCTCGAACGAAGGCGCGGCGAGAATGTTATTGAGCCGCAGGGCCAGTTCCACGCGTTCTTTGGGCAGGAGAAACGTATCTACCGGGAAAGCGCCCACCTTATCGAACGGCGGCGACTGAACCTGCAGGATAAGTTCGTTCAGGTCAAGGGAGGCATTTTGACTCCAGGCGGTCTGAAAGATATGGGAAAGCAGCACATGCTCGCGCGAGCGCAGCGGATCCACATCCTGAAAGCCCGCCAGGCCCAAAATGGCCGTGACGGTGCTGCTGATGCGTTCGGTCAGGGCCTCGCGGTTCGTGGCCCAATCCAGGCCCGGCGCAGTGAGTGAGCCGACGATATTGACCGGCAGGCCGGCGTCAGAACCGGGGGTATAGACGGCATATTGAACGGCCTCCTGGAGCGCCTGCAGATTCGCGCGGCTCAACCCCCACTCGTCCAGGCCCGCGCGCCATTGCGCCGCCGCTTCCGCCGCAGCCTGTTCCACCGACTTGCCGGCGCGTCGTGCGCTTTCCACATCCACCCAGGGACGGAAATCCTCAGGCGCAAGGTTCGGGAAATGGAGCAACAGATTGGTCAGATCACCTTTAGGGTCAATCAACAAGGCCGGGATGCCCTGCAAGGCGGCTTCTTCCATCAACGCCACGCACAGGCCGGTTTTCCCCGATCCTGTCATCCCGACGACAATGGCGTGGGTGGTTAAATCATCCGCCTCATACCCCAGTGTCTGGGTAGTGACGGCGCCAGCATCAATATCAAACAGACGACCGAGATAGAACGTTTTGCCCATAGGTTGCTCCTCGAAAACCTGTGACCGCGCGGGTTCGATTTTTGCGTTCCCTGGTACGATGGGAACTGACAGCGCTGTTCTCTGTAGAACGTTTCCCTGTCCGAGGCAACCTGTACAGTGGTGCAGCGAGGCGAGTACCATGTCTTGAGGTCGGGCGAGGCCCGCCGATGCCGTTCTGTAACATCACCAGAGCACGGCACGGTCTCCTCCTGCTGGTGACGCCGCTCAAGGTTGGAACAGGGCATTCGCACCTGCTTTAATTGTAAACCATGAGCCAGAGAAGCGGGAATGCGGATTCTCACAGGTGGCTCAGATTGAATTCGATCCCCTCTTACCCAGCCGTTGTCACGACGAGGCGGCGATAACCGCCGCAGCAATTTCCTTTCACTTGAATTCTGTCCACTTCCTCCTCGACGAAAGCGGCGGCGATGGGAGAAATCCAGGCTCGATTCGCTTGAGGGCGGAACGGTTTTCGTGTATAGTACAGGAAGATTTATCAGGAGGTGACTCATGCCGCAAAGAGATGTCCTTTGCATCCGCATTCGTGCCCTGACGTTCTTCTTTATGGCGGCTCTGGTGCTGAGCGGCTTGACTGCTCTGCCCCTCAGTTATGAGCTGGATTATCTCAACCGTCTGGTCGGGCCACAGTCTATTTTCGCGCCCCTGTTTCCCAACGTCACCGCCTGGATTGGGCGGGTGCACGACGGCCTGCTGGACAGCTGGAGTCGCTATCCTTTTCTGGCCTATGGCACCGACTGGCTGGCCTTTGCCCATTTCGTCATCGCTCTGGCTTTCCTCGGCGTTCAACATGACCCCATCAAGAATCGCTGGGTCGTCGAGTGGAGCATGCTGGCCTGCGTACTCGTCATTCCCTGGACGCTGGTTGCCGGCGCCGTGCGCGGCATCCCCTGGTTCTGGCAATGCGTGGACATGTCTTTTGGCATTGTGGGAATCATCCCTCTGCTTTTCCTGCGCCGTGATATTCGGCGTCTGGAAAGTCTCCCCTTGCCATAGGGCACAAACGATGATAAATTCAAGCAAAGGCACGATATTTGTCATTTGACAAGTGAGCATAAGTGCGGTAATCTGAAACCGAACCATCCTATCGGAAACCAAATCACCTTACAGGAGAAGATTCTATGGCTCTCAAAATTACCGATGAATGTATTGCCTGCGGCGCCTGTCTGCCGGAATGCCCGACGAACTCCATCACGGAAGGCACCCCCTATGTGATTAACCCGGATACCTGTGTGGAGTGCGTAGGCTACTACGATTCACCGCAGTGCCAGTCGGTCTGCCCGGTAGCCGATGTCGCGATTGTGAAGGCGTGACCGAAAGCGGCAGAAATGCAGCAACAAAGAAATCCCCCAAGACGGGGATTTCTTTGTTTAAGTCATCGTGATCGTTGCGGCGGCCGGGGGACAGCGCAAAGCCTACGCTGCCTGTTCCAGCAAAGCAATGGCGTGGCGAATGCGTTCGAGCACTTTTTCTTTGCCGACAATTTCCATGCTCTCGAAAAGGGGTGGGCTGACGGTCTGGCCGGTCACAGCCACGCGTAAAATGCCGAATACCTGGCCGGCAGTCAGCCCCAGTTCGGCCACCAGTTGGCGCATCGGCGGCTCGGCCAGGGTCGCCGTGAGCGCTGGCAGGGATTCGAGAATCTGGCAGGCCCGGCGCGCCACCTGCGCGGATTGCGCCGCAGTCAGCCCTTTCGCGATCAGTTCCTCCCTCTTTGGCTCAACATGGGCGCGGAAAAACCAGGCGGCAAACGGCAGACAATCATCCAGCGTGACCAGGCGCTCACGAATCAATGGCACGATGCGCAACAGGGTAGGGTCATCGGCCTGCAGGCCGGCCGAGAGAAAGTAAGGTTTAAGGCGCGCGGCCAGGTCGGCGTCCGTCAGACGACGGATGTGCGCCGCGTTAAAGTGATCGAGTTTGGCAAAGTTGATGGCTGCCGGGGAGGGCGTCAGGCGGGTGATGTCGAAGCGCGCGATCATCTCCTCCAGCGTCATCAATTCGTCTTCTGCCACCCCCCACCCCATCAAGGCGATCCAGTTCAAGACGCCTTCAGGAATGTACCCCAGCGCTTTCATGTCTCCAATAAAGATAGAATGATCGTCTTTGAGGGCTTCGGCGGCATCGCGCTTGCTCATTTTCCCTTTGCCACTGGGTTTCAGGAAAATCGAGAGGTGGACCCAAACCGGCTCTTCCCAACCAAAGGCGCGAATCACATTGACGTGCAAAGGGAAGGTGGAAAGCCATTCTGAACCGCGAATCACGTGGGTGATCTTCATCAGGTGGTCATCCACCATGGCCGCCAGATGATAGGTTGGCAGGCCGTCCGATTTGAGCAAGATGAAATCGTCCAGCATGGAATTTGCCACCGTAATGGCGCCACGTAACAAATCGGTGGCGGTTGTCGTCCCCTCCTGGGGCATGCGGAAGCGGATGACATGCCGTTCGCCGGCGCGGACGCGCCGCCGGGCGTCCGCGGGGTCAAGGGCGCGGCAGGCGCCATCATAACGCGGGGTTTCCTTGCGCTGTCTTTGTTCCTGGCGCACCCGCTCCAGGCGCTCTGGCGAACAAAAGCAGGGGTAGGCGTGGCCCTTTTCGACCAGTTCCCAGGCGTAATGGCGATAAATCTCCTCGCGCTCCGTCTGACGATAGGGGCCGTAGGGGCCGCCGATGTCGGGGCCTTCATCATAATCCAGTCCCAGCCAGCGCAAACCGTCAATCAATTCCTGTTCGGCGCCCGGCACGAAACGGCGGCGATCGGTGTCCTCGATACGCAGGATGAACTGTCCGCCAGTGCGGCGCGCCCACAGGTAGTCGTAAAGGGCGGTGCGCGCGGAACCCAGGTGCATCCGTCCCGTAGGCGAAGGCGCAAAGCGGACGCGCGCCGGCTTCAAGTCAGAGGTTGAGGAGGCAAGCGAGGCATTCTCCATGGTGTCTCCAGCGATGCAGTCTATTTAGAATTCCAGCAACTGGCGGCGCATCATCACGCTTTCCACCAGGCCAATGCCGATCATCAGCGAGACCAGCCCGCTGCCGCCGTAACTGATGAAGGGCAACGGCAGGCCGGTGACCGGAATCAGTCGCAGATTGACGGCAACGTTGACCGCCCCCTGGAAGAACAGCAAGACAGCGACGCCATAAGCGATCAGGGAACCGAAGGGATCGCGCGCCAGACGCGCGACGCGCAGGCAACGATAGATGATGAAGCCCAGCAGAAGGATGACCAGCAACGTGCCTGCCAGCCCCAGTTCCTCGCCAATGACCGAAAAAATGAAGTCGGTATGGCGCACTTTCAGGAAGCGCAGCTGGGTCTGCGTGCCCAGGCCGTAGCCTTTGCCTGTCCAGCCGCCCGAACCGAGCGCAATCAGCGCCTGCTCAACGTTATAGCGCGCCCCATGCCGCTCGGCGGTCGAATCCGAGGCAAAGAACATGATAATGCGGTCCTGTTGATAACCGGCCAGGAGAGGAAAGATGACAATGCTACCTGCCACCGCCACCACCGCGATGGTCACGGCGTGCTGCCACTTCATGCCGCCGACCCAGGCCATGGCCGCCCAGAGCACACCGATAACAATGACGTTGCTCAGGTTCGGCTGCAGGAAAATCCAGATTGCCAGGCCGGCCGGGATCAGCGCGCTGCGGAACAACCAGCGCCAGCCATGGGGTTGTTCGCTGGTCTGAGAAAAGTAATAGGCCAGACCCAGAATCACCACAATCTTGGCCAGTTCGGTCGGTTGAATGGAAATCAGGCCGGTTTCAATCCAGCGGGCGGCACCAAAGCGTTCGCCAGCGGTCAGGTACAGGATAATGAGGAAAATCATCACGACCAGATACAGCCAGCGAATCGCCGCGCCCCAGAAGTGGTAGTCCACAGCCGCGACGAGCAAAATGAGGATGAATCCCAGTGCCGCAAAGATAATCTGCCGTGGCACCAGATCGGCCAGGTAAGGGTTGCTGGCGAGAGCGGAGCGAATCATGGCCACGCCGAAAACCATGGCCACCAGCACCGCGCCCAGCAACCAGAAATCGAAGTGCCGCCAGAGTTCACTGCGGAACATACGGGTTCACTTGTGCCGTCGCCCCGCTCCAGCACGCAAGGGAATATCGGCCACCAGACGTTGCGCCCGTCCTTCCTGAGCAATGCGAATCTCCACAGCCAGCGGGTCTATATCCACATGGCGGGAGATAGTGGCGATGAGATCGTCCTTCAACACGTCCAGTTCAGCCGGCGTCAAATCGGTTCGATCGTGGATCAGGACCAGGCGCAGGCGTTCGCGTGCGCTATCGGCGCTGTTCTTTCGTCCGAGAAGCGCGGCCATATCACTTCCTCCCCAGGAGTTTCTGCAGAAAGCCGGTCGACTCCATTTCCAGGAATGGCACCTGTTCCCCCAACAGGCGGCGAGCGATGTTCTGGAAGGCCAGACCGGCTTTCGACTTGCCGTCCAGCGCCAGCGGTTGCCCTTTGTTCGAGGCGATGAGGACGTTCTCGTCTTCCGGCACCACGCCGATCAGTTCGATGGCCAGTAAATCCAGCACATCTTCTACGGCCAGCATATCGCCGCGCCGCACCAGAGCCGGGTTGACGCGGTTGATGATGAGCGAAGCCGGGCCTTTCCCTTCCGCCTCCAGCAAGCCGATGACGCGATCGGCATCGCGCACCGCCGAGATTTCCGGGTTGGTCACGACGAGAACCTTATCGGCGGGAGCAATGGCGTTACGAAAACCGCGCTCGATGCCGGCCGGCGAGTCGATGAGCACCCAGTCCACGTCTGGGCGCAGTTCGTCGCACAAGCGCACCATGTCGCTGGGCGAGACAGCGCTTTTGTCGCGCGTCTGGGCCGCCGGGATAAGGAAAAGCGTATCCAGACGCTTATCGCGAATCATGGCCTGCCGCAGACGACAACGACCTTCCACCACATCCACCAGATCATAAACGATGCGGTTTTCCAAACCGAGCACCACATCGAGGTTGCGCAGACCGATGTCACTGTCAATGCAAACGACCGTCTTGCCCTGGGCCGCCAGGGCGACGGCGATATTGGCAACCGTGGTGGTCTTGCCCACGCCGCCTTTGCCCGAAGAAACCGTGACTACCGTTGCAGCCATAGCACCTTCCTGATTTATGCCTTCCAAACTTCTGCTTCAATCTGACCGTCTACCAGCCGCGCCATCTCCGGTTGGGCCTTGCGGCCTTTCCTGGAGGGAACCGCGATGGCGCCGGCAATGCGTAGTTGGGTGGGAGCCAGTTCGAGCGCGCAGACCACGGCGCTTTCGTCACCGTGCGCGCCGGCATGTACCAGCCCGCGCAAACGTCCCCAGACCACAATACTGCCGGCGGCGATGATTTCCGCGCCGGGGTTGACGTCGCCGAAGACGACCACGTTGCCGCCGTGCTCCAGATGAGTTCCCGAACGCAACGGTCCCCGCAGCCAGAGTGCGGTATCCGGCGGGGCTTTGGTAATGGTCTGGGAGACAATCGGCGAACGCGGCTTCGCCAGACGAGTCGCCAGGCCCAGATTCTGGGCAGTGGTCTCCGTCAGGGGCGATTCCGAAAGCACCGCCCAAAGCGAAATGCCGCGCTCGGAAAGCTGGTCGCGCAGGTGCGCCAGTTCAGCCACTTTGAGCGGCTGACTGCCGACATCCAGCGCCAGGCGCGCCCCCTGGAAGAAAGACGGGTTGGCGCCAATGTATTCCAGTAAGGCAGCTTCCCGCTCCGGCCAGGGCGCGTCGCCCAGGATGACCAGCAGGCTATCGCGCAGACCTTTGATTTGAACCAGCGAGTCCGCAGCACTCATCGGCATTTCGATGTAACTATTCCGCTCTGCATCAACGCTGTTGTGTATGTCATGGCGAGGAGCGTTCTTTGCGACGAAGCAAGCTCCAGGCGAGTCAATTTAGCCTGATAAATGGGAGATTGCTTCACCGAAAAACGGCTCGCAATGACATGGCTGAGTAGTTACATTTCGATTATAGCATGAGTGGGGCAGGGCAACACCCTTTCAGGCTTCAGCAGGTGCCTTGTCCTGGCAGGAAAAGAGCATCTTCTGATGACAAAAAGCCCAAAAATACCTGTGTTGGGCTGACAGCAAGTCGCTCGCGCGTATGATCACTCCTCTTGCTGGCGAGTGTTTACCCTAACTTTTGTGCAACTGGCGAGCGAATCGTGAAAAACGGCCTCAGATTGCAAGATTTTGCACCTTACCAACCGAAGCCAGAAACGGCTATGCTTATTGCCATTCCAATTGAGGATGGTGGCAATGAGCGAAGAGAACCTGCACCAGCAAGAAACCCAGCACGCCTTTCTGGTGGCTTGGGGGTGGTTTGCCCAACATATAGGTCTGATTCAGGCCATCCACAACGTTCC
>Ga0315298_1002593_pt1 | contig 30448 bp, 19 predicted proteins | sample WHS_1_MG_FD_203077 | JGI IMG/M metagenome (GOLD analysis project Ga0315298, IMG submission 203077) | Extremophilic microbial mat communities from Washburn Hot Springs, YNP, Wyoming, USA - WHS_1_MG | ecosystem: Environmental > Aquatic > Thermal springs > Hot (42-90C) | place: USA: Wyoming... | reverse complement strand
CCACTATGGCTTTAAAAAACAATTTCGACGAAATCCCCAAACTAATAGATTTACTGGAAAACTTAGGCGTGGAGCAAGTAGTGCTTTATGATTTCATCCCTGTAGGACGCGGAAAAGACTTAGAAGACCTTACAATGAACCGAGAACAACGCGCTAAACTGTTAGATTACCTCTACAAAATACAAGAAGAAAGGGAAATGTTCTTTCTGTTTTCCGGAGGAAGCCCCCTCTACCCAGGAATCATTTTGGAAATGCATAAACACTACGGCACTAAACCTCCAGATCAATTTCTGAGACAGTTTCTTGTCCAAGCCCCTATAGGATGCCACGCAGGGCTCAACTATTTTAGCTTAAGGCCAAACGGAGACGTATACCCATGCCCATTCCTACAGTTAAAAGTGGGAAATATCAGAGAACGAAGCCTTGCAGACATCTGGTACAACTCAAAAGTCTTTAATGAGCTCAGAAATAGAACCTTGTTAAAGGAAAAATGCGGAAAATGCGAGCACCGAGAAAATTGCGGAGGATGCAGAGCAAGAGCCTACGCCAAAACAGGGGACTATTTAGAATCAGATCCTATATGCCCAATAGGACTGTTTTCAGATAAACGCGTTGAATTAGTTAATATTGAATGCTTCGGATTGTGCGTAGGCTAGTTGAAACCTCCATAATATTTGTTAAAGCTCCCTATTTAACCCCCTTTAATAATCAACATTGCACGATTAGAAAACCTATAAATATGTAGAAGTGAACTATCCGAAAGAGGCAGAGGGCGATGAAAGTTACTTTGGTTAATCCTCCCTATCCAGAGGTGGCCCATCAGCACCCACCATTCATTCCATTGAGCTTGTGTTATTTAGGAGCGCTGTGCGAAAAGAACGGTTATGAAGTGAATGTGATAGATTGTCAAGGCGAGAGGTTAAACCTGCAAGCCTTTAAAAGCAGACTGGAAAAAACAGATGCAGATGTTGTTGGAATAACATCTGCAACCCTCACTTATAAATCAGCATTAAAGGTGGCGAACATTGCCAAGGAAGTTTTTCCCAACTGTGTGACTTTGCTGGGTGGGTGTCACGCGACTTTCTGGGATGTTAACGCGCTAAAAGAATGCCCAAACCTGGATATTATTGTAAGGAAGGAAGGTGAACTAACTTTTCTGGAACTTTTAGAAAAACTTGGGAATAAAAGAAGTTTAGACAGCGTTAATGGCATTACTTTTAGGAAAGGAGACAACATAATAAGGAATGAAGATAGACCTTACATAGAAAAATTGGATGAGCTGCCTTTTCCAGCGCATCATCTTTTAAAATTGAATGCGTATGTTAAGGTTGGAAAATTAATAATTCCAGTGATGACAAGTAGAGGTTGCGTTTACTGGTGTGACTTCTGTAGTGCTGTAAGGATGTTTGGGAGAAAGTACCGCATGAGAAGTCCCGAGAACGTTGTAGATGAAATTGAGTTGGTCCACAAAAAATACGGGGTAGAACAATTTACTTTCTATGACGACGCCTTCACTGTTGATTCTAAAAGAACTGAAAAAATCTGTGACGAAATAATGCGGAGAAAGCTTGACATAGAATGGGACTGTGAAACAAGAGTTGACATGGTTAATAGGTCTTTGCTTGAAAAAATGAGAAGAGCTGGTTGTATAGCAGTGTGGTTTGGAGTGGAATCCGGCTGCCAAATGATAATAGATAAAATGAAAAAGAAATTTACAATAGAACAGACTAGAAGAGCTTTTAAAATAGCTCATGATGTGGGTTTAATGACGGTGGCGAGCGTTATTTTGGGTTTTCCAGGAGAAACTGAAGAAACTGCTTGGGAAACAATAAACTTTGTCAAGAGTTTAAACCCTGTTGATGTCGGATTTTACATCGCGACACCTTATCCGGGAACACCCCTTTTTGATTTGGTTAAGAGTAAAGGATGGCTAAAAACTGAAGATTTTGACAAGTATGACACGGCAACCCCCGTCTTTGAAACACCATATTTAAGCATGAAAAAACTCAAAGAGATACGTTTTAAGGCGTACCAACAGTTCTATCTTAGGCCGAATTATGTTGTTAAAATGCTTATGAAAGGCGGAGTTTACGGGGTCTCAACAGTAAAAACTTCCGTTGCTTACCTTCTAAGAAGTCTACATATAAAACTCAGCTAAAAAGCCTTAAAAGAGGCAATTAATGCCAATAGAAAAATTATCAACGCTAGAGAAAACGTTATGGATGCAAAATTTAATCCTATGCCTGTCAGACCTAAAAAAATCCCAAGCAGTCCAACTATGCTAAAGCTTAAAGCAACAGAGAGAACAAGTCCTTCTATAGCGTCAATTTTATTATCTCCATAAAATAATATGCGCATCAGACAGTAGCCTGGAACAAAAGAAACTAAGACGAATCCTAGAGCAAAACGAAAGGCAAGTAGAGGAAGAGGGGAATCCTCATGGATTGCATAGGTAGATAACAAAGTTATGATAGTAAAGCTGACTACAAAAAAGAACCAGCGTCTTCTTATAAGTTTCCGCATTGTAATCATTACAAAAATTTTTATGATTTCTATTAACATAAAAATAGGGGATGAGGAAAGATTACATTAAAACTTTGAATGCAGGATGGCTGTCTACTAGCGGTTTTATGTCCAATTCAGCCATAGCAGTTAACACATAAGTGTCAACTATGGCTGCTGCTGCAAACACATATTCAGACCTTTCTATTGGTCCGAACATTAACCAGTCTGCTCCAAGCGTCTGCATTATCGCATTCGCAGCAGCATCATGAACCCTTCTAACTTCTTTGGGAAAGTTCACCTTAATCCATCCGCAAGTGGTCACCACGTTTCCAGTGCCCATGCCGGTGGGATAGCCAAATTTATCCTTGACATAATATATGGCTCTTGTCGCTGGTCCCATGTCTGGGCCGAAGGCCGGAATGGATGTGTCTATTATGAACTTCGTGATTCCTGCTTCCCTTGCACGGGCCAAAGCCTGTTCAGTGGCAGTTATTTTTCCCTGCAAACTGTTGTCTGTAGGATTCTCTGCAAGTATTATGGCTGCTTTTACACCGCTTTCTTTTATTTTATCCAATTCAGGTTTTGGTGTGCCCTTGTTGATAGAGCTATATACGGCTCTTTCCGTCAAGCCTACTTCTTTCACGTATTGGGCTGCAGAGAGACGAAGTTTTGGACTGATTGCATCCATTAGGAAGGGGGCTTCGGTTACTTTTGCCACAAAGTCTATGTATTTTCGGAAAGCTTCTTCGCTTGTTCCGACAACATCCAGCATGAAAGGAATGCCTGTTAAGTCACTTAGGTGTTCAGCCTTGTTTAGCAGTTCTTCTGCTTCTTTAGCGTTGAATTCACCCTTGTCAGCGTTTAGAACAATTTTTTGCCCTTCATAAAATATTGAAGCTATTAGGACGGTTGGCAATTCTCCTGGTTGACCGCCTATTTTAACACGACCGACTTCAAAAACTTGCTGTGGCGCGTTAAACTTGAACATGTTTTCTCCCTATTTTCGTTTCTCAATAGCGTTTTTGGCTATGGCTACAGCTTCCTCTTTGTTTCTGCCAAAAAGGGCACCTATAGTGTCCGCATCCTCCTTGGTTACGGAAGCCCCGCCAATCATCAGAATAACTTTACCCTTCAATCCGGCGCTGGACAATGCTTTATCTAACTTTGGCAAGTTGTCCTTAGCAGGTTTAGTGTTTACAGAAACTGCAATAATGTCTGCCTTTGTTTCTTTGGCTTTGGCTGCAAAGTTTTCGGAAGAAACTGATTTGCCAAGATCTACTGTTTTGAATCCAGCCCTTTTCAAGGCTTTTCTAACCATTTCTTTGGGGGTTTCGTGCATGTCTGGCTCTAAAGTTCCAATAACAACGGTTCCTATAGGACTTTCCGGCTCTGGAGGCTCCTTTTCCATCATGGATTTAAGCCATGACATTCATATATCCCTTCAGTGGCTTTATAAAGGGCAGTAAAATTTAAGCTTTACCACAAAATAATGATTGAGGTTTCATAAATTGGATGAAACAAAAGAAATTCCACACGAAAAAGCTGTTGTGTTGTTGATTTTCATTTTTGCCGTAGTTTATCGAACATTGCTGATGCAAGTGGATCCTTACCCGCCTGGGCCTGATCTTGGAATGCACAACAGCATAATCAACTCAATAATTTTGAAGAACGGCTCTTTCACCTGGAACTACTACCATATGGGTGGAGGCTCGTCTCTAACCCACCCGGGTTTTCACATTTTCACATCCTTCGTAATCTTTATGACTGGAGCCCCAGAATATTTAGCCCAATCTGCTGTGGCGATTTTATTTTCATCACTTATTGTATTATGCGCTTATCTTTTAACAAAGAAAGCTTGGGGCCTCCCTGTAGCCGCTTTATTAGCGGCTTTTATGGGGGCTATTTCAAGGCATGATCTGGAAATGCTGCTTTGGGGAGGCTACCCCAATGTCATCACATTAGCAATAATGCCTTTGATTTTCTATATGCTTTTAAGGGAGGATACGCCAAAAAGCGCTTTGGTTGCGGTATCTTCAATTTTATCGGGAACAATTTTCTTTACTCACTCCCTAAGCTCAGCAGTTTTCCTCTGCATAGCCATTTCCTTAATACTATGTAAAATGCTCATTTTAAGAAAAACAACGGAGGAAAAGATGTTGTTTTTGTTTGCGCTGTCCATTGTGCTTGGTTTTTTGGTTGCTTCACCTTTTTTAATTGAAGCAGTGCCGGTTTATTTTGAAAATATGAGCAAGGGTATGTTCACCGGCGGGATAAGCGAAAGCAGAGCCGCAACATTATTGACGAGAAAGGTTCCGATAGAAATTGTCTTGGCGGCTTTAATTCCAGCTTCGTCTATTCTGCTATTTTCAAGAAAGTATAAAGGCACTTTTTTTGGCAACGCGAGTGCTCTCTTAGTTTTATGGATATTAATACCTGCTTTTTCAACCCAAGCCTTCATCATAGGTCTTTATACTGATTATTACCGTCTTCTGCACTTTTTAATTCTGCCAGTAATAGTTTTTCTTGCACTCTTTACGGATCACGGACTCAAATTTGTCGCAGAATCCCTTGGGAAAAAAATTTATGGGGTAAAAATCAGTTCACATCATATTCATGCTATCTTAGTTGCTGCAATTCTCATACTTATGTCGCTTAATCTTGTTCCTTTGTTTGCAGGTCCCGCTGAGGGATTCACCATTGCCAACTATTACGACGTAATTGAGCCTGCAGAATTTGAATCTATAATGTGGATTAAGCAGAATACTGCGCCAGACGCGGTTATTGTTTCTCAGCATGGTTATGGCTGGTGGGTTTCAGGCTTTGGACAGCGAGTAACTCTAAGCTCTACCGATCCTCAATTTTTAATAATGCCACATGAGTTTGAGGCGGCTTCTACTGCGAGAACACTGCTTGACACAGACTTTGTGTTAAATAACGGATTAATAGAAATAAGAGAGGATGGTGGATATGTAGGGAGACATAACCCCACCGTATCCGTTGTCAACAAAAATTATCCCAGCGCTTATCCAATTTTGTACTTTAATGAAACTGAAACCACCATTTTTTATAAAGATATTAGGGGTGCCAAAATAATTGAAGCCACTGAGATTTCATTGAAAGAAGTGAAAGTTGAAAGAAGAAAGGGCGCAGTTTGCATTTCCATACTAAGAGAAAACGATCATATATTTTACACAAGGCAAATAGAAGTTTTTGAAGGTTTAAAGTTTGGTCTTCTGTCGATAAACGTAGAAGCAGTCGACAACAGTACAGTTTTGGATTATACTGGGCTAATAATTCATTGTAAAGGGAAAATCCTGCGATATGAACAAGGCATTGGAGTTTTAGACGAAGGCGCAAAAATCCTGGGACAATTAATTTTCGACGGAAACAAACCTGAAACGAGGATTCTAACTCCTGAAAACCCCACTTGTATAGAGCTATTTTATAAAACGGATAAACTCAAAAAAATAGGGATAAAAATGATTCTCGGGGGTTTCGAAGTTGAAAAATCAGATGCCAAATATGTGCAGAGCTTATTAGCCAATACGACGCTTTTATGGTTCAAAAAGGAGAACATAACGAGACCAGTTGAGGTTTTTGATTATCGCGAAGTTATGAAGGAAAAAGGCATAGCCTTTATTGCGTTCGAGAAAAGGGAATACCCTATAGAAAAATTCCTTAATGATCCAACTTTTAACTTAGTTTTCGTTAATGATAAAATAGCCATTTTTGAGGTGCAGAGAAGCGGCAGGTAAAATTTAGGAAAGGAGTTTGAATGGTTAAGCCATTATATGAGTGGATTTTCGCATCTGCTTTTTCGGTTTTGTCACTCGCCCTTATTTATTTTTTGATATCGTCCAACGGGGTCATTCTGGGGAACGATCCTGCAGTTCATTTGTCTAAAGCTTATGAAATGCTGGAAACCGGAAAAGTTTCAGTCTCTGAAATTACCGGGTATCCTCCCCTTTATCGGGTAGTGTTGGCAGGACTCATCGTGTTTACAGGCGCAAATAGCATTGAACACGCAATTTTTCTGATGAAAGTTTTAACAGTTACAATTGATTGGCTACTGATTTTTTCAGTTTACCTGCTTGGCCGAAGGCTTCTCAACCCTACAACCGGCGTAATCGCCTCTTTTCTGCTGCTGCTATGCTTCCCGCTTTATGAAATAAACTTTTGGGGAGGTTTCCCAAGTCTACTTAGCATAGTCTACATGTGCCTACTGATTTTCTATTTGTCTAGGAAAGACATCCGCGCAAACACGCTTGTAATTTTTCTTATGGCTTTCTCCATCGTTTTAACCCATCAGTTCGCAACGTTTCTCGCCATAATCTTGCTTATGATTTACGCGGCAATCGCTCTTTTTATTTTCAGAGGGTCTACTAGGCGGCTATTAGTTATAGCGATTTTTGGGATTGCAGTCGCTTTTGTTTTATGGTATCTCCCAATAATTATACCGTACTTGGATATTTTAATTGGCCATGTTTTTTTTAGTCAAAAACAATACTTTTATCTGGTAAAAAGGGTAAATTTAGACGTTTTTCTTTTAAATTTCGGTTTTATTCTTTTGTTAGCCTTTTTTGGAGCATTTTTAACGATATATTACTCCAAAAAGAAGAAAATGCTAGATTTCCACTTACTCCTATTTTTGAGTTTTTTCGTTCCATTATTGTTCACTCAGTCTTATATCTTTGGAATAATGTTGCCTTACGACCGCTTTGTATACTATTTGATGCCTTCGGCGGTGGTTTTTGCAGCAGCAATCATACATGTTATAATAAATTTCGGCACTTTTTATATGGCAAACAGCACAGGTAGAAAAATAAAAAACTATGTTTTGAATGGTTTGAAGCTTGTTTTTGCAGTTTCAATAATCGTATGGCTTGTAACCTCTAGATACCCTGTTTTGACATACAAAATTTCTGAAGCCACAGATTATTATTCATTTATTGACATGTATGGATATCAAGCAGCCTCGTGGCTTAAAAACGTTTATCCCTATAAATCAACAATTGTTGTAACAGAGAAGCCTGGCATATTTTTCGGGCTTATTTCTAATAAAGATGCAGTTATGGAAACTAACCCTGTGGTTGAGAGAAACGCTTTAGCCGAGACGGTGCTCAATCTTGCCTATGAAATGGAAAACCCCGTGACACTTTTCAGAGTTCACGAAGAACGGATGCCATATGAACTTGATCAATATAACGTGTTGGAAAATAATGTTTGGCGGAGAGCCTCATTCCTTTATGACGAAGAAAATAGCGTGTCATACATTGAAAATGGCGAAAACTATGCTGTGAAATTTTCAGATCTAAATAGGAAAATTAACTGGATTGAGGAAAACGGGAAAAAGAAACTGCAGATTCAATATTTTCAAGAAGAAAAATTTGTTTTAACCGAAAACGTTGAAATGAAAAATGGCAAGCTTCCAGTGAACGTTAAATGGATGTTCAAGCCTTTAAGTGAAAACATAACGAAACTGCAGGTTCACCTGAGCATCCATCTAGACCTCAATTTTTACTTTGAAAAAGCTTATGTTCCAGGTGTGCTTAGCTGGGAAAACCCGCTGGACAAGCCCTCATACAGGGATGAGCATGAAAAATGGGTTCTAACATTTTTCGTCCCAGAAAATTTGACTGGAAAAACTATTGCCGTTTATGACTCTGCAAACAGGACCTTTTATGCTATCAAGTTTGCCGAATTTCCCTGTCTGGGAAGCCTCGGAGCTTTAGCCAACAGGCAGATAGACGCACTGCGGCTTAGATACGACTTTGAAAGCCTAAACAAAACCGTTTCATTCTCATACGAGATCATTAATCTTTCAGAGGAAAGCTTTCAAGGCTTAGATTTAGGCAATTTTGAACACCTTTTCCGATTAGAAAGCAGTTTTGAAATTCAATACAGGGATTACCTTACTTATATAGAAAAGTTTGGAATACGCTTCTTGGTTTTCAACAAGGAAGACTTCCGAAGCCAGCTTTTGAACTCTAGACTTTTAAATTTGGTGTATACAGACGACAAGCATGTTATATGTGAAGTTAAAAGCCACGGTTAGCCCTCTATTCTTCAAGGCCTATGGGAAAGTTTAAATTTTATGAATCGGTTTTAGGTAAAAACTCGGTGAAAGCCTTTGGACGTTGGGAAACGGCAAGAGATCCTTAACGCCTATGAGTTTAGAAAACAGTGGCCACCCTACACATACCGTGAATATTCTGATGTCACTCCGAAAATATTGAAAGAGTATACTGAATTTTTAGATACTGAAAATACAAGCAAGAAGAAAATGGAGCTTCAGCCGTGGATTACCTTTTGCGATTCAAGATGTTCCTTCTGTTATTATCCATCCACCATGTTTAAAAGCGTATTTGTCGATCCATACCTTGAAGCTTTGAAAAAGGAATTAAAGATGTATTCTGAGACGAGATATGTGAAAACTAGCGAGTTTGACGAGATAGTTCTTGGCGGCGGAACTCCTTCTGTGCTTTCTGCAGAACAGCTGATAAATATAATCTCTTTCTGCAAAGAGAACTTCAACATTAGCCGAGACTACATGATAAAAATAACTGGGTCTACGCATAACCTCGACGAATATAAGCTTAAAAAATTCGCTGAGTACGGAGTGTTTCAACTGGATGTCGGTGTGCAAACTTTTAATGATGAAGTTAGACGCATGCTGTGTATCCAAGATAGCGGAGGACATGCTGAAGAAATTATAAGAAAGGCTAGGAAACTCGGGCTTTACGTATGTATCGATTTAATGTACAATCTTCCAGGACAGTCACTAGAGATGTGGAGAGAAGATGTCCAAAAAGCAATTGACCTTGAGTTGGAGGGAGTGGACTGCTATCCCCTTGAGGTTTACTCTGGGACTCTGCTTGAAAAGCAGATAGAAAGTGGTGTCATTCCCCCTCCGGGGGACTGGAAAAAAGAAGCATTGATGTATGTGGAAGCTATTGAAATGTTCACAAAGGCTGGTTACGTTCCAGTGGGACATGACCGATTCACAAAAGTTAGAGAGCACATAGAGGAATCATGCGTAAACGGATGGCCTTGGGCAGGCATATTAACAACAGGCGCAGGATGTTTCATGGGATATCTTGGGCGATACTCATACCAGAACATTGAAAACATATATAATTACATGGAGAAAGTGAGTAAGGGCATTTTTCCAATAGCAAAAATACACAAGTCTAGCGACGAGGATATGATTAAAAAAGTGATGGAGCGCTTATACCTTCGTTTACCAGTGAGCAAAGAAGAATTCCTGGATAAATTCGGAAAACTTCCTGAAGAAGTATTCCCAGAAGCTGTAAAGAAGCTTCAAGAAAAGGGATTGATTGAAGTTGATGATAGGGAAATTAGAATAACGAAACTAGGGGATATTTGGCGAATAAATATCGCTTGGGAATTTGCCAACGCTAGAGCAGTTTACTAAGCTTCCATAGGATGCAGTTTAATTTCCAGTTTAAAGTCAAACTTGCGCCTAAAATCATTCACGCAGAACTTTAGGGATGTAGGCGCATGCTGGATCTGATTCGAAGAGGTCTCCTGTGTAGAACTCTGCACGTGTTCTGCATCCTCCGCAGATTTCTCGATACTCGCATACTCCACATTTGCCCTTCAAATTGCTTTTATCCCTTAGCTTAAGGTGCAGTTCTGAGTTTTGCAGTTCTTCCCAACATTCCTTTATTGTTTTATCCCTCATGTTTCCCAGTCTATAGCCTTCATTGAAACCGCAGGATCTAAAGTCGCCGTTTTCAGTTACACTTATGTAATTCCCGCCGATGGTGCATTTTCCAAGGTAACGATTCATATACCAATCCCAGAAGTCTGAGGGGTTTTTCTGTCGTACAATTCTTGCGTAGAAAGGGGAATAGACGTTTACGTGAATTTTCCCCTCGTATTTTTTGGATAAATCATATATTTGGTTGAATGTCCACTCATATTCCTCTGGTGAAGGTGCCAGATCATTCATGTTTGTTTCTGCACGTCCTACAGGTACCAAATTGTGGAAAACAACCATTCTAGCGCCGTATTCAGCTCCAAGCTGAATTGGGTGTTCAACAAACTTGTAATTGTCTTTGGTAATGGTTACTACAAGGCAATCCAGTATTCCTGCCTTTGACAGCTTTTCCATTACAGCAAAAGCTTTATCGTAGCTTCCCCTTCCCCTTATCTTGTCGTTAGCCTCTCTTGGGCCATCTATGCTTACAGCCGTGTGAACTTCGTTTCTAACGAGATTGTTAAACAATTTTTCATTGAAAACAAAGCCGCTGGTTATTAGGCTAACTTCAAAACCTATTTCCTTAGCATAACCTATAACTTCAAAAATATCTTCTTTTAGGAGGGGTTCCCCCCCACTTATCCCGAACCATGGCGATCCGAATTCATAAACCTGATCTACTAGGCGAAATCCTTCCCTAGTGTTTAATTCTGTTGAATCGCTGAATTCAGGAGTATAACTGCAATATAAGCAATTGCCAACACATCTCCTGGTACATCGCCAAGTAATCATGTATAATGGAGCCTTACTCCCGTTCATCTTCACCACATAGCTAATGAAAGCATTGTTTTTGCAATATAAATTTTTTTCCTAAACCTACCCTTTGCGACATAAGATCTCGTGATAACGATTTAAAAAGCCTTTTGTCCTTAACTATCAAAAAATTAAATAATTTATGTCCCTCCTTATTTAGGAAGACATGGTGTTGCTATTGGACTCATTTAGAAACTTCGCAAAATATTTGGCTGTTTTTTTAACTGCAGTTATAATCACTTCATTGTTTTGGAATTTAACCCAGTTCTTATCGTTCAGGGATGCAAGTTACACAGAAGATTACGACTACATTGTTTACTTGGATGCAGCCAAAACAGTCATCGTGAAAAATGGGGTAACTGGGCGCATAGCCTTTACTGGATGGAATTTTTCCCAAATCATGAGCTACCTATTAAGAGATGACGGTTTGAAAATATTCATAAAGAAAGCCGACTATAACATCTCTAGTAATATCTTATGGAAAAACCTTAAAGGCGTAAAAATAATAAGCGATGGAGCTAGGCTGAATCTTAACGGTAATCATCTAATTATAAGAGGAGATTTTTGGGAAAACTCGCAGCATAACTCTATTGAAGGACTAACAGTAATTAACGGAAGCATAATTTTAGAAAACTCTTTTATGACTTCTATACAAAGCTGCACCTTTATGGACGCTGAAGAAGGTATAGTGCTTTTAAACACTAATAGCTGGACTGAATGCACAAAAATAGAGGATTGTTACTTCGAAAATATAAGAAGGAGCATTGTCTTCAAAACTCCATCTGGAAATGGAACGTCTTCATATGCAAATACTGAAATAAAACGTTGTTATTTTAAGTTGGTTAGAGAAAATTCAGTTGGAATACATGTTGAACCATTTTCGGATTTCAATGAAGGGTTAATCCAGAATGTCCGAATCTGGATGGGTGAAGCAAGTGAATTTAGCCAAACCGGCATTCTTGTTGAAGGAAGCATGCTTAATACAGTAATTCAAAACGTGATTTTCGAGTCTTTCGCAAGGTCGCCGCAAAATGTATATGGTATAGCACTTGGTCCAAATTGTGACCCTCCACTCTTTGGTCAAGGCCTTGTTTTTTGTGGCAATTTGACAAGCGGCATCCATAATCCTAATGGTAAATGGCTTTATGGTTCAGGCGGATCTTTTAAATTGGAAAACATAACCATTTCATTGGGATTAAATAATGTTTATGGGAAATTTCAGGAGGTAGGCTCGGTTCCCTATCTGTATTTGGCACTAGGATCCCTAAATGTTAAAGTAAAAGTTGAAGGTAATTTTTCTGAAGAGGAAATTGTTTATGTCCGTTTTAAATTTAAGTTTATTGATGGTTCATTTTCTAAGCAATTGGAAATTAGTTTTAATGAGACTGGAACCCTTTGGTTAAGCCAAGATGATTGGTTGGACATTTGGCCCAGTAGAACCATTATATCATCCTTAGTTGTGGATGCTAAAACAACTGCTTCCGCTTCAAGCGCCACTGTCACTGTTTCAGTTTATGGGCAATATACTTAGCATCATAAGCTATGCAAAATTGTTAGGTGAAAAATAAAGGGGAAAAGAAAAGGGGTGTTTTTCAGTTTTTCGCAATGCGTAAAGAGGCTTTTGCCCTAAGGGTGAACCCTTTCAAATCTATTCTTGCGGGGCAAACGAAACTGCAGTTTCCGCATCCATCGCAAAAGTCTGCCCTTAACGCTTTCAAGGTTTTTGTTTTTCCTTTTTCAAAAGCCTCTTTTATTAGAATTGGGCTTAAGTTGTGGCAGCAGGCAACCATGCAGGCACCGCATCGCATGCACTGCACGGTTTTAACGGTTTCAAACGGCTTACCCTTGGGAAGCTTCTTCTCCACTTTTTCTTCTGTGGGCTTTTGTATTCCTATCCCGTCCAGTACTGGTGAAGTTAGGTTCATGATCACCAGCGCCAGTATTGAGCCTCCAAAGAAATTCATGTAACTCTGTATTAGAACGGTTAATACCCCTAGGCCTAATCCGAAGATGCATTGGCCTTTTTGGGTTAAGGGGGTCGTTGCAGGGTCGGTAGCCATGAAAAATGCTAGAAAGATGGAGCTCCCTACGAACAAGTGGAAGGCGAGTCTCAGAAGGGCGTCTCCGCCGTAGATTGCCGTCATAATAATGGACATTACTGCGGTTGTGATAAGATAAGATAGGGTTATTCTCCATTTGATGTATCTGCGGGCTACGATAAACAGGCAGACGCCGACGATGATGACGGCTATGCTTGAGGCTCCGCCGGGCCAACCATGATATTTAGCCATAAGCAATGTCCAGAGAACGTCTGCTGTGGATCCTTCAGGTGCATAGCAAGCGTTTATTGTTTCTGCAAAATATGTTGGTTCTCCATAGCCTATTGGAGCAGCCAAGTTAATCATTGATAAGTGATCCTCAGGTAGCAAAATTTCGTAAAGGAATGGAATCAAAACCAAAATCTTCGCTGCAGCCGCTGGGTTCACATATTTTCTGCCAAGTAGCCCTTGGAGTTTCTTGAAGACGATCATTCCAACAGCGGATATGATGGCAACGTATGTAAGCGCCTCTGGAGCCACAAGGGGCAAAACCTCATGTACTACCATGACTGGAATCCCGAGTGAGTATGAAAGGGCAACGATCATGCCGAAGACAGCGGCGGACATGGTGTTCACAGGGCCTTTGTTTTTCATGAACAGCGCAAGGAGATAGTCGAGGGCTATGGCAACTACAACTGCTATGGCGCAAGTAGCTAGAAGCGTTAAGCCTAAAGACCAGCCTTTCTGAGTGATGGACCACCAAATAGCTGCTGTAACAAATGCTAGAATAGCCAATGCGATTAAAGTGTAAATCATCAATTTGTCCTTGGTCATTACTGAATATTCTTTTGGTTTAGACATTTTATCCCACAAGCTCCTTTCTTTTTGAAACGTAACTCTGATATTTGGAGGATTGTTTATAAGATTTTCCAGAATAATCATTTAACAAAGATGGAGCAAACCTATATAACTTGTAGCATTTACTTAAGAGCATGGGGTTTGTCTATGGCTCAGCATGTGAGAAGGCTGTTATTAATGAGGCATCCTCAAGAGTCCATGCTAACGCTGTTTAAAAGGCAGGTTCAGGGATTTGCCTATTTATTGTTTCACCCTTATTATTTGAAGCGAATGATTATAAGGGAAATAGTTTATGGGAGGAGATACGAGAGCAAACAAGGGTGGGTTGAGTGGCAAATATTCGACTCATACACTTCAGCGCCGCAGCATGGCTCTGAAGTTTCTCTTGCCCGCCCACTGAATATAGCTCGAATAAAGATAATTTCAGGCATGGTTAAGAATGTGGGGAGCAACTTAAAAGTCTTGGATGTTGGCTGCGGGGACGGTGCCATTGGTGAAGCTATACGAAAAATGGGAAACACCGTTGTATCTTTAGAACTGCCGAAAGTTGCGGTTTTAGCTAAGAAACATTACAAGGTTCCTTTAATTGTAGCTGGCGACGCAGAGCATTTGCCCTTCCGCAAAGAAACTTTTGATGCAGTGCTATCGTCAGAGCTTATGGAACACCTTTGGGACCCGCACAGTTTCGTTGAAGAAACCTACAAAGTTTTAAGAGACAATGGCCATTTAATTGTGGCTACTCCTGAAGGTCCAGAAAGTTTACGTTACGACGCCCACAAACACTATTTTACGGTTGAAACACTTAAGAAAATGCTTTGCGACAAGTTTGTTTTATGCGAATACAAACGTTTGGGGCCCATTTGCGCACCTACATCCACAATCATTTTGTTATTTCGCAAAGTTCTAGCGGGAAATTGAAGTTTAATGACGTTTGTAAGTTTTATGGGATTTTAGGGTTTTCAGCTTTAAATGCAAAATTTTTTATAGTGTAAAGGGTATACGAACATGTTTGTAAAATAGGAGAGGAAGAGTGATGGAGAAGCTGAAGTTTGAAGCTTTTGCTTTGCTTTTGACTTTGGCAATGGCTGCATTGATGAGTTATGCTTCAGCCGTTAATGCGCAGCAGATTCCGCATAAAAAAACCTACGCGTACATTATTGTTGCACCTAGCAAGACTGGTGTTAACCAGCCAGTGCTGCTCATCTTCGGAATAACGGACTACCTTTATCAGTGGCCTGACGGGTGGACTGGCATTACGGTGACTGTTGAGAGGCCTGATGGCAAAACTGAAACCCTTGGACCTTTTAAGACAGACCCTACAGGTGCAACAGGAACATCCTACACGCCAACCCTTGTAGGCACGTACTATTTCCAATGCCACTTCCCAGCACAAACATACAACTGGACAATCCGCCCATTATTTGACCCAACATTCTATGGGCCGATCTATTATGAGGCAAGCGACAGTGAAAAATTCGCTCTCACAGTGCAGCAGGAACCACTGCCAACTTACCCAAGCCTCGGGCTTCCAACAGAGTTCTGGAGTAGGCCCATTGATGCCCAGTTGAGGGAGTGGACATGTGTGGCTGGAAACTGGCTTGGTCCACCGCCTGAAAATTACATTGCCCCATACAATGATGGACCTGAGGCACCCCATATCCTATGGGCTAAGCCTCTGGGTGGTGCTGGAGGCGCTTTAGGTGGAGGACTTGCCGGAGGATTCTCAGAATACACAAGCGGAATCGACGGGCATAGCTTTGAGGTGGGTGATGCCTACGAAGGATTATTTGGTCAAGGATTCCCATACTTTAGCAGATCAATAATACTCGGCGGCGTACTCTACTATAACCGATATAAGTCAGGAGGCGGAACTGCCGTAGAGCAAGAGGTTGTAGCTGTTGATATACACACCGGTGAGGAAATCTGGGTTAGAAACTGGAACAACACTAGAGTTACTTATGGCCAATTATTCTACTGGGACGGTTACAACTATCATGCGGTGTTTCCATATTTGATAGTGGCACGTACCGTGGCTGGTGTCACATACTGGGACTTTTATGAGGCGTCAACAGGCAGATGGGTTTTCAGCTATTCTAACGTGCCCAGCGGTACCATGATGTACGGTCCAAAGGGGGAAATTATAATCTACACAATTAACTTAGCTGCAGGCTGGATGACTAAGTGGAACACGACCCATGTGGTAACTCAGCGGAAAGTACAGCAATACGGTCCAAGTGGAATGGTGCATGGCAGCTGGGTAGGTAACTATTACTTGGGTCAGACATTAAACGGTACATTGGGTATAATGTGGAATAAAACTATTCCTACAGGTCTGCCTGGAAGCGTATCTAAAATCTACTTGGATGACATGGTGTTTGGCACCCAATTGTGGGGTTCATGGCAAGTATTAGGCGACACTCCAATCGTTTTGTGGGCGATAGACCTCAGACCTGGAATGGAAGGAACATTAAAATACAATGTAACCTGGCAGAAGCCTTTAGGAGACATCGCTATGTCTATAATTGCACTAAGCGACAAGGATAGGGTTTTCGTACTCACGGCTAAGGAAAAACGGCAACTATATGCGTTTGACCTTGATAGCGGAAGACTATTGTGGGGCCCATCAGAACCACTTGATATACGCAGCATCTATGGAGTTAGTGGCGCAATAGCTGATGGCAAACTAATAGTATTTGTGAAATTTGCTGGAACCATCAAATGCTATGAAGTTAAGACAGGAAAAGCTCTATGGACTTATGAGGTTAGGGATCCCTATGCTGGCAGTGAAATGTGGCAGAAAGAGTTCGCTGGAGATATGTGGACTCCAGTTATTCTATTCATCGCTGAAGGTAAAATATACCTTGGAATAAGCGAACATTCTCCGAACAATCCGTTGCCTCGAGGCGCGCCATTCATCTGTCTAAGCCTAGAAAATGGCGAGGAAATCTTTAGGGTTAACGGTTTACTCCGGCAAACCGACTGGGGAGGCCCTGCTATCATTGGCGACAGCATAATAGTTAGCATGGATACCTATGATGTTCGCATCTATGCTATTGGTAAGGGTCCAAGCGCAACAACTGTTTCGGCTACGCCTAAGGTTGTGGCTAACGGCCAAAGCATAGTCATTGAAGGAACGGTGATGGATGTTTCTCCAGGCACTAAGGATTCAGGCATAGCTATGCGTTTCCCTGATGGTGTTCCAGCTGTGGCTGACGAGTGTATGGGTGACTGGATGCTTTACGTGTATAAGCAGTTTCCAAGACCGTCGAATGTTACTGGTGTTTGGGTTAAGTTGGACGCTATAAACGTTTACACTGGCGAATACATTGACATAGGTGGAACCAACACGGATTCTGCAGGCTTCTTCACGGTCATGTGGACCCCACCCAAAGAAGGATTATACACTATACTAGCAACATTTCCAGGATCAAAAAGCTACTACCCATCATACGCAGAAACAAGCATAGGCGTAACAGCAGCTCCGCCACCACCGCCAACGCCTGAAACCCCACAAATCCCAACACCACCAGACTACACAATGATTTTTGGTGTGGTAATAGTTGCAATAATTGTGGTTGCTATTCTGGTTGTCTACACTCTCTATACGGTTAAAAAGTTGAAGAAATAGAAATAGCGAAGCATTAATAACCCATTCAATCCCCTTTTTATTTGTTTGGATGCGAATTGGGGTAAAGTATGGTAAAGCTTTGTCGTGGAGGTTTAACGTTTCCTGTTTGTGGGTGGCGAAAATGTAAGAAGTTTATGGCAATAGATATTTTGCTTTTAGTTTTACTATTTTTAACATTGCCAACAGGCGTTGGGAGGGCCCAGTTTTCTTCGGATTTCTCTGGAAATTATGAGCGGGTTTATGCAGTTCCAGTCAGGTTTAGAAATATTCAGTTTACCCATAAACTGTATGTTTCGATCCCTTTTTCCCTCTATGAATATTACCGCAGCCAACGTTACAGCGCTCTCTCTTTAAATAATCCAGCTAATTTTGTTACGCCGGAAGTTGTCAAACCTGTTGCTGAAAGTCTTCGAAGTATTTTTCAAGATGATGAGCAGTTCGCCAATGCTGTTTTAACGCTGGTTCACCAGATGGGTTACATTAAAAGCGGCTATAAGTATCCTGTTGAAAGTTTAGTTGAAAATGAGGGAGATTGTAGTGCTTTAGCGGTTCTTGCAGCTTCCATCATGAAGGCTGGGGGCTTAGAAGTAGTTTTAATATATTATGGAGGTATAAGCCCTGCGCATATGAATGTTGGGGTCTACCTGCCTCATACGCCTGTCCATCACACGTGGTGGATGACGCCGAAATATTATGAATATAAAGGCAGGAAGTATTGGGTGGCTGAGGGTGTCTCATCATGGTTTGATTCAAGGCTAGGTGATCAAGTTATCAGCTTGGAAAATGTCAAGACGAAGATTATTCCTATAGAAAATCGTGGGGAAACCCAGCCAGCCCTTGTTTCGGCGAGTTTAGATACCCCGTTAAAGGCCTCATTTATAACCTTGCAGCCTCAAGTTTTAAGCGTCAGCGACTACGGATATACTCTAAACATTTCAGGATCAATTTATCCGCCTTTTTCTGATGAAAGCGTAGTTATTTATATAAGCCAAGATGGAATGTTGAAAAATTTCGTGAAAGCTTGCACGGATGAGCGTGGAAGTTATTCGCTGATGTGCAACTTAACGCCTGCCAGCGTTTACTATTTAAAGGCAAGTTGGAGCGGAAAATTAGACTATGCTGGTTCAGACAGCGAAACATTCACAGTCTTGGTTGGACCGAAATCTTTGGTCCAGTTTGAGTGTAGTGGCGTCAACTGCACATATGGGAGAGCAAGCCTTGCAGACTATGAGCTACGCATGGGGATAGGCCTAAAAGAATTCTTTTCAACACGATTATATGGGATAAACACCACAAACTTCAGGTTCAGCGCAGAATTCTTAGTGTTAAAATCTAACAAATCGGTAACAACTTTTGAAGTTGAAGAATTTTTAGCGGGTTTAGAAGGATTGCAACTTCTTAGGTTACCCGACGATTTCAATTATAAAGTAAATGACAAGTTTGGTTTTTTCCTACGTTATAACGGCGATGGTGGCTATTTAAACATTAAAGGGATGAATGATTATGACGTTTCTGAAGCAGTTGAAGCGGAGAGAGTTGTGCATTGGAACGCGTCCGTTAATGTACATGAGAATGCATGGTACAAATTTACTGTGGAAATGTCTGAAGGGCAAGTTATCGCCGAATTACGTGACATGAACAACACTGTTTTAGATAGTGTAACGGTGAGAAAAGATGCTGAAGGCCTAGAGGAATTGGTGGTTTTTATAGCGAATATTAGAGATGCAATTGTAACTTTGAAGAACTTGCAATTTGAAACTGGCATGTGTTTTGAAGGTATTAACGGTGGAAACTTTGAAAACGAGTTTGCTTGGACTATTTACATAGGGTTTGCATTACTTGCTGTTATCGCAGTGGTTGGTTACTTGTTAACTGAGAAAAAGTTTACTGGTAACCGTTCGATTCGAATAAAAAAGGGAAATTTGAAGGTGCTATGCCTTTCGCACCTTTCTTATTGATATGAGGATGTATACCACTAGAAGCGCTATGATTATTATGGCTATTGTTAACGCTATAAAGTAAGGCGTATAGTCTGGCGGTGTTGGGATTTCAGGGGTTTCAGGCGTTGGTGGAGCAGCGGATACCAGTAGGCTTGTTTCCGCGTAGGATGGCCAATAAGATTTAGATCCTGGAAACGTTATGACTATGGTCCATAAGCCTTCAGATGGAGGAGTCCATGGAATACTATACATTCCGCTAGAGTCAGTGTGCGTGCCACCAATATGCTTCCATTCGCCTGAGGGCGATATGACGTCAAAGGTTACCCATACGCCCTTAACGTCCGTGGGCCTTGGAAACTGCATGTACACGCAAGCCATCCAGTCGCTCATGGATTCATCTGCAACAGCGGGCACTCCTTGTGGAAAGCGAAGCTTTATGGAAGAGTCTTGGGTGCCTGGCGAAATGTCCATCACTGTGCCTTTGATAAGGACCGGGGTTCCTAGCGGCTGAGCAGTTTCAGGGACGCTTACCGTGGTGGTTGTTGGGCCCTTGCCAATAGCGTAGACGCGCATATCATATTCGTTAAGTGCGGCTATTATGCTGTCGCCGATTACTGGTTTTCCTCCCCATACCGTACCCCAATAGTTTAATTTCCATACTTCTTCCCCTGTTTCAATGTTTATGCAGGCCATGTAGGCTCCTCTTGCTAGAGGATTGTTTGGCGAGTGTTCGGCGGGGTATATGTATAGTTTGCCATCTGCGATGAATGCGGAGTATACGAACCAGTTGTTGCCGAAAGTCCATTCGTGGTAGTTGTCAACGAAATCGTATTTCCATAGGAGTTTTCCAGTCTTAACATCGAACGTGAACACTTGGCCGCCTAAGCCTTGTGAAAAGTATTTTCCGTTGTATATGAAGTCCCAAGAGTATCCTGTAGTATAACTCCATGCTTGTTTATAATCCTCCCTCTCTGTTGGCCCCCATAGAAGTCTTCCTGTGTTTATGTCGAAGCCCCATTTCTCCGCCGTTTCCACTGCAACAATTACAAATACGCCGTCCTCTACGCTTGCAGCTGAAATATGCATTCGTGTATCAGGTCTCGGCCTTGGCCAAGTTACATTGAAAATTAATTGTCCTTTTGTTTCAGGGGCAGTACTTATAGCCCAAACCTGTAGAACATCAGGGGCAAAAACTGCACGAGAGAAGTTTGTACCGATTATTCTGTCTTCTAGATATATTGTTGCTGGACCAGCAGCAGGCGGAACACCCTCCGTCAACCCCTTCGGTATTGTCACGTTCCATTCTATGCCAAGAGTGCCGTTTAACGTTGTGCCCATGTATTCCCTAATCCAACTTCCATGCGCTTGATCTAAAGGTCCATATCTCAGAACCCTTGTTTGTGTCAATACGTGGGTAGAGTTCCATTTTGTCATCCACCCGGCGGCTACGTTAATGTTGTATCTGAGTATTTCGCCTTTAGGCCCGTATAGGTTTGTTCCGCTCGGTACGTTGGCTATGCTGAAAGCCCACCTTCCTGTTGAAGCTTCATATGCATGCCATGTTGTTCCAACGGTTGTCCATAGGTATCCAAATACGCCATGATAATTATATGAGTCCCAATAGAACACTTGACCGAAAGCCAGCCTTGTACGGTTCCAGTCTCTAACCCAAATCTCTTCGCCTGTATGCAGGTCTACAGCCACAACCTCCTGCTCAACAGCAGTACCGCCATCCGCCTTGTAACGGTTAAAGTATAAGACCCCGCCTATAACCACTGGTTGACCAAACAGACCTTCGTAGGCGTCTCCGTATTCAAAGTCATAGGGTATAGTTCCGCCAGCTAAGCCTCCTCCAAGGGCGCTTATACCGCCTTTAACTAAGGGTTTAGCCCAAAGAACGTGAGGAGCTTCTGGAGCATCATCGTTTCCCGGACAGTTCATGTCCATATAATATCCTTTGCCTACAAGCCAGTTTCCAGAGATTGACGCCCATTCTCTGAATTGAGAGTTTATTGGGCGCGTCCAATACTCTGTGGGCAATGGTATTCCAGGCCAGTATTCTAAGGGTTCTTCCTGCACAATAAGTGCTAGTTTATCGCTTACACCAGCGTTAATTATTGTACCTGCTGGAACGCCTTGCGTAGTGACCTCTACAACCTGTTCTGGGAAGTTTACCTGAGCATAATATGTTCCAACTAGGGTCGGCCTGTACAAATAGCCTGTTCCTCCGGTTGTATCGGTGTTTATTGGTCCTAGGGTTTCAGTTTTGCCGTCAGGCCGCTCAAGAGTTATTGTCAAGCCTTTCCATCCAGTTTGCGGCCATGCGCAAGGAAGCGTTATTCCAACATGGAATAAAACCTCATCGCCGACGTGCACAGGGTTTGGAATAGCGCCAATATAGATGTATGGCGTGATTCTTTTTTGCGCTACTGCAGAAGGCATAAAAGCAACCATTGCAGTAGTCAACAACAAAGCCAAAGCAATAGTGGCAATTTTTTTGTTTTTCATCATTCTCCTTTATTCCTCCTGTCCCCAAATTTGAGCTGGATTGTATAAAAGTTTTTTGATAAGCCAGATATTTACATTGAGGTGCAGCCCATAGGATAATGGTAGTTTTAGAATTAAGAGGTAAAGTTTGCAAAATGTTTAAGCGTCACCGTTTTAGTAGTTATGGAAAGCAGACGCTTTAGGAAGAGAGAAATTGAAGATGCATGTAACCCTTGTTAATCCGCCTTACCCTCCCGGGTCGCATCAACATGCGCCGTTTATTTCTTTAGGAATACTTTATTTAGCTGCGGTTCTCGAGAAAAACCATTATGAAGTAGATTTGATTGACTGTCAAGCATTACGGCTTTCTTACGAAAACGTTAGGAAAGAGATTGAAAAACGAGAGCCAAACATTGTAGGCGTAACTTCTACAACCCTTACATACAAGTCTGCACTGAGCATAGCCAAAATAGCAAAAGAGGTATCATCAGACATTTTCACTGTTCTCGGAGGGTGTCACGCCACTTTTTGGGACGATAAAGCATTGCAAGAATGCCCTCAGCTTGATGTGGTTGTGAGGAAAGAAGGCGAAAACACTCTACTAGAGCTTGTCGGGAAGATGGAAAAACGGGAAAAAATCGTCAATGTTTTAGGCATAACCCATAGAAAGGGAGAGGAAATTTTTAGAACTCCAGACAGGCCATACATTGAAAACCTTGACGAACTCCCATTCCCAGCTTACCACTTAATGCCCATCGAACATCTTCGAAAAAGCGGAGAACTAATATTTCCAGTAATAACCAGTAGAGGATGCGTTTTTTGGTGTGACTTCTGCACAGCAGTCAGAATGTTCGGCAGAAAACATAGAACGAGAAGCCCAAAAAACATAGCGGATGAACTGGAGCGCATCCAAAAAGAGTATTCTGCAGAAGAGGTGGCCTTCTGCGATGACATATTTACCTTAGACCAAACGCGAACAGAGAAGTTATGCTGTGAAATTAAAAAAAGAAAACTTAAGATAAAATGGACTTGTGGAACCCGAGTGGACATGGTTACCCGCAATTTACTTCGCAAAATGAAAGACGCAGGCTGTACTGGAATATGGTTTGGAGTTGAATCAGGCTCCCAAAAAGTTTTGGACGACATGCATAAAGGAATTTCTGTTACCCAAACAATTAAAGCTTTCAAATGGGCCCATGAAATTGGACTTAGAACCCTTGCCCAAGTAATTCTGGGATACCCTGGAGAAACCATAGAGACAGCCTGGCAAACCATTAAATTCGTAGAAAAAATAAGCCCCGACGAGGTTGGATTCTACAATGTTGCCACACCTTTCCCAGGAACACCACTATACGATTTGGCAAAAGAAAAAGGATGGATAAAAGTCATGGACTTTGACAAATACGACACAACAACACCAGTCATCGAGACGCCGATGCTAAGCATGAAAGAACTAAGGCAGATACGCGAACAGGCATTTTTAAGATTCTACACCCGTCCAACGTATCTTCTCAGAATGTTTAAAAAAGGATGGGGCCATGGATTTAAGGCGACGAAAACTGCATCGACATACATGCTTAAGAGAGTTAAAACAAAATTTAGTCCCCAAACTTGAGTGATTAGCCGCTGCGCCTGCGCTCGCCTCGCTTTTTTCTATAGATAAGAACGGCGACAGCCAAAATAAAAATTGCCACAACCGCTAATGTTACAGGCCACTGACTCGTAGGCTGTTCCTCAGCCGGTTGAGTTGAAGACTCACTTTCCTTCACGTTGAAATCCTTAATTGTCCAAAGAAAGGCAGTTTTGTCTTTAGGAGCGCTTCGGGAAACTTGTTCAACGTACCATTCGAGCATTACTCCAGTTTTCTTATCAAAATACATGTCATAGTAAATATAGCGGTAGTCGCTTAAGCTTGTCTTGTTCTCTGTGTGGTGAAGCACTTCTCTTTTGCCAAAAGGATAGGTTTTGACAAGTTCCTCATCTATTACAAAAGAATTACTCATATTAAACCCCATTGGATAAGCGAGGATGTTCTTTTCAAGATTGGGTGCAATAATCAAACCAAACCCGTCGCCTTCCCCACTCAACAGGTTCACCCAAATTTGCGAGCTAATCTCGGTTCCGTTCACAAACTCCTTAGTAATATTCATTATAACCATTGCGCCAACTGCTTGATGCACTGTTATTTTAATAAGTTTTGTCTCGTTCATTGCAAGTATATCTTGGGGGACAGAAGCCTCAGGATCGGTTGAGCTCCAAAAGGCACAAAAAGTATAGGTAAAAGTATCTCCAGACGAAACTCCAGGCGTAAAAGCTTGAGAGGAAACAAGGTTAATAAACATTAAAAATAACAAGAATGACGCTGCTGCTTTTACAGCACTCTTTAAATTCATCTTTCTAACCTAAATAGTGTATGCATTTCTAGCTTTTATGCTTTTGCGATGGGGGTGTCATAAAAATTGCGGGGGGGGTTCCTAAAAAGTTTCATTCCATAAAAACAATTTTTCATAAAGGTTTTTTATTTCACCATTGAACACGGGATCACTGTAGACAATGTCTAATCCCAAGCCGTAACTGTGCATTAAGGCGTTCACGTCTGCCCATATTTTCTGTGAAAAGGCGTCATTATCCCATAAACCCCACAGGGTATCGTTAGAGGCGCGGAAACCGAAACCGTAGTCTTCAGGAAGAACATAAGCAACATTTCCCTTCATTATCCCATGCTTCTCTGGATATCGCGTAACATAATTCCAAAATTGTTCTAGCACAGTGAAATGTTCCTCTGTGAGAACCCCATACTCTGAAATTTCTGGATAATTGAAAACAACAATGTATTTGGCGCCTGCATGGTAAGCTAACAGCAGATCGTTCAAAAGCTCCTCCCCAGTTTCAAGGTAAGGCGGGTGTCGGTATTCCCATGTTATTATGGCTCCCCACTCCTTATTTTGGGCGTTTGCAGCCCCCCTGCATAATGCAATATGCAATTGTCGGCTATGGTTCCATCCGAACTCCGTCAGAACAGTCTGATATCCACCTTTATAATCAAACCAGTAAAGACCATAATCCGCTGTGAAAAGTTTAATGCCGGTTAAAAGATAATGCTTCAAATGAGCATAAAGATATTCCACATATATTTTTGAGGCCTCAGCATAGTTTCCTGCTTCAACAACAAACCGCGAATCATTTATGTCTAGCTGTTTCCCACCAGGTTCATCAAAATAATATATTCCTAAAAATTTTTCGCCATATCTCTGTTTTGCATAGTTAATCCAGCCGTTCGGATCATAGGAATATTTTATGGGAGATGTAAGCTGGATGATAAAATATAAACCAGCTTTATACACGTAGTCACATGCCTGTGTCAACAAAGTTTTGTTGAAAGATAGTCCAAGCGAATTGTTAGTCAATCCTATGACAAACAGATTCGTGTAATTCTTCACTTTGTCCACTAACGCTGATAGCTCATCAAAATTGCCGTACGCAATTTCAACACCAACAAAAAACTTAGGAGAATCATCTGAAATCCATTGGACACCTGCAATAACAGCGACGAGAATTATCCCGACCAACAGGATGAGTATAGCTATTCTACGCCTCAAATCCTAATCAACTTCCCAAAAGGATAACACGGATAAGCTATTTTTATTTTTCTTCAGAAAAGAGCCAAAATGCAATGAAATTTTGAAGCTAAATTGCATCCAACCATTATACAAATTATTAATAACTAGTTGACCCTATCGTTATGAAATAGCAGCGGCAAGCCTAAAAGCGGAAGAGATAGCATCCATAGGTCCATGTTGTGTCCAAGGAACCAAGCGTACCAATTATTCCATGTATCACCAGCAAATAAAATCCAGATCAGATAGTTCGAGAGAAAATACGTTCCAAGGGCCAAAATGATTCCCCTTATGCTTCGGATTTTCAACTCATGCACATTTTTTGCTCCAGAGGATTTCTTTGTAAAATAAGCCATGTAAAAGGTTAGTGCGGCTAATCCGATGGTCGTCAAAGTGAAGCTTAAAAAGTGTTCTGGATACGTAGTTAAGTAACCCCATCCTTTTTCATCCAATAAATTAATCCAAATGCTCGTATTAACCAACCAGAAGACTGCAATCATTGTTGTACAAATGATTAATCCCCAACGTATCGCTTGGTTTATTGGCTTATTTTGGTTTAGTTTATAGGCTAATATGAAAAAGGCCGATGGAAGCACCACAGCCTCCAGTACGGTTGGAATTACGCTGGTCAGCAACGAATAAATAACAGGCAAAATCTGCCAGCTTCGCGATAGTATTCGCCCAAAATTAAGAATACTAAAGCCTGCAGTTGCGATGAGCCCCAACCAGTATAAACCCTCAAAAACAAAAATAGTCCTCAAAATTCTGTGGAATGAGGAAGCTAGCAGACTCTCTTTGAAAAGTAAAAAGAGGAACATGACAAAAGCGAGAATGCTGGCTGCAAATCTGAATATGAGACCAACGGTTGCTGAAATATCTTCAACTAAAATGATAAAGCGTAATGATCCGCCAAATTGTTCCCATTCGCCAATCCATGAAAGCGTAAAAGTTGCATGTAACGTGAACAGGAAATAAGATGCAGCTACAATTAATGAGCCAATTTTCGTATGAAGAATTAACTTTTCAGACTTAACTTTTCCGCCGAAAAACATAGCCATAATAACAGTTAAAAGTGAGAGGATTAAAAGAACGGAACCTGAAAGGGCTAGTGACAACCTAACCGTTGGCTCAGAGTGCAAGACCGCGGTGGTTGGCAACCCTGCCAAATAAGCCGCTAAAAAAATGCCGACAAAGATGATGCCTACACATTGAGTGAACAACAAGAATATGGCGATATGGTTCTCATTTAATTTCAATTGAAAATATCCCTCCGGATACTTTTAGGCATTTTAAGGTTTTGAGTCTGATAGGTTTCGTGCTTTCGACGCTCCTAACCTATCGGCAATCACTATAAGTATCGATAGCATTTAAATCTAACATACTGACTGTCTTGCTGAGGTGCACATTGTGGAGCAATTACGCGTAGGCGTGTTTAATACGCAGCCTCCTCACTTATACTTTGGAGGGGTTGAGCGTAGGATTATGGAGGTTGCTAAAAGGCTGCGGGGTAAGGTAAACATTAGAATTTACAGCGGTACAAAGGCGGGATTTACAAAACCAACATACGTTAACGGCGCTTTACTGATTCCTTGTTTTTCTACAGACCTATTTTTTCCCGTAGATAACTGGTTTTTTAACTGGACACTTAGCAGAAAAATAAATTTAAAGGATTGTGATGTATACGAAAGCCACACGGTCAGTGGATATGGAATTTTAAAATTAACAAGAAAAAGGAATACTGCAAAGCCTTTAATAGAAACCATCCATGGGGTATTAGCAGATGAATATGCCCAAACTGTAAAAGGCTTGTTTCCAACGTTAAGGTTGAAAGCTTCAAGGATTTTCATGAAGAAGCTTATCTCAGCTGAAAAGAAACTGGCTCAAAAGGCAGACTTAATAGTGACTGTAAGCAAATACTCCCTCCAAAAAATTGTTGAGAACTACGAGGTAAGCAGAGACAAAATCATCGTTGTTCCCAGCGGGGTGGATGTGGAAAGGTTCAAACCAGTCAGCGAACCGGAGAAAATAGAAATTAAACGCAGGCTTGGCTTAAGTGGCAGAGAATGTGTACTTTACGTTGGAAGCCTTATTCCCAGAAAAGGATTAAACTATCTTTTGGAAACTGCAAAACAAGTTGTGAAAGAGAAAATAAATGTAACCTTTGTGATAGTCGGTGAAGGTCCGTTAAGAGGTTATATAATGGCATATTCTAAAAAGGCAGGTCTTCAGGAAAATATAAAGTTGCTCGGGAAGGTTTCTGAAAATTTTTTGCCGGAAATGTATAACTGCGCGGACATTTTTGTATCGCCATCTTTACAGGAAGGCCAGGGACTAACGCTTCTAGAGGCACAAGCTTCAGGGATTCCCGTGATTGCTTTTTCCGCGGGTGCAGTTTCAGAAAACATGTTACATAATAAAACAGGTATACTTATTAAACCAAGTAGCGAGGAAATGGCGGAAGCAGTCCTAAGGCTCTTGGCGGACAAAGCCCTAAGAGATAAAATGGGTAAAGAAGGAAGAAAATTTTCAGTTAAAAATTTTTCATGGAAAAAATGTGCAGAAAGAATGCTTAAAGTTTATCGAGAACTAGTTTAAACAAGAGTTTTAGGATAAAAATAATAAGTTTTAAACTTTCATAGGCTGTCCGAATTCGCGGAAAGAAAAGGATAGATTCATTTTAATCACCACCAGACCGCGAGTTTAAAAATTTAGGGGCAGAGAAAAACATTTATCCTCGGAGAATTTATAAACGCCTTGAGGGATAAAAATGTTTCATATAAGAGAAAAGAAAGCAATTTTCAGCGCCATCGGTTTAATACTAACCATTTTTGCATTTGCTACTTTGCCAGCCGTTACAGCGCAAGCCGCTAAAAAGACCTATTGCTATTTGGGTGTTACGCCGAACCCTGTTGGCGTTGGCCAAAATGTTTTGCTACACATAGGGATTACAGATGCTCTGATGAGCGCTACTATGGGGTGGGAGGGTTTAACCGTAACTGTTGAAAGGCCTGACGGCAAAACTGAAACCCTAGGACCGTTTAAAACTGATGCAACAGGCGGAACAGGATATATCTATGTGCCGCCCATAGCTGGAACATATTATCTTCAAGCCCATTTCCCTCAACAGAACACGACAACAACAAAGCAAGGCAGAGGGATACCTGTAGGCACATTAATGTTGGCCAGTGACAGTGAAAAAGTTGCACTTGTTGTGCAGGAAACGCTCATGCCGGAGTATCCTTCGTTCAATCTTCCCACTGAATATTGGACCCGCCCGATAGACGCCCACTTTAGAGAATGGTATTCCATTGCGGGAAGCTGGCTGACCACGCCGAGGAACATGTTTGCACCCTACAACGACGGTCCAGAATCACCCCACATACTTTGGACTAAGCCCATAACGATAGGAGGAGTTGTTGGAGGTGAGTTAGGCGAGCCAGGGTTAGGGCTAGACGCCATGGGTTATCACGGATTTGTCTACGGTGATGCCTATGAAGGCAAATTTGGCGGTTCAATAATAATTGCAGGAAGGCTGTACTATAGGCACAACACTTTGGACTACCCAATTTGGCATACTTGTGTGGACCTACATACAGGCGAAGAGATATGGCGAAAAGTTTTCCTAGATAATAGAACAATAACTTTTGGCAATTTGCTTTACTGGGATACCTACAACCTTCACGGAACGTACGCCTATCTTTGGGTGGTTGTTGGCAGCAACTACACAGCTTTTGACGCTTGGACTGGAGACTGGGTTTTCACAATTTACAATGTACCAAGTGGCACTAGGATTTTAGGCCCTAAAGGAGAAATCCTCATATACACATTTAACTTAACAGGAGGCTGGATGACCTTATGGAACTCGACGAATATACCTGCACTATGGCTGGGAACAAGCGAATATTACAGGGCTTCGTGGCGGCCACAGGGCAAAACGGTTAACGCGACAGGTCCAACCACAGACCCCGCGTGTCCGCTAGGAATGGCAGGATACGTTTGGAACAAGACACTACCGACGAGTTTACCTGGAAGCGTCCGCACAATCCTTGACGACAGAATACTTGGAGCACTCTTAAACCAGACACACCTTATCTCTTGGGGCTTAAGCCTGAAAACAGGCGAGGAAGGTCGGCTGCTTTTCCAAAAAACTTGGACTCCTCCGGCAGAATGGCTTCAAGGCAACCTAACAGTAGTGTGGAAAGGCACAACCTCAAATGGAAAAGACGGTGTCTTCGTTATATGGACAATGGAGAACAGGCAATACTGGGGATTCAGCGCTGAAACTGGAGACCGCTTGTGGGGTCCAACCCAGTCAGAAGATTACAGGAACATGTGGGGTGGAGGCTTCCAAGTGAGCACCGCAATAGCCTACAATAAACTATTCTCTGCAGGCTACGCTGGAATAGTTTACTGCTACGATGTAAAAACAGGCAGGCTTCTATGGACATACAACGCTACGGATCCCTACGTTTACAGCGAAACCTATCAACGTGAGATCGGATCCAGCAACTGGCCATTATACATATTATTCATAACCGATGGGAAAATCTATCTAGGCGAAGTTGAACACTCACCAGGAGACCCAAGGGCACGCGGCGCCCCATTCATATGCCTAGACGTAGAAACAGGAGAAGAAGTCTGGCGGGTTAACGGTTTATTCAAACAAACTTCCTGGGGAGGACGTGCAATTATCGGCGACAGCATAATAGCCACTATGGACACGTATGATCAGCGGGTTTATGCTATTGGTAAGGGTCCAAGCGCAACAACTGTTTCGGCTACGCCTAAGGTTGTGGCTAACGGCCAAAGCATAGTCATTGAAGGAACGGTGATGGATG
>Ga0315298_1002590_pt1 | contig 30473 bp, 30 predicted proteins | sample WHS_1_MG_FD_203077 | JGI IMG/M metagenome (GOLD analysis project Ga0315298, IMG submission 203077) | Extremophilic microbial mat communities from Washburn Hot Springs, YNP, Wyoming, USA - WHS_1_MG | ecosystem: Environmental > Aquatic > Thermal springs > Hot (42-90C) | place: USA: Wyoming... | reverse complement strand
TAGACGGTAAAGCGATGGTTGTAAACCCGCAGAACTGCGTCGAGGGCTGCGTAGCCTGCATGCCGCTTTGCCCCAAGAAGGCAATAGAGTTCCCGAGGCACCAGGGCTTTAGAAAAACTGAAGGATCTTGGTCAAAGGGTTTGAAGAAAGTGGTTTGCAAGAAATGCGGTAAAAGCTTCTGGACTAACGAGGATAGAGAATTTTGCTGGGAATGCAGCAGCTCAACATAATCTCGCATAAGTCAGGAGGGAAAAAGGCTTGCCCTGAAAAACAGGCATGGTTATTGAAAAGTGAAAATCACGTTTTAGAGAGAAGCACAACTCCACTCGGCTCAAACTCCCCCCTTTTAAAGTATCCCGAGGACTCAGCTATTTTCTCGGAAAAAGAAACTATGTCGCTCATCCACGGCATCGCTTCCTTCGGAAGCCTCGACTGGCTTTCCCCAACCCACTCGTAAGCCTTAACTTCAACGTAATCAGGGCTCGCGACGCTTATCAGCCTAGCATAGCCCTCCACATCAGCATCATTAACACCCTTAACTATTGTTATCCTGAGCACATGCTTAACACCACTTAGGCTGGGCAACAACTCTAGCGACCTTAAAAGTCTCTGCCAAGCATCCTTAACCAATGGTCTCGCAACCATTTTGAAAACCGTCTCGTTAGGAGCCTGGATGCTGATGTAAAGCTGGTCTGGAAGCGGGTTGAGGCTTTCTAAAACCTCGGGCATGCTGCCATTTGTTACGAGGTAGGTCACCATGCTTCTCCTGCGGGCCTCGCCTATCAGATCCCTCAGCCTAGGGTAGAGGGTTGGCTCACCAGTGAGGCTGAAGGTCACCATGGATGGTTTTAGAGCCTCTTCGAAAACCTTGGGATCAACCATTGGGTTCGCCTTATAGCCTATTAGGAGGAGCCTCCTCAATCTGATGGCCTCCTCGATGATATAAGCCGGGTCGTCCAGCTCCGAGAGCCGGGCAGGATACTCCTGCCAAACGTATCCAGGCCTATCGCCAGAATGAATCCTCCAACAGTAGGTGCACCTGTAGTTGCAGCCTAGGAAGGGAGTCATCTGCATGCACCTGTGGCTCTGAACATTCTTATACCACAGCTCCTTGTAGCAACTCCGCCCCCGAGTTAATCTCTGTCTAGTCCAGTAGCAAACCTTAACGGCGGAGTGTCTACCAACTATCCTGTACTGTTGCTTCTCAAGCAGGCTCTTAACGTTTAACGGGAGCATTAGTACTCGGATTGGTAGCTCGGATGGTGATTTAAGAATTTGGGGTCCTCGAAACAGCCTCCCTCGGCGCGCGCTCGGAAAGCAGGTAGCGTGTGCCAGGAGTGTTTAGCAAGACTAAGAGCATGTTGCCTAGCATTACGACTACTTTTCCAACCGGCTTCTAAATCCGAAAAACACGTGGTTTCTTAGAATAGCGCGCGCTACATCCAATAAAAAGGACCTAAAGGATTTTCACATGATGGTAGTGGCTTGATAGCTATTTTAAACAGGTTGCGTTGAGAGGTGTTTAGTAGTAAAATTTAAATGCACGTATGTGTATGTACATTTCATGGGCCACAAGACCATCACTATCTCGGATGAAGCGTACAAAGCATTATCCCGTCTTAAACGTGGCAAGGAATCGTTCACAGACGTGATACTGAAACTGGCCAGGGGGAGAGTGGAAGGCACCCTTTTAGACTACGTAAGGTCGCTTGAGCAGGATGAGGAGTTTGCAGAGATAATGGAGGACGTGGTTAGGGAGAGAAGGAGAATCAGATTAAGAACGCCCAGAGTGTAGGTGTATCCAAATGGTTTGCTTAGATACGAGTTTCATAATTGCCCTTATAAGACGCGACCAAAAAGCGGAGGAGAAGCTGGAGGAGTATGTGAGCAGTGGGGCAAGGCTTTCGACGACGCCTATAACAGCGTGTGAACTGTTTAAAGGAGCCTATAGGTCGAAGAAGAGAGATGCCGAGGTTAGGAAAGTCAGGGAGATATTGAAACGCCTAGACATGTTGGATTTCTCTATAGATTCCTGCGAAAGGTATGGTAAGCTTGTGAATGATCTTGAATCTGCAGGAACGCCTATCGGCGATCTGGACGCCATCATAGCGAGCCTAGCCCTAACTCATAACGAGCCCGTAGTAACAGCTGATAAGGACCACTTTGAAAGGGTTTCAGGCCTCATAGTTGAATCCTGGTGAATTCAACTCGAGCCTCGTGAGCCTAATATTATCGAAGTCGCTTCATCCAGGCTTTCTACCGTAAAATCCGCGTTCTCACAGCAGGTGCTCCTAGCGCGCTAAACTGTTTTTCGTAATGGATTTGCTTTTTCTGGCCCATTGAGTTAGATTTATATAGTTGTAAGCAAAGTATCATACTTATGATACAACGATTCGTAGATAGGGAAAGCGAGTTAGATTTTCTTGAAAAATCATATTTTAAGAACTCTGCACAATTCATCATTCTCTACGGGAGAAGAAGAATAGGTAAGACGGAGCTAATCAAAAAATTCATAGAAAATAAAAAGGCAGTCTACATCTTGTGCACCCGGGATAGTCTGCAAGAAAACGTAAATGAAGTAAAAAGAAAATTCTACGAGTTAACCGGAAAAGAATATTTTTTAAAACTTGATACCAATTCTGTCTTCGATTTATTCAAGTATTTAGTTGATGAGATTAGAGATGAAAAAGTAATAGTTGTCTTAGACGAGTTTCCATATTTGATAGAACTGCAACGAGGAATAGTTTCCACATTTCAGAAAATCTGGGACGAGTTGTTAAAGGGAAGAAGGATATTTCTACTTTTATGCGGTTCAAGCATAGGAATGATGGAAACGGAGGTCCTAGGTTACAAGAGCCCTCTATATGGAAGGAGAACGGGGGAGTGGAATGTCGAGCCTTTCAATTTTAAGGATATACGAAACATGTTTAAAAAATTCCCTATAGAAGAAGTTGCAAAAATATATTTCATATTCGGTGGAACGCCTTTCTATTTAGCTCAAATAGATTCAAGCCTCACAGTGGAACAAAACGTGAAGAAAAAAATCTTGACGAAGGGCGAGATCCTTTACAGTGAACCGAAGTTTTTGCTAAAAGAAGAATTTAGAGAACCAAAAACCTATATGCTCATTTTAAAATATCTTTCACTCGGCTATAACACGCAGGGCGAATTGTCTTCGGCAACTGGGATAGAAAAAGGAAACCTTTCGAAATACCTTTCCGTTTTAGAAGAAACCCGATTGATAAATTTCGTTTTACCACTAGGCCAAAGAAAACGAGGCATTTATCTTATCAGTGACCCGTTTTTCAATTTCTGGTTCAGGTTCGTTTATCCTAATCTAACGGACCTAGAAATAGGTCTGGTTGACGAGGTATTTTTAAAAATTAATTCGCAAATCAATTCCTATTACGGATTGATGTTTGAACAACTGGTTTTCGAGCTTGTTAAAAACAAGGCTGTTCCAATTGACGTTCCATATAATGAAACGCGAAAGTGGTGGTATAAAGATAAAGAGATAGACGTGATAGCATTAAACGGGAAAACGAATAAGATAATTTTCATAGAGTGTAAATGGCAGGATGATGTTGATGCTGAAAAAATCTTAGAAGAGTTAAAAGAGAAAGCAACATATGTAAAATGGAACAAAGGAGGAAGAGAAGAGTATTTCGTAATATTCGCTAAAAGCTTCAGGAAAAAGGTAAGGGAACCAAATTTAAAACTTTTTGACTTGAGGAGCTTGGAAACATCGCTTGGAAAGGGTTTCAGGTCTCATAGTTGAATCATGGTGAATTCAACTCGAGCCTCGTGAGCCTAATATTATCGAAGTCGCTTCATCCAGGCTTTCTACCGTAAAATCCGCGTTCTCACAGCAGGTGCCCCTCCTTGAAACAAGTATGAATCGCATCCCCGCGCTCTTAGCCGACTCGCAGTCGAAACAAGTGTCTCCAACCGCGAAACACTCTTCAGGCTTAACCTTCAAGAGTTCAGCCGCCTTTAGGAAAACGTCTGGCGCCGGTTTTCTTCTGGCCACAGCGTCTGAGCCTACGAGCACATCCACCATTTTCAAAATACCGAGAAGAGAGAGGTATTTCTTAAGCCTCCTCGTAGTCTGGGAGCTTGCAACCGCTATCTTAAGACCCTTCTCCCTGAGTATTCTTAATGAGAATTCCACGCCCTCGAAAAGCCTCATCCTGCTAACGTACTCTGATTCATATATTTCGTCTTTAAGCCTTCTTAGCTCTGCAGCCTTAGCCTCGTCTCCTCCGGTTATTTTAAGAGAGATCTCCGGCCCGGCGAGCCCAACATACTCCTCAACATCCTTAGGGTCAATCCGTATCTTCAAAAGGCTTGCCGCCTTGGCCCATGCTTCAGAGAGCAAGCCAACCGTATTGACGATTGTCCCGTCAAAATCAAGCACTACTGCTTTAATCATCAAAGCCTCATAGATACGTTAAACCATTTAAAAACTTTACTTTCATTCCATCAAATACGGAAAAAGCTATTTTTTATCTCTATGTTTATGTAAGGGAAGATCAAGGCCTTCCATAACTCTACGGCATTGATCCTTACCATAGATTTTCAGTTCCCAGATTACTCGATAGCCACCATCTTCTGTATAGTAGATCTGAGAAGGCTCAAGTTCAACATCTACTTCGAATAACTTTTCAAACATTTCCTTTTCCTATTCCATATTGGGTGGTTTGGACTTCACTATTATCCTCCATAAATCATGAGCGCGCGCTACCGTTTCAGTCATCAGGATTGCGTAGGCAGTGTTGGAGAATGGTTTTAAACTTTCCATTATCCATAGCGCATGCTTGGGCTGGGACTACATTTTGCGCGAAGCCATGGATTGATGAACTGGGGGCCCTCTACCGAAGCGAAGGGATGTCACCATTCCGTTAACTTCTTGACTGTCTCCTCGTCCAGCCTCTTAACCATCTCTAAGACGAGCCTGACGGCATTCCTAACGTCGCTGAGACTCATTATCGATGCTGCTGAATGAATATGCCGCGTGGGAACCCCGATGACTAGACTGGGGCAGCCAACCTTATGAATATGTATTCTCCCAGCGTCCGTCCCTCCTCTCGCCACGAGTGAAAGCTGGTAGGGAATATTGTTCTCCTCTGCAATCCTTACCGCCAGGTTCTTCAAATTTTGATTAGGTATCATGGTCGCGTCCATCGCAACTATGGACGGCCCCTTCCCGATCTTGGTTTGAGCCTGCCCCGCCGGTATTCCCGGGACGTCGCCCGCGATATCTACTTCAAGCACTATGGCTACGTCAGGATCCACTAGGCTCGCGATCGTCGTAGCTCCTCTGAGGCCAACCTCCTCCATGACGGTGGCTGAGCTGTAGATAGTGTTCGGATGAGAAATCCCCTCAACCCTTAGTTTCCTAACAACCTCCATAGCTATTGCCGCCCCAACCCTGTCGTCGAAAGCCTTCCCCATCGCAACGTCGCCACCCTTCATAAGGGTGAAGTAGGAGCATGGCACCACGGGGTCGCCTATTCTAACACCCATGTTCCTAGCCTCGTCTGCCGAGGAAGCACCTATGTCGATGAACATGTTGTCCTTTGTTATCACCTTGCCAGCCTCCTCCGGCGGTATCAGGTGGGGAGGTTTCGCAGCTATAACCCCGTTTAAATCACCCTTCTGAGTCCTAACTATGACTCTGGTTGAGAGTAGAACCTGGTCGAACCATCCTCCCAGAGGCGCGAAGGCCAGGAAGCCCTGGTCGTTTACTCCTGAGACAACGAAGCCAACCTCGTCAACGTGGCCGGCGAGAAGGACACGCGGCCTCTCTGAACCGCCCTTCTTGACGAACGCTAGGGAACCCAGTTTGTCGGACATTATCTCGTCAGCGTAAGCCTGCATGTAGCTCTTCGCCTTTGACAGAACCTCTTTCTCGTACCCAGCTGGCCCGAACGAGTTTGTCAGGTCCTCCAGCACTTTAACGATCCATTCTCCGGACAATGCTGAAAGGGTTTGACGAGGGTTAAATAAAAGCTTTGACCCCACGCCCGTAAAAACCTCTTAACCCAGTGTTTCACGGCCACATCCTCCCGAAATCACGAGGGAAAAATTAATATCTTCCTGAAAGCATGCCTGAAAAACGGAGGTGTTTAAAATGTCTGAAGACTGGTTTGAAGAATGGTTTGAAAAGCTTGAGAAGGATTTGAGGAGAATGATGCGGAGAGCCTTCAGTGCATCGCCCTTCGAGGAGGATTTCTTCGACCTTTTCAAAGGCCTTGAGGAGAAGTTTCCAAAGGACTTGGTTAGGGAGGAGAAGCTTCCAGACGGGAGTGTTAGGAGGGAGTACGGCCCCTTCGTATACGGTTACTCCGTCAGAATAGGGCCTGACGGAAAGCCCATCGTAAGGGAGTTTGGAAACGTTAAGCGTAAAGTTTCCCCGGCGAAACCGCTTGAAGTCAAGGAGGCTGCTGAGCCCCTGATAGACGTTATTACCGAGGAGGACAAGATTAAAGTCATTGCTGAAGTGCCCGGCGTGGATAAGCAGGATATTAAGCTGAACGTGGTCGGCAAGACCCTCTCGATACGAGCCGAGTCTGAGAAAAGAAAGTACAGTAAGGATGTTGAGCTGCCTGAGGAGGTCGACCCCAAGACTGCTAAGGCCAGCTATAAGAACGGTATTCTCGAGGTAACTCTGAACAGGATCAGGAAGGAGAAGAAGGGCGAGGAAATACCTGTAGAGTAGCACACGCTCCATGAGTCCTCTGCTAACCCTGGCCACTATGCTCCTAATCCTAGCGGGCTTCCTACTTGCTTTCACAGCTTTTTTCATAGAGTTACTGCATGCTCTAAAACGGAAAAACGTCGAGGTTGAGAAGCACGGGGGAGCGGTGGTGATGATAGGCCCGGTCCCGATAGTCTTTGCTTCAGACCCTAAGACAGCCAAGATGCTGCTTGTACTCGCAATCATACTCACCCTGATTTTGATCCTCTTAACGGTCTTCTTTACTTACGGCTGAGGAGCCTTGAATACTTCCGGAAAACTGCTGTTAACAGGCTTCCTCCTGATGATGATTGGATTCGCAACGCTTTTCCTAGCCTCTCTGCCCTGGGCTGAAGCTGAGGGCGGGGGAGCCTTCGTAATCTTCATAGGCCCTTTCCCACTGGTATTCGGCTTCGGAGAGTACTCTCCAGTACTCATACTCGTCAGCGTCATTATCGCTGCGGTGATGATAGTGATCACACTGATCATCTTTAAAAGCTCTCGGAAACAGCCGGATAACCCTTAGGTTTGGGAAAACAGAGGTTTTAAGCTATTCTTCAGGCTCCATTATAACAGCGTTTTCACCAATCATGCTGCGGAACCTTTCAGCATCACTCTTGCCCCCTACGATGGAGCCGTAGTGCATAGGCACGAATATTCCCACACCTATGTCTTTAGCCGCTTGCGCAGCCTCCTCAACATTCATAGTGTATGTTCCACCGATCGGGAGGAGGGAGACATCCGGTTTTAAACCGGCCATTTCAGGTATCCTGTCAGTATCCCCCGCATGGTATATTTTCACGCCGCCTACTGTAACAACGTACCCAACCTTACCGTCCATCTTAGGGTGGAAGGATTTCCCAATGTTGTACGACGGAACAGCCTCAACCCTAACCCCTGAAACATCCATGCTCACACCTGGCTTAACAACCTTATGCTCCAATCCCAGCTGCCTGAATCTTGCTTCACACTCCTTTGGACCGATTAAAAGAGTCTTGGGGAACGAAACCTTCCTAATGTCTTCCACGCTTAAATGGTCGAAATGGTTATGCGTAACCAGAATGATGTCCGCAGTCGGACCTCCTTTAATCTTAAACGGGTCTATGTAAATCGTTTTCCCCTCTCCAGCTATTCTGAAGCCGGCGTGCCCCAGCCAATATATTTTAACACCCTTAACCTCTATCAAACTGGATTTAAGTAATTGGAACAAGGTTGAATATAAAGTTATTCTCCACGATCCCCGTAGGCCAGTGGTTTGTAAAACTAGGAGGCGCAGAGGAGAAAGATTCCTTCGACAGGCCTTATGAAGGACAAGAGCAACACTATCAATACGACTACTATTATGAAGACTATTAATGGAAGGAATACTGTTTGAATGAAGGCGAGGATAAGCGCCACATAATCCTTAAAATCTATTTCTTCACGCTTAGCCAACATCTCACCTGGTGCGAACCGTTGATCCAAGTTGTAGGCGGCATCTTTTCGCCGCACACTGGCATCACATGCGGGCATCTGTCGACGAAGGGGCATTCTTTCACGCGTTCAGTAGGATTTGGAGGCTCCCCCTTCAGAAGCTGTTTCGCAACGTTTGAACGAGGCTCCGGAATTGGAACACTCGACAAGAGAGCCCTGGTATACGGATGCTCAGCCCCTCCGAAAAGCTTTCTCGTCGGCGAGGACTCAACCCACATGCCCCGGTACATTACGACCGTCCTATCGCTAATGTACCGGACAACAGCTAGATTATGAGTAATCAGAAGATACGTGTAGTGAAACTCGTCCTGAAGCGACTTCAAAAGGTCTAGCACCTGGGCTTGGACAGAAACATCTAGCGACGCAGTCGGCTCATCCAGTATGATGAACTCAGGCTCGACGCACAGTGCCCTAGCCAGTACAGCCCTCTGCCTCTGACCCCCGCTGAGCTCGTGAGGATACCTGTAGAGGTGTTCTTCACTTAGGCCAACTCGAGTCATCAGCTCAACAGCCTTATCATAACTGTTGCGCCCACCCACCTTGTGCACTTTCATCACCTCCATAATCGTGTCTTTAATCAGCATCCGGGGGTTTAGGGAAGCATAGGGGTCTTGGAAAACCATTTGAACCCTCTTACGGTACCATTTTGTTTCACTCGAGGAAAGTCTGCTCACATCCCTATTCCGGTAAATGATTTTCCCCGCGGTAGGAGGCTCCAGCTTAGCCAGCATCAGCCCCACAGTAGTCTTACCGCTTCCACTTTCACCCACGAGTGCGAGAGTTTCAGCATTTTTAATGTCGAAAGTCGCGTCTTCAACGGCATAAACGTACCCTACAGTCCTTTGAAGAACACCGCCAAGTATTGGAAACCATTTTCTGAGCCCTTCAACCTTAATGAGAACATCATTACCCGTCTCACTCTTCTCAGCCCTCATTGTTAAGGCAGCCCCCATTACGCGACCCTCCCCTTAGCAATTTCTTCATCGTAAAGATGGCACTCCACAACCCTACCATCAATGTTAAGCGTCTTAGGATTCAATTTCCTACAGACCTCCATTGCGCGGGAACACCTGGGATGAAAAGGGCAACCCGGAGGCAAACCCACGAGGTCAGGAACAGAGCCTCCAATACTCTCAACCTTCATGTCCTTGTCAGCCCTCGGAAGCGCCCGCATAAGCCCCCGGGTATACGGGTGTAGAGGCTCGTTATAGACGGAATCCACACCGCCCATTTCAACAATCCTGCCCGCATACATTACAGCTATCCTCCTGCATGTTTCAGCTATAACCCCAAGGTCATGCGTTATCAGTATCACTGAAGTACCATACCTCCTTTGAAGACTCTTCATAAGCTCAAGCACTTGAGCCTGTATCGTGACGTCGAGCGCCGTGGTTGGTTCGTCAGCAATTATCAGCTTAGGCTTGAGAGAGAAAGCCATTGCAAGCATCATCCTCTGCTTCATACCGCCGCTGAGCTCGTGAGGATACATTTTAACAACGCGTTCAGGAGCAGGCATCTGAACCTCTGCAAGCATCTGAATAATCTTATTATCCACCGCTTTTTCAACTTCGCGTTTGTCTTTAAGAGAAGCAATTTCCCTATCGTTCATCAAAAGTATGTCCCTAAACTGGTCATGCATGGTGAAAACAGGATTCAAATAAGTATGCGGGTCCTGGAAGACCGCGGTTATCTCCTTTCCACGTATCTTATTCATATCCTCCTCCTTGAGGCTCAGCAGGTCCTTACCGTCGAAAACAATCCTTCCCCCGACGATGGCCGCGTTGCCTGGAAGAAGCCTCTGTATGGCTAAACCGGTAACAGACTTTCCACTCCCCGTTTCACCAGCCAACCCGAAAACCTCGCCCCTTTCAACAGTAAAGCTTACTCCGTTGAGTGCTTTGACAATCCCCCTGTATGTTCGGAACTCAACCCGTAAATCCTCGACCTCCAGAATCCCGTTCAACACCATCTACCTCCTCAGCCTCGGATCCAGAATATCTCTTAAACCGTCGCCAACAAGGTTGAAGCCTAGGCTTGCAAGCAGTATCATCAGACCGGGGAAAAACATTATCCAGGGTGCGACGAACAGGAATGGCGCACCCCTGTTAACCAGGGCTCCCCACTCAGGCTCGAAAGGAGTTGGGCCGAGGCCTATGAAGCTTAAGCCGGCTGCTGAAAGCATTACACCACCAATATCCATGGTTGCGGAAACAAGCAGCGGGTAGATCGCGTTAGGCAGTATATGCTTGAAAAGTATGCGGTGCCCAGGCAACCCGAGTGATTTAGCTGCTCTAACATAAAGCTTCCCCTTCTCCGCGAGAACCTGTCCTCTCATAAGCCTAGCGTAACCAGCCCACCAGACTACGATGAGAGCTATGGCTAGGTTGAACAGTGATTTACCGAGGATCATCTGGATCGCCATGGCAAACAGTAAGCCCGGGAATGCGAAAAGTATATCGACAAGCCTCATGAAAACCTCGTCGAATTTTCCACCCAAGTAGGCTGAAACAGCGCCTAAAACTGTGCCTATTGCAATCGACACTGCGACGACGAAGATGGATACAGCCATGTCGTAGCCGGCGCCTAGAACGATGAGCTTCATAATATCTCTGCCAAGATCATCCGTGCCGAACAAGTGTTCAGAGCTGGGGGGCTTTAGCGCGTTTTTCAAGTCAAGCCTGTAGGGCTCTCCAGCATCCACTATTAAGCGGCCGAAGACGGCGAGGAAAACGTAGAACAATACTATCGCCGTGCCGATTACGACAAGCTTATTGCTGGAGAACAAGTGTAGCGAGTACTTTAACTCTCTAATCCTGAGCTCACGCACCCTGTTTACACCCTCCCCCGTTTTTTAACACCCCCTCAATACTTTATACGTGGATCAAGCCACGCGTAAACGATGTCCACCACTAGGTTTACAACCACATATATTATTGAGGCGACTACAACGTAGGCTAGCACAGTGTTAGAATCGTTGTAGACTATTGCCCTGTAGCTGAGCCAGCCCATGCCTGGGAACGCGAATATGGATTCCGTCATTATCGCTCCCCCGAGCAGCCCGCCGAACATTAACCCTGTTGCTGAGACAACCGGTATAAGCGCGTTCTTAAGTGCGTACTTGTATATTACTAGCCTCTGGGGCAATCCGTAGGCCTTAGCCATTGTTATATAGTCCTGCCTAAGAACCTCAAGCATTGAGGACCTGGTTAACCTAGTTATCACACCTATGTTTAGGAAAGCCAGGGTTATTGCTGGAAGTATGAGGTGCGCCAAAGCGTCTCCAAACATGATCAGGTTACCCTGGATAAGCGAGTCAAGCATTATGAACCCCGTGATCTTTCTGAACCCGGTGTTAATAGCCAGAACCGGGTCATACCTGCCTGTGCTCGGCAGGGCGGGAAGACCGTAAGCCATTTTAATCCAGTACGTGAAGAAGTATTGGAGGCTTAAACCAAGCCAGAAGACTGGAATAGAAATGCCTATCAGCGAGAACACTCTTGAAGCATGGTCAGCCAGCTGGTTGTTTTTAAGCGCGCTAACTATTCCCAAGGGTATTCCAATGAGCAGCGTTATGATTATTGCTAGTATGGTTAGTTCGGCAGTAGCCGGGAAGTGAACAGCAATAGCATCCACCATATTCATGTGACCGACTTTCGACCATCCTAGGTCGAGCGTAAAAAGATCCCTCAAGTAGAAGAAATACTGCTCCCAAGGAGGCCTGTCGAACCCATGCATCCTTTTTATAGCAGGTATCGCGCTAGGATTAGTCTTCTCAGTGACGTAGGCAGCTAAGGGGTCTAGTAAAACCCTTGAAAGGATGAACGTGAGAAGCGTCACACCTAGCAATACAAATATTAGTAACGCCATCCTCCTAGCCGCGTATTCGTACAGCTTCAATAAGCAGCCACCGTTACCCGGAGGGGGCGGGGGCACCCAGATATATGTTTTTCTCAAGCGGTCACTAGTTTAAATGAGAAAAAAGCGTCACACGACTTAGTATCTGAAGTTTATTCCCAGGAAGTCGAGATCGAAGGTTGGCAGCGGGCCTATTGCCCTGATAGCAGGGTTAATTCCTTTTACTTCATGCGTTGAAACCCAGTGGTCAAAGTCGATGAGCTGCGGCCAGTGGTCTCTGCTGATGGCGGCGAAGTCGCAGGCACCTGAGAGAAGGTCGGTCAGCCGAGTGTTAGCATCAGGAATCGTTTTTATAATGACGCGCTCAATCTTCGGCTGTATTCTGCCCAGCACATAGTCTGTTGGACCACCACTCGCCTCCCCTGTTTTCGGACCACCCCAATAGTTCGGGTTACGCCTAAGTATGACTGTGCCGGCTTCCCATGATTCAAACATGTATGGGCCGGTTCCGGCTGCAGCATTCCTGTCAACCCACTCGTTATGCTTGCCTATTTCTATGCCTCCGTGAGCCTCAACGTATGATGGTGAAACTATGGCGCAGACAGCGTATGCTAAAACTGATGGGAACGGGGCGTATGGCCTCTCAAGGTTGATCCTTACAGTGTAGTCGTCAATTACCTCTATTGGTTTCTGAGCCCTCCACGCTTCAACATCATCCCAAGTGGCTGTACCCTCCCATATCTTATTATACATAAGATCTCCAGCACCCTTTATAACGTCGAGCATCCATGCCGGCCCGTCTGGGTCAGCTATGATTATGGCTCTTTCAAGAGAGTATTTGACCGCTGTAGCGTTGAACGGCGTCCCATCGTGGAACTTTATCCCCCTCCTCAAATGTATCGTGTAAGAGGTGCCGTCAGGCGAAACATCATAGCTCTCAGCCAGCCAGGGGATGACTTTTGAGCTGTCGCTCCCATCGTAGTAGAACAGGTTTTCAAACACGTTTTGAATAACCTCTCCCCCGGCAGTCTCATAATCTACAGCAGGGTCAAGGTAGTCAGGCTCGCCTATGCTCTCCATTATTATTTGATCAGGGTTGCTTGCACCCGGAGCCTTAGATATCGTCGCGTAATAGTAGCCGGCGAAAGCAGGATTGTAGAACCAGCCTTGGATCCACGATCTTTCGAAATGTATCCCCTCAACCTGAGCCTCCCACAGGTATGGCACATCGTTGTAAGACATCATGGAGATCTGCTGTATCACCCTCACTCTTTCACTCGGGTCGAGTATCGCAGACTGGAGGTCGATAAGCCTATCAACCTCAGGATTCGCGTAGGAGGTTCTTAACGGGAAGCTTCCCCTCTCGCTGTGCAGGAAGGGCACTAGATAGTCATCCGGGTCTATGAAGTCCGGCGCCCAGCCGAGGAAGAACACTGGAAGCTTCGATTCTCTCATCGCTTGCAAGTATTGCGGCCAAGCTAAGGCCTGCGCAGTTGCCTCAATACCCACATTCAGGTTTTGGAGCGCCGAAGCTAATAGGAGGCAGGCTTTCTCCCTGACAGTGTTACCCTCATTGTAGTAGAAGGTTATTCTAAGAGGGTTGCTTGTGCTGAACCCGTAGTCGGCTAGAACGCTTGAAAGCAGCTCCCTCGCCTTAGTCAGATTATACTCGTATCTGGGTGGAGTGGTCTCACTGTAGCCGAACATTCCCTTGGGCACAGGCCCGTTGGGCACAATACCGCCATACTTCAATATGTCTGAAATATAAGACTGGTAGTCGAACACTGAGACGATTGCTTGCCTAAACCTAATGTCGGCAAAAATCGGGTTTATCACCCTTATGGACGTGCTTTTATCGCCGGCGGATATCGTATGCGTGCCTGGAGTGGTTTCAGTCAGGTTGAACGCTACGTCAGTAACGCTGCCAGCCGCTATTTTCAACGTCCTGGTTTCCCTAACCTGACCGTCAACCTTCAACTCCAGCTTGTAATCGGCTTCAGCAGAACCCGTGTTCGAAACAGTGACCACAAGATTGAAAACCTCGTTTACTCTAGCCACCTGCGTGCCGAGCGTTATATCAGTGACTGATACTTGTGCTTTTGGCATAAGCATGTATGCCGCTATTGCAACAACCGCTATGACAATTACTGCGAGCAAGCCATACATTAGTTTCTTGGAACGCTTTTCAGGAATAGCTTCTCCCGACATTTTTAATCAGGGAGGCGTCACAACGCTTTCTTATAAGGATTTAGCGAGACTAGAAATCAATCCCGCTAAATAATGCTTAGGATCTTCAGTCAAGCTTCAGGCTTAACCGTTTTCTACGTTCGTGCCGCCAGCAAGGTTTTAACAAGAAGAATCTTCGATTTCCAGGTTTAATTCAGTAGTCCTTTCTCTCTTATTGAGACTAGGAAAGACTAATCTTACGGAAAACCGGGCTCAACAGTTAGACACTACGTTTATAAGGCTTGTCGCAATGTCTGCAAACAGTCTTGAAAAAACTCGTTTACGCAGTGCTCCTAATGCTCGCATTGTTCACTTCACAGAACGCGGGCAACCGCTTCCTTGCGTCAGTGGATGAAGCGGGCCCGCACAGTTTTAAAAACGCCGCTGAAAAAAGCTTTTCAATCCAGATGGCGGTTAACTCGGCGGATGATGGAGACGCGATATATGTTCCACCTGGCAAATATACGGAGAATCTTAAAATAAACAAATCCGTGAAACTTATTGCTAATGGAACGGTGGAAGTCACACCGGTTAACCCGAACGACAATACCGTAGAAATCTTGAAGGATAATGTCACCCTTATGGGTTTCACTTTAATAAACCAAGAGGGAATAGGCGGAATACGCGTTGGAGGGGTGGCGGGCTACAGGATTATTGGTAACACGATTTTAGGCGGAGACTACGGATTGCTGATTGAGGCTTCTAGTAAAGGTTTTGTCTCTGGAAACGAAGTCAGAGGGTGTCTTTTCGGAATATACTTTCGAGAATCCTCTGAGAATACTGTTTCCCAGAATACTGTTGAATCCTGCAAGTATGGAATTAGCCTTTCATTGTGTTTAAACATCACGGTTGTTGTAAACAGGGTGGTCAACTGTACCTACGGCCTATATAATCACATATCTGATAGAAGCAATGTATCGAAAAACGTTTTTCAGGAAAACATGATGGGTGTAGTGGTCACTAGGTCTGTTGAAAACCAGATACTCCTGAACGAAATCCTATATAATTTTTACGGGGTGCATCTGGATGATGCTCGCAGAAGCATCGTGGCTAAGAATAATGTGGCCGGAGGACTTATAGGTGTAAAGATGCAGAACTCGTACAATATCGCTCTACTGAACAACACTGTACGCTTCTCAACCAATAATATTGCCATAGACTCAAGCCTCAACACGACTGTCTCGGGCAACACGCTGGAATACGCTAAGGGACATGGAATAATTATTTACGAAACAGACAACAGCATTCTATCCTGGAATTCGATTTCCCACTGCCGCGTTGGAATCTCCGTTGAAAACTGTAGGCTAAACGGGGTTGAGGATAATTCAGCCGTGCAGAATTCATATGGACTATACCTCTTCCGCTCGTCAGAAATCCGTCTTTCACGCAACCAGTGTGTAAACAATACAAATACGGATTTTTATTCAGAAGGCTCCGAGAATATTATCGTCAAAAACCTCGAGTTAAAAGGCTACGGGAATAGTGGCGAAATCTCTTTCACTTACCGAGGAGACGTTTCTATAAGAGGAGCGGAGCCAATCGGGTTTGAAGCAAGAAGGCTTCTCAGCGGCTTCTTCAACATCACGCTACTCTCACCCAGCAGCTGGGTAAAGATTAACGTCACATACAGCCTGAAAGATATTCAAGATATTCATAAGGAGGAGCCTGTCCTCTACCATTGGACAGGTGTGGAGTGGAAAACCTTAAGGGGCTCAGTTAAGAATGAGTCTCCTTTGAAGGGCTCAGCATCCTTTCAGTTGACTGAAACCGGGATCTATGTTTTAGGAGTAGGCGAGAAAACAGTTGAGCCATTTCCCCCGATTATTGGGATTATCGCCATCATGGTTCTAATTATCAGCTCGTATCTTGTTCTAAGGATTCTCAAAAGCAGAAAACCATAGGCTTCAAAGCCATTTATTAGAAAACCACGAGTAGTGCCATTACTCTCCCGACTCTTCCTTTTTCCTCACCGCCTCCCTTATCACCGTTATAAGGTAGGCGAGGGTACCGTATCCCACGAGTGCGATGCTGATGAAAGAAAAAGCTACTTGGATTATGACGAGGATAGTCAGTGTGGTTGGGTTATAGGCTTGCCTAAGGTGCCACATATTGAATAGACCCGTAATCATCGACAGCAGGTAGACCAGAACTCCGATTAGTATTGCTCTCTTAGGACTCATTTCGCTTCAGCCCTTTCGTAGAGCCAGCATTTAACCCAGTGTCCTGAATCCGTTTCAAACTCAGGCGGCTCCTCCTTGAAACACTTGTCGAAAGCATGGGGACAGCGTGGAGAGAACCTGCAGCTCTTGGGAGGATCTATCAGCGCAGGAGGCTCGCCTGGGGGAACCTCTTTAAACTTGTTCCTATTCTCTGGATTAGGCTCCGGAGTAGCTGTGAGAAGCGCCCTCGTATAGGGATGCAGGGGGTTCCTTAAGACTTCCTGCGTAGAAGCCTTCTCCATAACGTGCCCAGCATACATTATAAGCGCCCATTCCGAGAAGAACCGTGTTGTCGCAAGGTCGTGCGTTATGTATATTACTCCGAGCCGAAGCCTTTCCTGGAGCCTTCTCAACAGGGTCAGAATCTCTATACGGACGGAGGCATCCAGCATTGAAACGGGCTCGTCGGCAATAATCAGCTTAGGCTCAAGGATTATCGCCCTAGCTATGGCAACCCTCTGCAACTGCCCGCCGCTGAGCATATGAGGATACTTGTATGCAAAGTCCTCCACTGGCGTAAGCCTAACTTCTTCAAGAGCCTTGAACACTTTCTCTGCCCGCTCTTCTTTCGACTTAACAGTGTTATGGATGAGGAGAGGCTCCTCCAGCGACCTGAATATTGTGAAGTGGGAGGCGAAGGCGCCGAAAGGATCCTGTTGAACCAGGCCGGTCATCCTTCTGTACCATTTCAAGTCGTCAGCTTTAATATGAGTAACATCCTTGCCTTGAAAAAGAATCCTGCCGCTGTTAGGCTCGTAGAGCCTTATTATAGTCTTGCCCAGAGTTGTCTTACCGCTTCCACTCTCCCCAACGAGAGACACGGCCTTCCCATCCTCCAAGCTGAAAGACACACCGTCAACAGCCTTTACAAAGTTAGTCTTAGAACTCAGTAAGCCTCTCCTTATTTCAAACCATTTCCGCAAGTCTTCCAATTCAAGCAGTTTTTTATCAGGACTCATGTTCCACCACCATACAGCCAGCACCTTACTAAGTGGCCCTCCCCCACTTGAAACATGCCGGGTTCTTCAGAGCTGCATTTTCCCCATGCGAACCTGCATCTCGGGTGGAACCTACAGCCTTGGGGCGGGTCGATTAGGCTTGGCGGCGAGCCGCTTATAAACTCTGGCGTCTTATCAGTCCTGAGCGTCGGAACGCTTGATATTAGGCCTCTGGAATACGGGTGCTTCGGCGCCGTGTAGAACGTGTCTGCGCTAGAGAGCTCAACTATCTTACCAGCGTATATCACCGCAACCTTATTCGCGAGCTCGCTGGCCAAGCCCAAGTCGTGAGTTATGAAGACGTAGGTTAGCCTCAACTCGTTTTTAATCCTCTTGAGAAGGTTGATTATGTTTGCCTGGGTCAGGACATCCAGCGCTGAAGTAGGCTCGTCCAGAATCACTATTTCAGGATTTGTTATAAGCGCCATGGCTATCGCAGCCCTCTGCTTCATCCCGCCGCTAAGCTCGAACGGGTATCTCTCGGCGAAAGCTCCCGGCATACCCATAAGCTCCATAAGTTTTCTAGCCCTGTTCAAAGCCTCCTTCTTCTCAACGTGATCGTGGATGATTAGTGGCTCAGCCACCTGGTAGCCTATTCTGTAAACAGGGTTGAACGAGTTCATGGCTCCCTGGAAGACGATAGATATTTTCCTCCATCTTACTTCTCTCCGGAAAGCCTCTTCATCCAGGTCCATCACGTTCTTTCCGTCGAGAATTATCTTTCCCTCGTAAGTATGAACGTTCCTGGGGAGAACCCGTACTAGGGCGCGGGCAAGAGTGCTCTTCCCGCATCCTGATTCACCTACGACCGCCAGCACATCCTCCTTCTCCAAGTCGAAACTTATCTCCTCAAGTGCCTTCACAACTCCTTTTCTAGTCCTATAGTAAAGCTTAAGGTTCTGAACTGTTAAAACAGTTTTACCGCTGCTCATTCTCCTACAGCTCCTTCAGCTTCGGGTTGACTATCCTCTCTAAAGCCATACCTATTAACGCGAATGAAACCGCGGTCAATATCAGCATGAAAGCAGGCTCTAGAACCCAGTAGTACATGCCTTTGTAGACGGCTCCGTTAGTATAGGCGTCGTTTATAATCTTTCCCCAAGTCGGGAGGAATGGATCACCCAGCCCAAGGAATGAGAGCGCAGCCTCTAGGAACACGAAGCCCGGCACGGAGGATATCATGCTGGGGACTACAGGCGGCAGTATCTTCGGTATAACGTATAGCATTATCATCCTCATGTTACTGGCCCCGTATGCCTGCGCCGCCTCAATATACGGATAGCTCTTAATCTGCATTACTAAGATCCGGGTCTGCTTTATGCCAAGCGAGAATATGCTTAGAAGAACTACGCAGAGAAGTATTATGAAGAGGTCGATCCTGTAGAATGTTGTAAGCATTATTAGGATCGGCAGGAACGGCAGGATCGCGTTTATCTCAACTACCCTTTGAATCACCAGGTCGACCTTACCAACGTACCAACCGCTAACCGTGCCTATTATGAGGCTCAGCGCTGTTGTGAGAACTGATGCCGTAAGCCCGAAGGCCAGGGCTATTGGAGTACCCCAGAGCAAGCCTATGATTAAAGGCCTCCTCAAATGATCTGTGCCAGCTATACCGTAGACACAACCATACACCACCACCTCCGCGTTCAACGTGTCGCTTGCGTTCAGAACCGTTTCTAAGCGGACTCCATACTTGCCCTTTAAAACCCTTGGATCCTGCGAGTACACTGCGAAAAGGCCTTTCTCAATCGTAACCATGAAGTTAGGCTTACCGCCAATCTTGCTTTCAAAAAGCCCTTCCAACCTCAGCTCAAGACCAAGGTCGTTACTCAGGTACAGCTTGTCGTCAGGCCTTCTTAAAGAGTGTTTCTTCAGGAAGATTTCTTCACCATCCGGCCTTATCCAGTAGATTTGAACCGTAGGGCTCTCCGAATAGCTCGAGTTGAAGAACACTATGAGCTCTGACGGGAATTCGTCGTATTCATAGTTGAAGTATGCAACCCGTGAAACCGCCATTTTCCCATCTTCAAGCGGAACCCTTGCTTCATCAGCTTCCCCGAGAGAAACTATGAGGGTGCGTGGAAGCTTTTTCCCCGAGAAGAGCTCAACCCACTCTGGCTGAGCATTCCTCGGGTTCCTGCTCCAGGCTTCGCTGGCCCTCCAGGCTTTAATCGCCTCAGGCAGAGGCATCGTCACCATAGTGTAGATGGAAAGAACCATCAAAAAGACGAGAAGAGCTAGCCCGATGATGGCGGACTTGTAGCTTAAAACCTCTTGTAAAACCCCCTTAAAACCCCCTCTACGCGTGGAGGAACTCATCTTTAACCACCCCATACTTTAACCCTTGGATCCAGAAAAGCGTAAACAATATCGAGCGTTAAAACCGTTAAAGTCAGCAGCCAAGCATATATCGCCACCTCGCCAACTATCACTGGAGGATCAGGGTAGGAGAGAGCCATCGACAAGAGCTTGCCTAAGCCAGGCCAGTCGAACACTGTCTCCGTTATGATAGCTCCGCTCCACGAGCCGATGATGGCGAACGAGAGCCCAGTCACTATTGAAGGTAGAGTCGGCCTCATGACGTACCCCATATCCACCCGTCTGGGCGGTAGGCCTTTTGCCTTAGCCACCTCAACATAGTCCTCGGTTGAGAATATTAGGAAGAAAGTCCTGTTAGAATATATGCCTAGAAACAGCCCTGCTATCGTCCAAGAAAGCATCGGCAGAATCATGTGTCTTAAGACAGACAAGGAGTATAGAATAGGGTCTTTAGGCGGAGGATAATCCACTAACCCGCCGGCGGGAAGCACGTGCAACCAAGTGTAGAAGACCAGTAGCAGAAATATGCCGTAGACCCAGCCGGGTATTGTTGATGTTGGAGCCAGTGCGGCTATCGCCTTATCGATTTTCGAGCCGTATTTCCTTGCTATTATCAGGCCTCCCAGAAGGTTCGTGAAAAAGTTTATTATAGTCACTGTTGTGAAGAGCATGACTGTTTGGGGCAGCCTTTCCAGAATAATCAGCCTCACCTGTTTAGAACCGCTGTCGCTCGTCAAGTAAAGGGCAGTCCCCAGGTCAAGGGTTAACGCGTCCCTCAAATAGTAGAGACTCCTAACTAAGAACGGTGTGTTAAGCCCCTTCGCCTCCAGCGCGGACTGGTATAGGCTGTCTATGATCTTCTGCCTCTCTGAAGCGGTTAACCCTTGGTAAGCCGGATTATTCTTAACATTCATAGTTATACTCATAATGAGGTCGGCCTTAACCATCTCGTCTATAATCCCCCCCAAGTTGGCGAGCAAGATGGATATGTATATAGCGGCTACTAGGCTTATGAGAAGTAGAATAGTCCTTTTACCCACGAACTTTAAGAATCCTTTCGGAATCATTGACTATAGGTCACCCTGCCGCATTTTTCCAGAAGGAGAAAAAAGAAGGGGATAAAAACTTTTCTGGTGCACTCCTATTTCTTCTTCCTTCTTAACAATAGGGCTGCAGCTACGGCGATGACCACGATTACAGCGACTATCCCGATTACCGCCTCATACCATACTCTGAACACGGCTTTAATAGTGTGGGGCTTATCCGTGGTAATTGTGATGGATGCGGATGCTCCCTTATCAACCCCGTCCACAACCCATTTCTCTAGGACACTGAGGACGCCTGGTTTAGCCGTTATTGTCACTGTTTCACGCCCAAGATACCCGTGTGAACCAGGCTCAGGATCCGTTGTTCCGCCTCCCTCCACTGAGATGATGAGCTCACGCTGTAGAAGCTTTCGGAATGGTTTGAGGACAGCGGTGTGCGCGGTCGTGTCAGCCGTCTCCAAGTAGTAGGGGCCGGCTCCAACCCAGAAGTGGTGATACTTGGAATACCAGTTTTTCAGAGCGTTGTACCTCTCCCTCGCCTGTTCGACAGTAATATACTGGCTATTTAATTCTCTGAAAGGAACATATCCTTCTGTTATAGCCTCGTCTAGAACTGATGAAAGTATTGAGAGGCTTGGGCCAGCTATGTAGTTCATCCATTCAGTATTGATCTTCAAAGCCTTGTCCTGACTGAAAGCTAGGAGACCCTTCTCCTCCGCCTTGACGCCTATCGCGGTGGTGTGCCATGGCCCAGCTAGGCCCACGTAGGCACTGGCTATCAGTTCAGCATCCATGTTCGTGTAATTGGTGTAGTACTCTATTCTCAACGGGTGCTCGCTCACAATCCTCCATGCTCTGAACAACTCCCTCCAAGATTCGAATGAGCCTACGAAGCCCTCGTCGTAAAGCGGGCTCTTTTCACTAGCCCTCTCGAAGTTAATAGGCCAGCTCCAAACCCAGTCGGCGAGACTCATGACTGTTCCATCATGATACTCAAACTTGCCGATTATGTCATCGTACTCCGCGACTATCTTAACCTTCGCCGCTGTTACTCCTGCTTCTCCAGCAGTCACAACCTTCTTGTTTTCAACATCCCAAGCGTACCAAGCGTCTGAAGGTATCGCGACGGTGTCGACGAAAGTCAGGGTTAGCCAGTTCCCGCTCTCAGGGTTCTTGAAGGTTAAGAGGCCTTTCTCAGCCTCTATCGTGACGCTTTTAACGAAGCCCGTCGGCACCGGTAGGCCGCTTTTAGGATGCGATAGAAACGCTGGCATAGCTGTGGCTGAGCTTATCATACCGTCATATATCCAGTTTGACCCGGCAATCGGGTTCCACGCGTCCCCGGTTAACACGTCTGAGCTGCCTATCTTAACCGTTCCACCTATTGTTCCTCCACGGTTAAGCGTGAACGCCCATATCTGGACCCAGTAGCCTCCAGAGTAGTCTGCGATAGCGTTTATTTCCTTCCTCTTAACCCAGGCCGCAGTCTGGTCTACAAGCCACATTCTCACAGAGTCCTGTAGCGCGAGTTCAAACGCTTTCTTCATCCAGGCTGTTCTCTCATCCATCGTGGTGAACTTCTTCTCAGCAAGCTTGTCAGCAAGCTCCTGGAACTCTGGAGAAGGCTTGTACGCGGTCCATAACGGGCTTGCCGGATAGCCTTTCGGAGTGTAGAAGAACTGGAAGTTGTCGGAGTCATCTCTCGACACTACCGTCGTCACCCAGCCACCAGTGTATACGTGCCATTTCCCCTCAGCAGGATTGCCCCTCATCCATATGGGCGAGGCTTCTCTCGAAGTCTTGTACTGCCTGTCAACCGTGAACCCGAGCTTCTCCAATTGTCCTGAAACATAGTCTCCGATCTGCCTCCTAGTGTCCTCTGTCCTAATGATGAATTTCAAGACGATCGGCTCACCCTTGTAGACCCACTTTCCATCCTTATACTCTACATTCGGCTCCTTCGACAACTCTTCAAATATCACTTGCTTCGCCTTATCGAAGTTATACGCGTACTTAGTCTCAATTGTTTTTATCACATCCTCATGCCTCTTGTAGTCTGGGAAACCGTTGCAGACGGGAACATACTTTGGTATTGCGAGACCACCCATGATCTCGTCGACGATATACTGTCTGTCCACAAGCATGTTCATGGCTTCCCTAATCTTAGGATTGTAAAACGGGTTGAACTTGCCGTCAAGCGTCTCCGGGCCAACGGGGTTAAAAGTAAGCTCGTTATACAAGCCGTATGAGAAATCGTAGGACAGGACTGCCGACGCACGTACATTCTTAAAGAGCACTGGGTCACCTATATCCTTGAAGTATATGTCCATGTCTCCCTTCTCCATCATGTCAACAGCCTTATTCGCATCCGCGACGGGGAAGAAGACCACTTCGTCGAACCACCCGTACTTATAGATTTGAAGCTCTTCCTGGGCGGAAGTGAAAGTGACGATTGGGGCTATTGCCTGAGAGAACATTAGAAGCATTAGGATGGATGCTGCGCATGCTGTTATCTTGTTCTTTGAACCCTGCATCATTTTTCTCATCATAAATGGGCCTCCGGAGGTATTTTATAAAGGTTTCTAGGGCAATTATCAAAAAATGTGGATCACGTATAAGGAATAAAAGAGTGAGCCTTATATACACTGAATTTAGCCTCGTAGAGCAGGTCTTTTAAAGACCTTCCTCCACTCCAAGTCTCTAAGCAGGTGGTGGTCAAGAATCATCACTGAGGGGTGCGCCTGACTCATTATCCTCCTAATGTTTCTAAGGCTTGCCTCAAGCCTCTTCCACCGTGTATTCTAGAGCCAGCATGCCAGAGATAGATCGACGATGAAAACCGTGCCTACCCTCTTTCAAGCAGGAACCAGTCTGTTGGCTGAGCCGGAGCCTTCACGTTGCGTACTTTAACGCATGACTTAAAAATGAAGAAGGGTTTCAGTATGACCATTAACCCTTGATCAGACGGCAGGCTACGAGATGACCGGCCGACGCAACTGTTAATTCAGGCTCTTTCTCCCTGCATATCCTCTCGGCAAAGGGGCATCGAGGGTGGAAACGGCAACCTGTAGGAATATTTATGGCGGAGGGTACTTCACCCTTAAGCTCTATTGTCTTTCTTTTACGCCCCGGATTCGGGACAGGTATTGCGGAGAGAAGTGCCTGCGTGTAGGGATGCAGAGGTTTAGAGAAGATCTCCTCCTTTCCACCCATCTCCACGATCCTCCCGAGATACATTATTGCAACCCTGTCTAAATGTATTTTGCAACAGCCAAGTCATGCGTTATGAAAAGGTAGGTTAGCTGTAGTTCTCTTTTAAGATCCAGCATCAGATCGATTATCGTCGTCCTTAGCGAAACATCTATCATCGAAACCGGCTCATCCGCCACGATGAACTCCGGGTTTAGGATGAGGGACCTTGCTATTGCTGCACGCTGCCTCTGCCCCCCGCTCAGTTGATGCGGATACAATTCTATGAACTGTTCTGGAGGAGTTAAGCCTACGCGTTCCAGCATCGATAAAACCCTTTTCCTCTTTTCCACGCCTGTAGCCAAGCCGTGAATCTCAAGCGGATGCCCCACGGCGTCCCCAATCTTCATACGCGGGTTGAATGAGGCATAGGGGTCCTGGAATACTATTTGCATTCTCCTTCTCAAAAGCCTTAACTTTTCCGACTTAAGATTCGTTATTTCTTGGTCTTTAAAGAAGATTCTTCCCGCCGTTGGCGGAATAAGCCCTAGAATAAGTTTTCCAGTCGTTGTTTTTCCACATCCACTTTCCCCAGCGAGCGTGAAAACCTCGCCTTTCAGCACAGAGAATGAGACATCGTCAACGGCGCGGATGAAGCTTCTGGAGCGAGTTAACATTTTTTCGAGAAAGCTTTTTTCAACCGGAAAATATTTTTTCAAGTTTTCAACCCTTACGATTTCAGCTTGACTCATTTCCTGTCATCCCCATATAGGAAGCATCGAACAAGGTGACCTGGTTCTGTTTCCACTGGCTGAGGCTCAGCCTCCCTGCATTTCTCCATTGCACTGGGGCAGCGGGGCCAGAATCTGCAGCCCTTTGGAAGGTTAAGGAGGTCTGGCGGTGACCCGGGTATGGCCTCAAGTTTTTGCTCGGCAAGCTCGATGTTCGGAATGGATTTCAGAAGCCCTCGAGTATACGGGTGCTGAGGGTTATTATAGATATTCTTTGTGCTGGCGTTCTCAACCATGTGGCCAGCATACATCACAAGGATTTTGTTACATCTTTCAAGCGCTATGCTTAAATCATGCGTGATAAGAATCAGGGCCATCGCATATGAGTTTTGAATGTTTTTTAACAGGTCAAGTATCTTCGCCTGCACTATGACGTCTAAGGCTGTTGTGGGCTCATCAGCAATAACTATACTCGGGTTTAGAGCGATGGCTAAAGCAATCATAACGCGTTGACGCATCCCGCCGCTTAATTGATGCGGATAATCGTTGATGCGTTCAGGCTGTATACCGACATCTCCGAGAAGCCTCTCAGCACGTTTGAGAGCCTCCCCCCTGCTTGTTTTAGGCTCGTGGGTTCGAATCAGCTCCTCGAAATGTTCACCTATCTTCTTGACGGGATTCAATGAAGTCATAGGGTCTTGGAAAACGAAGGCTATTTTCCTCCCCCTCACGTTCCGCATCTCCTCCTCTCGTAGTTTGAGTAGGTCCGTTCCTTCAAGCCATATATGCCCCCCTATGATCCTTCCCGGAGGAGGGACGAGACGGATTAAAGACAGGCCTAGAGTAGACTTTCCTGAGCCAGACTCGCCGACTACACCTATTGTTTCAGCTCTGTCCAGAATAAAGGAAACACGGTCTACTGCCCGCACTCTCCCCCTTCTCGTCCAATATTCAACAGTTAAATCTTCCACTGCCAGCAGCGGTTTCTGCACAATTCTTCACCTTTCTGCGAGTTTCGGATTTAAGAGTTCGCTCAGCCCTTCTCCCACTAGAGTGAATCCCAACGCTAGGAGGATGATGAATATGCCTGGAAACGTTATCACCCACCAGACTCCGCTTGGAAGAAGCCTACGCCCATTAGCCAAGTCCCAACCCCAGTCTGGGATATCCACTTCAACGCCCAGCCCGATGAAGGTTAGGCCTGCAGCTGTCAAAATGGCGTCTGCAAAATTCACTGTCGCAACGACCACTATAGAGGGAATAACATTCGGCAGTATGTATTTGAAGAGTATTGTGCGGTTTTTCGCGCCTATGGATTTAGCCGCCTCAACATAGGGCATCTCCTTTATGCTCAACACTTGGCTTCGAATCACCCTGAAGTATGAGGGAACGTATACTACCGCTATCGACAGAGCCATGTTTACCACGCCTCTACCCAGCGTCGCCGCGATTGCTATCGCGAGGATCAAACCCGGAAACGCGTAAACACTATCCATCACGAGGCATGTTGCCCTATCCAATACTCCTCCAATGTAGGATGAGAAAAGCCCCATTGGAACACCTATTACTAGACATATTATAACGGATAAGACTGCAACCTGAAGCATCACACTCCCCCCGGCTATTGTTCTGCTCAACATATCCTGCCCGAGGTCGTTTGTCCCGAAGGGAAACTGAGGGTTCGGCGGCGTTAACGGCCGGCCAACATTTATGCCTCTCGTAGAGGGATCATACGGAGAAATCCAAGGTGCTAACAGAGTCATGACGATTATCGACCATACTATAATGGTACCAATTACAACCAGCCAACCGGCCAGCCCTCTTTTCGCCAGCGAAGTTACACCTGGAACAATGCTTGCAAGCATGCTTCTTTTTACCTCTAGCTTGCTCATCGTGCTCCCTCACAGCCGGATTCTCGGGTCGAAATAAGCATAGAGTAAATCCACAACTAAGCTTACCAAGGACACTAAAATACCGTAGAAGACAACTGCTCCTTGAATAGCCGTGTAGTCTCTAAAGTTGATGCGGTCCACGATATATCTCCCTAAGCCTGGCCACGAGAATGTGGTTTCGGTTAACACTGCTCCAGCGAGAAGCGTTGCGAATTGAAGACCCATCATGGTAAGTATCGGGAGGAAGGCGTTTCTGAAAGCGTAGCCGTAGGTTACCGTTATCTCCTTTAACCCCCTTGCCTTGGCTGCAGTGACGAAGTCGAGCCTAAGCGTTTCAAGCATGTTGCTTCTAGTTAGTCTGATGAAGACTCCTGAGAGGACGAGGCCTAATGTTAAAGAAGGCAGGCAGAGATATCTGAGGGCTTCGGCAAATTTATAGAGGTTTCCTTCAAGAATACTGTCTACCGTGTATAAGCCGGTTGAGATTCGAAGCTCGCCTAAAGTGATGAAGCGCCATCCGACTGCAGCCCAGATGATCCATACTGCCAGAAAGACGAGGATGAGGAGCCCTAATATTTTCCGAGTGGTTTTTCTATCTTTGATTTTCAACACTATAGTGCACAACGTTACGGCTACTAGACCAGCTGCGCATGATAGAAGGAGATGAGTAGCAAAACCGCCTGGTGGTTGGGAAAGCGATATTTTAAGGCCCGACGGCTCCATCGTCGGGTAAATTCGTCCCCCCACCGGCAACCAATGTAGACCAACTCCAAAAACTATCTGGAAAACCATACCCAGAAAGAAGACTGGAACAGCATATGTGACTATTCCGAATACCCTTACTATGTGATCCTTAGGCTTATTGTAGGATTTTGATGTTTCCACTCCTAGGAATATGCCGATTGAAACAGCAATGATCATGGAGAAGATCGCGAGCTCAAGCGTCGCGGGAAATGCGGATAAGATTTGACTCGCCACAGGAGAGTAATCCTGCATCGACTTACCAAGATCCCCTCTTAGGAGGTTGAATAAGTAGTCGAAATACTGTATCCATATGGGTTTATCGAGGCCAAGCTTTTGCCGCATCTCCTCCATCGCCCTCGGGTTTTCCATTTTTTCGAAGTGGAGTAGAACAGGGTCTCCCGGCAAAACCCGCACAATGACGAACACTATTGTTAGGAGTATGAGTATCATTGGAACCGTCAGCAAGATTCTTGAAATTACGTATGAGCGCAGGGTCATCTACCTTCCACACCTATTAGGTTAAAAAAGAGAAAGGGAGGGTGTTAAAATCATTTTTCCCGGTAAACCAGCCAGTGCCTCCAAGACTGTGTTATGTCGAGATAGATCCCTTTGACGTCTTGCTTTGTAACCGCCCAGGCTGACCCTTGGTAGATAGGTATTATTGGACAATCATCCACCATGAGGTCTTGAATCTGCCCGTAAAGGTTTTCTCTCACGGATTGCGATGTATTGCCTCTGGCCCATTCGATAAGCCGATCCATCTGAGTGTTATTATAGTTGTGATGTATCCATGATCCTCCTGAAGAGTGGAGGAACGGATAAATGTAGTCGTCCGGATCTATGTAGTCCGGGTACCATCCCAAAACGTATGCATCCATCTCCTCATTTCTTCTAGACACCCTGTATGCTGCCCAGTCCCTTCCCTCCAGCGTTACCGATATTACTCCGCTGGCTTCAAGAGAAGACTTAAGCATCTGCGCTAGCTGTGGGCTCTGCGGATAATGTCCGGAAGTCTCGTACCATAACTTGAATGTTAGCTTATTGTTTTCATCGTAACCAAGCTGGCCGAGCAATTCCCTTGTTAGAGTATAGTTCGGATCACCCAGTTTAAGGAAGGCATCCTTGTGGCTGAACATGCCGATCGGTATCATGCTGTATAATTTTTGAACTTGCCCGAGAAACACTGTTTCGATAATCGCTGTTCTATTTATTGCAGCGGCAACCGCCTGCCTGATTTTTGGGTTGTCAAACGGAGGACGCTTCGTCTGCAGAACCAGGTACTGGATGAACGCGCCAGTCCCCTCCCAGACTTTAAGGTTAGTCTTAGTCTTAAGATTGTTTATGTCCGTTGCTGAAAGCTGTCTGAAGGCAATGTCAATCTCTCCAGCGTCAATAGCTAGAGCTAGGCCAGCGGAATCAGCATAGAACTTGATTATAATTGTTTTCGTTTTCGGATAGCCCCCGGTTGCGTTCCAGTAATTGGGATTGGCTTCAAGACGCATCTCGGTGTCCTTCCCAGCAACCCTTACCCACTTAGTCAACACGTAGGGGCCTAAGCCCATCGGGTGGCTTCCACGAGGATCACCCTCCTTATACTCGACAACGGTGTCGAAGGGAGCATACTTCGGATCAACGATGTATGAGGCTTGGCAAGCCAGAAGCGAGAGGAAGGCTGAGAACGGGATTTTAAGATAGAATTTCACGACGTATTTGCTGACTACAGTAACGTTTTCAATTATGTCACCGTAGCCGATACCCACGAATGGCCCATCTTCGTCGGCTATACTGATACCTCTGTCAAAAGTATACTTAACATGGGTAGCGTTAAACTCAGTGCCATCATCAAACTTAACGCCTTGCCTAAGGTTGAAGGTCCAGACCTTCCCGTCTTCAGAAACACTCCAAGAAGTCGCTAAGGCGGGAACAATGTCCTCAGCCGCACCAGTGGCACCAGGACGGTACTCAACCAGCCCAGAACCAAGAGATTGAATTATCTCCCATCCGAAGAAGTCGTAAGCCCTTGCAGGGTCGAGGCATGACTCGACAGAGTCCGTCGTACCCATGATCATTAATGATTCTTCCTCTTCAACAGGCGGTTTCTCTTCCTCTTTTCCACCAGGAGGTTGTAGCAAATAGTATCCTGCGACTGCCGCTACGATAATTACTACAATCACTATGCCTAAAACAACCTTGGTTCCTTTCATCTTTATTCGCCTTCACCGAACCTCCTCCTGTTTCAGGGTACATATATAAGAATTATGTTTGAGAAGAGTGGGAAAAAGCCTTCTTCGATATAGGGCTGAACTAATCGTTTAACAGAATGCTCTGCGCAAGCCCGTTGCATCGAAAGTGTTCCCATATACCGCATCAAACTCTTAACCCATGTAGCAGGCTCCTCAAAGCCTCAAGCTGGTTGACCTCAATGTGCATGTATTCCGCGGCAGATCCTAAGGCTACGCCCATTTTTTCAGCCTCCTCATACAGTTCTCCGAAATACCTCCTCCACTCCAAGTCTCTAAGCAGGTGGTGGTCAAGAATCATCACGGAGGGGTGCGCCTGACTCATTATCCTCCTAATGTTTCTAAGGCTTGCCTCAAGCTCCTCCACAGTGAAGTTTAGACCGAGCATGTACGTAGATGGGCCGTCTATGAAAATCGTGCGAGGCTTCTTCCCGATAACGAACTTAACCTGGTGGTCCAGGGGGAAGCCCTGCACGTCGCTAGTGAAGAGGAAACTGTCTGAGGAATCCTTAACGCTAAGCTGGACAACGTAGCCCAGCTGGGTATCTGGGCCGTGTGGAACAGGGTTGGAGAACTCGAGCCTCGTCCCGCCATACACATACTCCTTGCCGTCGGCAACCATGACCTGAGCTGCAATCGGCCTGATCCTCTCGAGAAATATTCTCGCCCTACCCTTCTGGCTGAAGTTTATCATGTTCTCCGGATCCTTAACTATGACTATTCTCCCCCCGTAGATGTCCTCGAGAAACCTCGTTGAACTATGATGATCATAGTGGTAGTGTGTTACTGCAATAATCTC